>Ga0209737_10002155_pt1 | contig 13851 bp, 13 predicted proteins | sample TergutCu122P3_FD_187284 | JGI IMG/M metagenome (GOLD analysis project Ga0209737, IMG submission 187284) | Cubitermes ugandensis P3 segment gut microbial communities from Kakamega Forest, Kenya - Cu122 P3 (SPAdes) (version 2) | ecosystem: Host-associated > Arthropoda: Insects > Digestive system... | reverse complement strand
CGATAGGTGTGGTGATCATCACCTCGCCACCCCATATGGTTCCATCCTCACCGTAACCGGTTCCATCCAGTGAGATGCCGATGACGGGATCCTCATACCCCTGTTCAGCCATGGCACTAACGATGTGCGCATGATGATGCTGTACGCCGATGAGACGCAAATGCTCGGTGCTTGCCAACATATCTGCCCATTTGGTGGAGAGGTATCCGGGATGCAGATCATGGGCAATCACCTGCGGGGTTATACGGAAGAGTTTTTCAAAGAGCGCTTCGGTCTCCTCGAATGACTCAAGCGCTTCGGTCGAATCGAGATCGCCGATATGTTGTGAGACGAATACATCACGCCCGTCATACAGGGCGAAGGTGCTTTTCTGCTCAGGGCCTACCCCCAGTATTGGAACCACCGTTTTGTGGCGTTGACCAATCGACTCGGGCGCATATCCGCGTGCGCGCCTGATCATCTGGATATCAGTGTCGACCACGCGCGCGACACTGTCGTCATAGCGCGAATAGATTCCTCGGTCATGCAAGAGGATTGCATCAGCGATGCGTGAGAGCTTCTCAAGTGCTTCGGCATTATCAGTACATATCGGCTCATCGCTGAGATTACCGCTGGTCATGATCAGAGGACCTGCGAATTCATCACAGATAAGGGTATGCAGTGGTGTATAAGGAAGCATGACGCCCAGTTCATTCAAATCAGGCGCGATGCTGTGTGCGAGGTCGCCGGGTCGGTCTGCCTTGAGACGTAACAGTACGATGGGTCTGACATTACCCGTAAGCAGCTCGGCTTCTTTTGTGTTGACCTCACAATACTGCTTAATCTGTTCAAGCGTGGGAAACATGACTGCCAGCGGTTTGCCGTAGCGATGTTTGCGTTCCCGAAGTTTCTTTACGGCGGTGTTGCTTTTGGCGTTGCACGTCAGCTGGAATCCCCCCAGCCCTTTGAGTGCAACCACCTTATCCTCATAGAGCGCTTCGACTACCTCTAGGATGATCGAGTTCGATCGCGCCGCTTCCTCATTACGGTTGCGGTGCGGACGAGGCACTTTCTCCTTAAGGGGACTCCACGTCCATGAACTGGATAGATGGGGATCAAGCTCTCCCCAATTCAGATAGAGACGCGGACCACACTCAAAGCACGCATTGGGTTGTGCATGAAAACGGCGATCGAGCGGATCGTCATACTCTGTTTGACAGGACACACACATCGGAAAGTCGCGCATGGTGGTCAGGGGACGGTCATAAGGGATGTCCTCGATGATGGTGAAGCGGGGGCCACAGTTGGTGCAATTGATGAACGGATAGCGCCCACGACGATCCTTCGGGTTGCGCAGCTCGGCCTCGCATTCTGCGCACAGCGCCCGATCGGGACTGATAAAAGTACGCTGACCTTCGACAGCTTCTGATTCACGTATGTCGAATGAGGTGCAGTTCTGCACCGGTACGGTCTTGATCCTGACCTGGTCTATGCGCGCCAGTGGAGGGGCATTATCCTCAAGAGCAGCCGCAAATGAATCGACCAGTTGCGCAGGACCCTCGACGACCAGACGGACGCCATCGCTGCCGTTCATGACCCATCCGAAAAGACCGTACGTGCGTGCGAGTGAATAAACGTAGGGACGAAAACCGACGCCTTGCACGACGCCGGTGATATGGATATCAAGCGCTTTCATATCTTTCATTTTCTCATGGATATCCTATTGATTGCATGGAGGTAACGGGCTCGAAAACTATCGTCTCGATATTCGGTGGTACACTGATAGGACGCAAAAAGTGGAGATATTACCGATGAAGGGGGCACTCATGTCAGAACTTGTACAACTTACCGATGACTCTTTCGCCGATGCTGTCGAGGCGAGCAAGGGAACGTATGTCGTTGATTTCTGGGCACCGTGGTGTGGGCCCTGTCGCGCGATGGAGCCGGTGCTTAAACAGGTCGCCGACGAGATGGGTGCGGCGGCTACCATAGGACAGCTTAACGTCGACGATAACCCCAAGACCGCCATGCGCTTCGAGGTCATGAGCATCCCTACATTCGTGATCTTCAAAGACGGCAAAGTCGCCAAAAGACTGACCGGTGCGATGCCCAAAGCGGCATTCATCGATGCAGTCAAAGCGGTATAGTAAGTAATCAAAACATAATCAGAGGAGTACTACCATGTGTCAAGGTGGCGTGAATAAAGCGCAGTTACTGACGATGACCAAAATGGCAGAAGACACCATCGGTCTTGCCCAAGGGTGGCTCGAAGAGATCCATCATCTTGCCGACCATGCACAGCTTGAAGCAAGTGCCAAGGTAGCGCAAGCTACCATAAAGCTGGGTGAAGCACGCGACCTTTTAGAGCATGCGATAGAAGAGCTGGATGAAAAGAATGCACAGCAGTCCTTCGAGGTAGAGCTTGTCTAACGCTTAGCGATGCATGTGCCTGATAGATCAATCGATGAATTGGTCTATTGCTCGATTCAATTCCTCTAAAGCTTTATCATCATGTGATTCGATCGCATCGACGATGCAGTGGTCGATGTGATCCTTCAGAATCAGCTTGCCGGTGCTGTTAAGTGCCGCGCGCACTGCCGCTAGTTGGATAAGCACCTCAGGACAACTGCGCCCATCCTGTACCATTCGGCGTACTGATTCGAGATGACCCGTCGCACGTGACAGGCGATCAAGCACTGCTTTTGTGTGCTCGTGTGTATGGATGTGCTCATGCGAGTGGTTGTGCGGGTGGGCTGATTCGGACATGGTTTGCTCCTCGATAATCCTGATAGGTATCCCCCTAGGGGGCTTGTACGTCCTTATATCGTCATTTATCATACCAACTTGTACGTGAAGTACTTACGTATTGATAGATAGTCTTATCAAGAAAGAGGACGTATGCATATTCCGGATGGGATGCTTTCTCCCGCTGTCAGTCTTGTTACCAATATCGGCGCGTATTCGATCCTTGCCTACGGTGTCGCGTGGACGAAACGCTATTTCGACCAGAGGCGCATTGTCCTTATGGCGGTACTGGGTGCGCTTATCTTCGCATTCCAGATGCTCAATTTCCCCATTGCCTCAGGAACATCGGGGCATTTCATGGGAAGTGCCTTGGCCGCCATTATATTGGGTCCGTGGGTGGCTGCCGTACTGATGACGGCAGTTCTGGCGATCCAGGCCTTCTTATTGGGAGACGGAGGCATCGTCGCTTTGGGGGCCAATATCTTAAACATCGCGATCATAGGACCATTCGTCGGCTATGCATGTTATCGCGCGATCGTTCATTTCAGTGAGACCCGTGCGATGCGCATGCTGGGTGGTTTCGTCGGAGGGTGGGCGGCAACCTTGATTCCCGCGTGGGCAGCCGCACTTCAACTGTGGCTTTCAGGTAAAGCAAACCTTCTGGTTGTGACAAGTGCGATGGGCATCTGGCATACGGTTACCGGTATTGCAGAGGGAGTGATAACGGCGGCATTCATCGGGTATCTTCTCTCGGTCAGGCCTGATCTGATCGATGGTACACAGCCCTTGGAAGGGCGTCCGATGACCGGAGTGTTGATTACGCTGGGGATTATCACCCTTTTGGTGTTCGCGTTGACGATGTTCACATCCCAGCTTCCCGATGGACTCGAATATGTATGGGAGCACGTATTGGGTTATGAGTAGAAATGCTCCCCTAGCAGGGGTCGATCCGCGCATGCGGATCCTGTGTGCACTGGCAGTCGCAATTGCTTTGACATTTCTTGATCTCAGTGAAGCAGATTACGTGATCATGATGATCGTTGTAATCATGGGCGTGCTGCTGTGCGTTGCTTTGACACTTCTCATGGGAATTCCCCTGGTAAGTGCGCTTAAGCGCAGCAGCGTGGTGCTTCCCTTTGCAGGGGGCATCGCTGTGTTCGCCCCTTTGGCACAGATCGAATCGTGGTCACTTGCAGGCATCGGCACGTCCTACCAGACCGGATGGCCTCTTATCGTCGATATCCTTTTCAAATCCTGGTGTGCTACCTATGTGGTGTTGCTGGTTATCCAGTCCATGAGTATCGAGCAGTTGATACGTGCTTTCTCCCAGTTGAAAGTGCCGCATATCTTCATCACCCTTTTCACGTTCCTTTATCGATTCACCGACTTGTTCCGTGAGCAGATCCGTATCATGCGTGATGCTGCACGAAGCAGGGCTCCGCATCTGCATGGATGGCGGCTGTTGGTTTTTTACGGGAAGATGAGCGGAAACCTGTTCATCCGTGCCTATGAACGGGCCGAGCAGATACACGGGGCTATGCTTTCACGTGGGTACGATGGAACCCTTCCGATACAATAGAGAGCACTGTTTACAAGAGTAAGGACAGGTACGCTTCATGCATTGCGATGCCACTGCAATAACCGTAAAGAACCTGACGTATCGGTATCCTGATGATACGTTGGCACTTGATGGCGTCTCCTTCGAGATACAACACGGACAACGGGTGGCGTTGCTGGGCCCTAATGGAGCGGGAAAATCCACGTTGATAGGACACCTGAACGGCATCACCCTTGCACAATCAGGCGAGGTCCTCATTGAAGAGGTGCCCATTGTGCCAGCTACGGTCCATGATGTACGCACCCGTGTCGGGGTGGTGTTCCAAGACCCTGACAATATGTTGTTCATGACCAGCATCGGTGATGATATCGCATTCGGACCTCTTAACATGAAGTTTGACAAGCAAGAGGTTGCCCAGCGCGTCGACCGGGTGCTTGAGGCGATGAACATCACGGATTTGAAAGATAAACCGGGTATGCATGTCTCGTTCGGACAGAAGAAACGCGCGGCGTTGGCATCGGTTCTTTCCATGGAGCCCGCGGTGCTTATCTTGGATGAGCCGACATCTAACCTCGATCCTCGCGCAAAACGCGAGATGACAGAGTTAGTCTCAAGTCTGGATGTCACCTTGGTGATTGCCACCCATGATATGGATCTTGCGTGGGCGATGTGTGACCACGCACTTGTCCTTGACCAAGGACGGGTGGTCGCGTATGGACCGGCCCATGACCTTATGCGTAACGCGGCATTGATGGAGGCGCACGGACTTGAGGTGCCCCTTGCGGCGCGCATGGGTTGCGTAGGGTAAATGATACAAAGTACTGCCGGATAAAAGACCGTAAGGTAACGGAGGACGCATAATGAGCGAGCAAGGACAGAAGGTGTTGGTACTGGGTGGCGGTGGACGTGAGCATGCACTGGTGCACGCTCTTGCAAAATCTCCTCATGTCAAAGCGATTGAAGTTGCGCCCGGCAACGGGGGTACGGCAGCAGAACCCAAGACCGTCAACATCACACTTGATGCTGATAATCCTGCTGCAGTTGCTGATTATGCCCAAGCACACGCCATCGATCTGTTGGTCATCGGTCCTGAGGCACCCTTGGTCGCTGGTGTTGCCGATGCCGTGCGTGCGGCAGGCATTCCTGTATTCGGACCGGGCAAAGAAGCAGCCCAGCTTGAGGGATCGAAGCAGTTCAGCAAGGATTTCATGGTGCGAAACGATATCCCGACTGCCGACTACGCGGTGTTTGGTGCTGATCAGCGCGACGAGGCGCTGGCACACCTTCAATCCGTAGGGGTACCGGTCGTGATAAAGGCCGATGGATTGGCTGCCGGTAAAGGGGTGACGGTCGCACTGACCGCTGATGACGCAATCGCAGCAGTCAACGAGTGCTACGACGGTCGCTTTGGAGATGCGGGAGACAAGGTAGTCATTGAAGAGTGTCTTGAGGGTCCTGAGTGCTCGATCCTCTGTTTCGTTGATGGGACCACCATCGAGCCCCTTGCGCCTTCACAGGATCATAAGCGTGTCGGCGAGGGGGATACGGGACCCAATACGGGAGGTATGGGGGTCTACTCACCCGTGCCTTTGGTACGTGATGCCACCTACCAGAAGATGGTTGCTCTGATGCAAAAAGTCGCTGATGCGTTGGTCGCAGAAGGCATCGAGTATCGGGGGGTACTGTACGGTGGCTTCATGTTGACCGATAGGGGTCCTCAGGTTCTTGAGTTCAACGTGCGTTTCGGCGATCCGGAGACCCAGGTGTTGTTGCCCCGGCTTTCCCGTGACCTGTTCGAAGCATTGTCAGCTACTGCCAACGGGACGTTGAGCGAGATGCAGCTGGAATGGGATGATCTTGACGGTGTATCGGTGGTCATGGCAAGCGGAGGGTATCCGGCATCGTGTGAGACAGGATTTGCTATCGAAGGCATCGAGGATGCGCAAGCACTTGAGGGGGTCACCGTATATCACGCGGGGACCACACGCGATGATCAAGGAATCACCCGTACCTGCGGCGGACGGGTGCTTAATGTCACCGCGTTGGCACCCACCTTCGAAGAGGCGATCGATCGTGTCTATGAAGCCGTGGACAAGATCCGTTTCGAGGGAGCATTCTGCAGACGTGATATCGGGCAGCGTGCACTCAAGGTCGAGCACCAATGCTAAGTGAGCGCCTGTTAAGCGCGGTTATGACGTACGAGAATAAGCGTCTCTTGACGCTTGAACCGGCAGATATGACGCAACTGCCTTTGCCTGACAGTGGCAAGACCTATATGTTGTATATACACATACCGTTCTGCGAGCGCCTGTGTCCTTACTGTTCATTCAACCGTTTTCCGCATGAGGATGCGCGCACAAAGCAGTACTTCAAGCATCTGCGTACTGAAATGCAGATGGTCGCAGATCGTGGATATGATTTTTCTTCTCTTTATATCGGGGGAGGTACGCCCACCATCGACATCGATGAGCTGACAAAAACCATCGATCTGGCAAAAAACCTCTTCGGTATCGAAGAGGTTTCCTGTGAGACCAATCCTAATCATCTCGCTCCCCGTTGGATCGATCCGCTGATCGACCGCGTGGACCGCATGAGTGTCGGGGTCCAGTCGTTTGACGATGACTTGCTGCAGCAGATGGATCGCCTCGACAAGTATGGAGATGGACAGACGATTCTCAGACGCATTCAGGAAACACAAGGAGCGTTTTCCAGCCTGAACGTGGATATGATCTTCAATTTCCCCACACAGACCCAACAGATGTTGCGTGACGATTGTGCGATGGTCAAGGAAAGCGGCTGCAACCAGACCACGTTCTATCCTTTGATGGCATCCCCGGTCGTCGAGAAACAGTTAGCGCAGACGGTAGGACGGGTCAGTTACGGACGCGAGGCACGCTACTATCAGCTGATCTGCGACGAGCTTGCAGGAATTTTCGATGCATCTACAGCATGGACATTCTCCCGTTGTGGTGCGCAGATGATCGACGAATATATCATCGACTACGAGGAATACATCGGCATCGGCAGCGGAGCGATGAGCTTTGTGGATGACATGCTACTGGTGAACACCTTCTCGCTTGAGGAGTATGGAAGCCGGATCATCGAAGGGCACACCTCGGTCACCCAGAAGCATCTCTTCACGCGCTATGACCTGATGCGTTACCGTTTTCTTATGGGATTTTTCGGTCTTTCGATGGATCGCGAACAGTTCAAGCGAGATTTCGGAGTGCGCATAGAAGCAGGACTTGCCATGGAGATGGCATTTATGCGCGCCACAGGTGCGTTTGACCAGTATAATCAAAACCTCATCACTCTCTCGCCCAAGGGTCGCTATCTTCTTGTGGCTATGATGCGTCAATTCTTTATCGGCGTGAATCATATTCGTGACGAAGCGCGTGCGGCATTAAGCGGAGAAGAACGTGCTGTTCTCTTTGGTGATGGGAAATGTGAAGGTAAGTAGGATAGGTACGTAGAACGGATGAGGAGATTTGCATGAGTGCACCTTTGGTAGGAATCGTTATGGGAAGTAAGTCTGACATGGATGTTATGGCGCAGTGTGCGGCGCAATTGGATGAGCTGGGCGTTGCCCACGAGATGCTGGTAGCAAGTGCTCATCGCAATCCAGACAAGGTGCATGAATGGGCATCGACTGCTGCTGATCGCGGAATCAAGGTAATCATTGCGGCAGCTGGTAAGGCTGCTCATCTTGGTGGAGTGGTTGCGGCCTTTACGCCGTTGCCGGTTATCACCGTTCCTCAGAAGACCAGTGATCTGGGCGGTCTTGATTCATTGCTCTCTATGGTGCAGATGCCTACAGGTGTCCCTGTGGCATGTGTAGCGATCAATGGCGCGAAGAATGCAGCGATATTGGCAACCCAGATATTGGGAACAAGCATGCCTGCGTACCGTCAGCGTATCGAAGAGCTTAAAGCAGAGATGGCTGCTAACTAAGCACGTAAACAAGGGTATTTCCAAGGGTGTTTCGCAGAGTCTCTTGAGTATGAGGATGGTGACGTGAGGCAGACGATACGGGTAAACGGGATGACGTGTGCAGCCTGTGCGGCACGGGTCGAACGTGCTGTTGCTCAAGTGCCTGAAGTCTCCTCTGCCTCGGTCAATATCGCGACAGAGCGCCTGAGTGTCGAATATGACGACACGCGTATCGGTCTTGAGGATATCGGTGCCGTCGTTGAGAAGGCAGGATATCGCTGGGATCGTATCGAGGATACCCAAACAGCATTGGATGAGGACCGCATTGCGAAGGCGCGTGCGGTCCATGTTATTAAGATAAAGGCGCTTGTCTCTGCAGTGTTTGCGATACCGCTTCTGTATGTAGCGATGGGGCATATGTTGCCGGGAGGGCTCCAGTTGCCTCTTCCTGGATTCATGAATCCTCATCATCATCCTTTAACGTTTGCCCTCATACAGCTTGCTTTGACCATCCCTATCGTCATTGCGGGATGGCGTTTCTATTACGTAGGTTTCCGAGCTCTCTGGATGCGCGCGCCTAATATGGATTCGTTGGTCGCACTAGGAACCAGTGCGGCTCTTATCTACAGTTTGGTGATGACGTATCTGATTGCAACCACCGGTGACGCTGATCTGGCGATGCAGCTCTATTTCGAGAGTGCTGGGGTCATTATCACGCTGATCCTGGTGGGCAAACTGATGGAGGCGATTTCCAAAGGGCGTACCAGCGAGGCACTTAAAAAACTCATGGAACTTGCGCCTAAGACTGCATGGGTTATACGGGGTGAAGGTGAGGATGCTGATGTGGTCGAGATACCCATCGAAGAGGTGTATCCCAAAGACCGGGTACTCATCAAACCAGGAACGAAGATCCCGGTTGATGGAACGGTAATCGAGGGGGCAAGCGCCGTCGATGAATCCATGCTTACCGGAGAGTCGATGCCGGTCGATAAGGTCGCGGGGGCACCCGTCTTTGCAGCAAGCATGAACGCGCAGGGGCGATTGGTGGTAGAGGCGACCAGTATCGGTGCGGACACGGTACTTGCCCACATTGTGAAGTTGGTCGAGGACGCACAGGAATCGAAAGCTCCCCTTGCTGCTATGGCAGATGTGGTCTCGCATTATTTCGTTCCCATTGTGCTGGTAGTGGCGGTGGTTGCTGCGCTTGCCTGGTTGATCGCGGGACAATCCTTTGCTTTTGCGTTAACGATCCTTATCTCGGTGCTGGTGATCGCCTGTCCGTGTGCGTTGGGACTGGCAACTCCTACCGCTATCATGGTCGGCACGGGCATCGGTGCCCAAAACGGCATCTTGATCAAGGGCGGCGAAGCGCTGGAGGCCGCCCGCAATGTCCAGACAGTGATCCTTGATAAGACAGGAACCATCACTGAAGGAAAGCCCCACGTGACCGATGTCATATCTTTTGAGGAAGCTCAGGTTTCCTCAGGACTTCGAGCCGATGAGATGATGGGATATGCCGCTGGTATCGAGCGGGGAAGCGAACATCCCGTCGGATTCTCGATCGTGGACTATGCGATACATAATGATATTGTCCTCAAAACAATAGATATGTTCGAAGCGATCGTTGGTCAAGGAGTTGTCGGACGAAGCGATGGTCGTTTGATTCTCGTGGGCAACGATACACTGATGGCTGGCCATGAGATCGCTATCGATGAGGCACAAAGGCAGCAGGTCGATGAGTTGGCGCTTCAGGGAAAGACTCCCGTATATGTGGCTATCGATTCTCTTCTGGTAGGCATCATCGCAGTCGCTGATGTCGTCAAGCCCCATAGTAAGACCGCTATTGCTCAGCTTAAGCAGATGGATATCGATGTCGCGATGATCACCGGTGATAATGCGCGCACAGCTGCAGCGATCGCACAGCAGATGGACATCGACACGGTGTTTGCAGAAGTATTGCCGCAGGATAAAGCACGTCATGTCAAAGAGCTGCAGGCATCGGGTCGTCGTGTGGCGATGGTTGGCGATGGTATCAATGATGCCCCTGCATTGGTGCAGGCAGACGTAGGAATCGCTATCGGCACCGGAACCGATGTCGCCTTGGAAAGTGCCGAAATCGTGTTGATGCGCAGTGATCTGATGGATGTTGCAACAGCTATCGATCTGTCCCGGCGTACCATCCGCAACGTGAAGCAGAATCTTTTTTGGGCCTTCGGCTACAATGTCGCCTTCATTCCTATAGCGTGTGGACTTCTGTATATATTCCATGGTCCTCTGCTCAATCCCATGTTTGCCGCCGCAGCCATGTCGCTTAGTAGCGTATCGGTTCTGACGAATGCCCTCAGACTAAGGAGGTTCAAGCCGTACTCATGATCGAACTCGAAAATATCGTTCATAGCACCTACGGAAAAGGTGACTATCCTGAAAAACTCTTCGACTTCTTCAATTGGGGCGCATTTGCGATTCCGTTGGTATGGGGAATCGTCCATGGGGTGTGGTCATTTGTCTGGCTGTCGTTCATGGGCAATTTTTTGGGAGCATTTTTGCTTATGCAGGTATCTGAATCACCTACCGCGACACCGGGGATGTATTTCGGGGCACTTGTGATCGGACAATTGATCCAAGGTGCGATCCGTCTTTGGATAGGCATGAGAGCGAATCAGACCTATTGGAATCTGGTCAGCTCTGGACGGGCCCGTGGTTTTGGTTTTGGCATGGCCAATAAAGAGATGTCGATCAAACAATACCTGGTAAAGCAGCGTCAGTGGGCATTGATCGGCATGTCGGTCATGGTTTTTGCCACGCTGCTTATGATTTTCTACAACTATCTCACTTCTGATATCGCAGAAACTGCCGGCACGTTGTTCTCTACGGTCGGTCAAGACCTTATCTGGTTCGTGGCTGTTCTTTCAGCCGCCTATTATCTTGCTCGACAGGCGACCCTCTTCATGGCACCTCTGCAAAGTTTCGCCTATTTTGCGAACAGTGATGCGGTGCTCATAGATGGAAAGCAGGTCGAAAAGAATCATCCCATCAATGTCATCAATACGACTACGATGACCGATAAGCGTCTTTTAGAGTTGGGCGGCCAGGTGTCCTCTCCCGCGCAAGAGCCGGTCAAAGAAGAGGACTCCGACATGTTCGCCTATCCCTTGACGAACGGGGTGATGTTGCCTGTTCTGGGGCTGGGTACCTATAAGTTAGAGCCCGGTGGCCAGACCATTATGGCGGTCAAGTCCGCACTTGATGCGGGGTATCGTAGCTTCGATACCGCGACTCTGTATAAGAATGAGAAATCCATCGGTCAGGCGATAAAGCAATACGGCATCGATCGCGAAGAGGTGTTCTTGACCAGTAAGGTGTGGAATACCGATCAAGGATACGTATCGACGGTACATGCCTTCGAGAACTCCCTTGAGGCGCTGGATACCGATTATCTCGATATGTATCTTATACATTGGCCTGTCGAGAAGACCCTGCGCTCGACCTGGCGTGCACTTGAGCATCTTTATGATGCGGGCAAGGTGCGTGCTATCGGCGTGTGCAATTTCGAGATCGAACATCTTGAGGCGTTGTTGGCACATGCCAATATCGCTCCTATGGTCAATCAGATCGAGCTGCATCCCCGCTTTACGCGCGAAGAGTTGGTGTTGTATTGCTGGAATCACGGATTGCTGGTGCAATCGTGGGCACCGTTGGCACAAGGTGCTATCACGGTGGTTCCTGAACTTACAGAGATCGGCTCGAAATACGGCAAGTCCGAGGCGCAGGTGGCACTACGCTGGGCGATCCAGCACAATTTCGCGGTGATTCCTAAGTCCTCTGTGCGTGATCGAATCTTTGAGAATGCTGATATATTCGATTTCGCCCTCTCGCCAGAGGACATGGCACGCATCGATGGACTCAATCGTGATATGCGCGAGGGACCTGATCCTTACGAGTATTCGTGGCATCTCTCGTAATCAACCTAGAGCAATCCGATGCCGGCCGGTACCCCTACGCGGCGCCCCACTCTATAGGTAGGCTTACTTACCCTAACGGCTTACTGCTCTACTGAGGCGTCAGGTTCAGCGGGTGCCTCGGTGTTTTCTGGCATCGACCATATCTTCTCGCCGCCGGGCTTGTAGACATATACACGACTGACGCGGATGAAATAGCGTGCATCATCAAAGTCATATTCGCAGGTAACCAATGTCAGGAACATGGCATCGGCAATATCGGTCGGCGCTGGCTCGAGTCCATCGGGGGTGACGACACCTTGATCTACGAGGAGATATTCACGGGTCTCATGGGGCAGGTATAAGAACACATGCTGATGGGACTGTGCGAAGTCGGGTTTTCGATAGAAAGGCAGTTCCCCGAACATCGAACGGTCATACATGTTGTGTCCGTAGATCCGTGATTCATAATCCGAGAAATCCGGTTTATTGGAAGCCTCAAGAAAGACGGTTCCTCCATCCGAATAGTTGCCATGGAAGTCGGTTTTCAAGTAGTAATCGTTGTTATCGGTGTGCACGATCGGATAGTCGATGCGGGTATCGGGAATGAATATCCAGCCGACGATATCAGGATTTATCTCACGCAGCCCATCGAAATCGATCCTGCGTTCGCGGGCAGCGATCAGCATGGCATCATCGGCGCCCTCTCCATTGTTATCAGGCATCGGTGTGGTGAAATTATTGGTCAATTGCGAGTAGTTCTTATCCGCACTGTAGTATTTCCACCAGATCTGACCCAATTCCCAGAGGGCATAGCCCATCAAACAGAATCCGATGAGAAGCAGAAGGGTGCTGACCCAGTTCCGTTTGCGAGGAGCTTTTTTCGCTTGACGCCGGGCTGACTCCTTAGCCTCTGCCTTCTGCGCGCGTTCGCTGTTGCGGCGCGTATCACGCTCTGCTGAAGCGATGTGCTGCTGTCTTTGGCGACGGTCAGGAAGTGGTCGCTTCTCACTTTTACGATACTCGACGCTCACAGGCCTACCTCCACGAAATCCGGTATGATTCGATTATCAGCTTGTATCTCCGTATCCATCGAGGCTGCGGATTGGGCATTGATTTTTTCCATCGGCAATGTAAGATAACGCCCCCAGGCCTGGACGGCGATGGTGCCATCATCAAGAAGTATCTCACCGGTACCCTCGAAGACGCGTGAGGTATCACGGGTGATACGGGCACGGGCAGTAACGGGGCCATCATAGGGAACCGGTTTGCGGTATTTCGTTTTGAGCTCGATGGTTACTCCCCACAGATCGGGGTTCTCGATATTTGCCGCACGTCCAATCAGTTCATCCAGCATGGCTGCACAGATACCCCCGTGGACGCGTCCGGGATAGCTTTGATGGTGTTCATTAGGATGGAAGATGCCGACAAGCTCTCCTTGAGCCGTCTCAAGGAACTGGGCGTGAAGACCCAGCATATTATCCTCTCCGCACACAATGCATGAGCGAGAGATATCCTGTGATTTCGTTACGTCATATCGCATGCGTAATATCGTAGCATGCACCTCTTTACGTTACCGGTGCTCTATCAATTCTCCGCACGTTCGATAATGGGAAGACAAGGTCCTTCATGCGGTCTGCGCGATCCTTGTGACAGGTGAAATAGATGATCTGTCGGCGGGTAGCAAGTACGAGAAAATTG
>Ga0209737_10002154_pt1 | contig 13860 bp, 11 predicted proteins | sample TergutCu122P3_FD_187284 | JGI IMG/M metagenome (GOLD analysis project Ga0209737, IMG submission 187284) | Cubitermes ugandensis P3 segment gut microbial communities from Kakamega Forest, Kenya - Cu122 P3 (SPAdes) (version 2) | ecosystem: Host-associated > Arthropoda: Insects > Digestive system... | reverse complement strand
CGAAAAAGCAAAAGGTTGGAAAGCAGCCTGAGGCTGAGCCCGCTTAACTTTTTAATAAACGCGCTTCGGCGAAAGAATTTTCTATTTCGTTGGGGTTTTCGGGGATATTTATATTTACAAAAAGCAGTTCGTTGCAACCATCGGCAAGCATTAAGTTTGCCGTTTTTTTTGCCGATTCACTATCTGCAAAAATTATTTTGTTTGCGCCTTTTAAGCCGAAAATTATTGCGATTTCAGCGATTGGCGACGACGGTAAAGTTGCCGAAAACAGAGCGGGGGAGGGCTGGTTTTGTTTGATTGATGCCATAAATTCGCGGTCACGAAAGAGCGAGCCGATGTTGGTGTTAAGCAAAATTCCGCAGTTCTCCGGATTTTCAATATTTGCGTTTTCTATAGCAATTGCTGCGGCGGAAAAAGCCAGTTTGTCGGCGAATGCGAGTTTTCCGAAAGCGAGGTGTTTTTGCGAGAATACTTCTTCGCGGGAAAGTTCTGCGAGCGGTTTGGGGATAATTCCCGTTGTGCGAAGTGTTGTCCCTTTCGGCGAAATTATTTTGTCTTTGTCGATGTATGAAAACATAAAACTCCCTGTTATTTTGCCGTAAAAATAGTTTATTGTCGCTTATCTTGCAAAAAAAATAGTATTTTACCGAAAATTTATCTTTGGGAGTGAAATTATGCAATTTGCAAAATCAACGGAAAAACTTAGAGCCAGTGAAATTCGGGAACTTATGAAACTTGCCGGTGACCCATCAATAATCTCGTTTTCGGGTGGAATGCCGAATAACGACTTGTTCCCCGTTGAAGTAATGGAGAAAATAGCCGGCGGACTTTCGGCGGCGGCTAAAAAAACGGCGTTTCAGTATGGCGCGACGGACGGACTTCCCGCACTCAAGGAATCGCTTGGCAAATATCTCGAAAGCAGGGGACTGCCGCTTAAAGGCAACAAAATTCTGATAACGACGGGAGCGCAGCAGGCAATAAATCTGATAACGAAAGTTCTTATTGACCCGCAAGACCGAATATTGGTTGAAGACCCGACATTTATCGGCGCGATTGCGGCGTTTAATTCGTATGAAGCAAATGTTTGCGGAATAAAAACCGACGACGAGGGAATTAGCATAGAGAATTTGGAAAAGCACATAAAAACGGGCGACAAGGCGAAGTTTTTGTATGCAATTCCTTATTTCCAAAATCCGTCGGGCGCAATTTATTCGCCTAAACGCAAACTTGAACTGCTTGATTTGATAAGCAAATACGATTTACCGCTTTTGGAAGACGACCCTTACGGCGAGTTATGGTTTGACGAAGAATATAAAAACCACACAACACCGATGAAAGCGATTGACAAGGACTGCAAACGAATAATGTATGTGGGAAGTTTCGCAAAAATTCTGGGACCGGGTTTTCGTTTGGGGTATATGCTTGCTCCTTCGGATTTGGTTGACAAATGCGAATTGGCGAAGCAGTCGCAGGACGCATGTTCTTCTACTTATACGCAGGTTTTGGCTGATGCGTATTTGCGAAGCGGAGAATTGCCGAATTATTTGGCGAGTTTGCGTCCGCATTACAAGCGTCGTGCGGGGATTATGCTTGAGGCGTTGGAAAAATACATGCCGAAAGATGCGGGAATTTCCTGGACGACACCTCACGGCGGATTTTTTATTTGGGTTACACTTCCAGAAAAAATGAATTCGCGAGACGTTTTCGACATTGCCATAAAAAACGGCGCGGCATTTGTCGTCGGCAAGGCATTCGACCCAAAAGGGAAAAAGAACAACGGAATGCGTTTAGCATTTTCAGGCGCCGCCGAAAGCAAAATCGAAGCAGGAATAAAAATTATCGCCGCCGCAGTTAAGGAAGTGATGAGGGCGAAGTGATGAGGAATGCGTGTTGCACTATTATCATTCAAAGGCAGAGTAAAATCTGCCTTTTTTTCTTACGTATTTTACCTAAATTTCGTTTTTTTCAAAAAAACCTTGCATTTTTACGTGCCTGTATAGTATATTGGAACAGCCAAGCAGCAAAAATCATATAATTTCGCCTCAAACGGGTATAAAAATAAGTTGTACGGGTATAAAAATAAGTTGTACGGGTATAAAAATGAGTTGTGCGGGTATGAAAATAAGTTGTACGGGTATAAAAATGGGTTGTGCGGGTATGAGAATAAGTTGTACGGGTATGAGAATAAGTCGTACGGGTATAAAAATGAGTTGTACGGGTATAAAAACAAGGGTTATTTGTATAAATTTTAACTGAAAGGGGTATTTTATGGCAAGCAGGGATTGGTTTCCCTCGACACGCGGAGAGATGTTGACGATGGCGAAGAACTGGAATTTGCAGATTAACAGCAAGGGCAAGCGGGATTGGAGAATGGACGACGAAGAAGTTGCCGCGTTTGGAGAAGCGTTTAACAACTTTGAAACGGAAATGAACCGTCCAATGGCGAATAGAACCGTGATTACAAACACGAATTTGAAGAAAGCGACGGATAATCTTACGGCGATTATGCGTGATACGAAAAGACGCTTTTTGCATTGTCCGCCGCTTATGGAGACGGAGATTGTTTCGTTGGGACTTAAAACGAAAGATACGACTCCTACACCTGTCGGCAAGCCGAAAGTCAGACCGAATTTGGTAATAGGTCGCAAAGGAGAGGCGACTTTGGATTTGAGTATTAAGCCGGCGGCGGATATTTCGGCAGACAAGCGTCCGTATTACGGCTGCAAGGTTTTTTACGATTTGCTTGACTTTAACGCTCCAGCGCCTAAAAGCGTAAATGATTTCAGTCCAAATTCAAGAATGTTATTTACAAGAAAGCAAAAGGAAAAACTAATTTTCACAACGCAGGATTCGGGAAAGAAAGCATATTTCTTCCTTCGTTATGAGAACGGCAAGGGCGAAGCGGGTCCTTGGAGCAATATTTTTTCGGCGGTGATTCCGTAGGTGGATTGTTTTTTTTTAACGGAATGACAGAGTAATCTGTCTTTCCGTTTTTTGCAAATAGTATTTTATAGAAAAAAGGAGTGCGTTTATGGTAAGAGAAAATTTACGAACAAGAAGAAACAATCCTACCGTTGCCACATTCGGAAGGTTGAAAATAATAAAAATTAACAAAGAATACGGACACGCTATTCTTCCTAAAGAATTGGATTTTGAAGAAGATAATATTTATGAAAAACTACTCAAACAATTTTGAAAAATTCGGCATATATTTAGCCAAAGTTCATTTTGACGACAAGCCGAATGTCTATAAAATCAGACCGGTTGTTGTTTTAGACGTAGAGAAATCTATAGTTCTTGTGTTAAAAGTTACCAGCAAGGTTAATCAAACAAGGTTTTTGTCGTATTATTTGGAAAATTGGGCTGCTTGCGGACTAAATGCGCCGTCAAGTGTTATAGTTAGTTTAGTTTATGAAGTAAAGATGAGCGATATTTATCACGACAAATTTATAGGCAGATTAAACGAAAAAGACAGTAATAATATTTTGGCATTATTGTTGAGTCAGGTCTATCAATGATGCGGGACGCTTTGTCGCCAACGGAACGTATTTGGTAATCGTTAAAGCAAAAATCCGAAACGGAAAGGTTTGTGTGTATTCTTCACGATTAGGCAAAAATAAAGCGTTTTTAGTAGAAAGACAGAGAAATCTGTCTTTCTTTTTTTTGCAAATAGTATTTTTACTGCAATTTGTTACCAAAGAAAGAATAAAATGAGCAACTTATTTCAAAAATTACAGAACGCGCTTGACACGTTAATGCCGGTTGACAAAGAAACCGCTTTGGAAATACTGAATGTCCCGAATGTTGATTTCCCTATGATTATGGGTTATGCGAACAAACTTCGTGTGAAAACACAGGGGGAAAATATTCGTCTTTGCAGTATTATGAATGTGAAAAGCGGCGCGTGCAGTGAGGATTGCGCATTTTGCGCGCAGTCGGCGCATCATAACTCCGAAACCGAAATTTATCCGATGTCGGACGGCGGGAAAATTGCGAAAACATACAATGAAACGCCGGAAGAAATACGCTGTTTCGGATTGGTTTCGTCGGGCGAGGGATTAAATTCCGAAGATATTGATGTCTTGGTTGAAACATTTTCAAAAGAGAAGTGCCTCAGCCGCCTTAGCCGTGGCTGGAGTGGGTCGTTAGGAATTATTTCGGACGAGCAGCTGCTTAAACTTAAAAATGCTGGAATGGCGCGCTATCATCATAATATTGAAACGGCGAAAAGTTTTTATCCGCAGATTTGCACGACGCATTCGTGGGATTTGCGGGCGGATATGGCTAAGCGTGTTATTAAAATGGGTATGGAATTGTGTTGCGGCGGAATAATGGGCGTGGGCGAGAGCAAAGAGCAGCGGGTGGAATTGGCGCAGGAGTTGCGTGAAATCGGGAGTGATATTATCCCGTTGAATTTTTTGATTGCGATAAAAGGGACGAAACTTGAAAACGAGCCGCCGCTTAAACCGCTTGACATTCTGAAAACCGTAGCGATGTTTCGCTTTGTTAATCCGAGTGCCGAAATAAAAGTTGCGGGCGGACGTGTCCTTTTGCGGGATTTGCAGTCGATGGTGTTTTTTGCGGGTGCAAATTCGCTTATTACGGGGGCATTGCTCACAACGCCGAACTGCAACATGGAAACAGATAAAAAAATGCTTAATGATTTGGAATTAAGGGTTTGAATGGAATACAGAGGTTATAAATTAGACGATTTTCAGGCGGAAGCGATAAATGCGCTTGAAGCGGGGCATTCGGTTTTGGTATCCGCTCCGACGGGTTGCGGGAAAACGTTGATTGCCGAGTATGCGGTAGAAATGTCGCTCAAAAAAAACAAACGGGTGATTTACACCGCGCCGATAAAGGCGTTGTCAAACCAGAAATACCGCGATTTCCGCATTCGTTTCGGCGAAAACATGGTGGGGATTCACACGGGCGACGTCTCACTTAATCCCTCCGCGCCGATTTTGATTATGACTACCGAGATATTTCGCAATATGATTTTGGAGCAGTCGATGCGCCTTAACGACGTGCTTTTTACGATTTTTGACGAAGTGCATTTTATAGACGACGAAGAACGCGGAACGGTCTGGGAAGAAAGCATAATTCTTGCGCCAGAGAACATACGCTTTTTGTGTTTGTCGGCGACGGTTCCCAACATTGACGAACTTGCCGACTGGATGGCGGCGGTGCGAAACAGTAAATTTGCGGTAATAAAGGAATATCAGCGCGTTGTCCCGTTGAAATATCACCTGTTTTCGGGAAGAGACGGCGAAATTTCGTTGAAATATTTGGAAAAAGTATTCGTAAGCGACAAAAAACGGCGGCGAAAACTAATGTTTAACAAGCCCTCATCGCGAAGAATCATTGATTTTGTGATTGCGCGCGACGGTGTTCCGGTGCTTTATTTTTCGTTTAACCGAAAGGCGTGTGAGACGAACGCGCTCAAAAATTCCAACCTGAACTTGCTGAATGATAGCGAAAAACAGCGGCTTTCGACATTGGTTGATGAGTTGGTTTCCTGCTACGGAATCGGCGATTATGCAAAATTAGAGCAGATGAAATGGCTTTGGAAAGCGGGGATTGCCTATCATCACGCGGGAATTATTCCGGCGGCAAAAGAAATCGTCGAACGGCTTTTTTCAACGGGGTTAATCAAGATTTTGTTTTGCACCGAGACCTTTGCGTTAGGCGTAAATATGCCTGCCCGCTCCGTGATTTTCGACGATATAGAAAAATATAACGGCGTGGAATTTGAATATCTGACCAATCGCTCATACCTCCAAATGGCGGGTAGGGCAGGGCGTCGCGGAATGGATAAAGAGGGCAATGTTTACTGCCATATCGTTCCCGAAATCACCGAGCCGAAAGAAGTAAAACGCCTGTTTTTTGAACAGAGCGAGCCGATAAAAAGCCGCTTTGTCGCGCAGTATTCCACGATTCTTTCGCTTTACAGCAGATACGGCGAGGATTCTTTTGTAATTTTCCGCAAAAGTTTGCGAAACTTTAAGCACGGCGACTTTGTTCTGTCGTCGTCGTATCAAAAAGAAGAAGACCAGATTCGCAAGCGCATAAAATTTCTGCAAAGCGAGGGCTTTTTGGAGGGGCAGAATCTGACTCCGAAGGGGAAATTGGCAATGGCGGTCAGCGGCTACGAAATTCAGGCGGCGCAACTTTATTTTACGCGCTGCTTCGACAAACTTTCGCCGGAGCAAATTTGCGTTCTTTTGGGCGCGGTAATTGCGGAGCCGAAAAAGAAAGCATGTGCGAGCGACGAACTTCCCGAAATGTTCAGGGTTGTTAATGAAGGCGAAAAGGTAATACATAAACTTCGCGAAAAAGAATTGAAATTCGGCATAAAAAACGAGATAAACCTGCTTGAATTTTCATTTACGGCTATGACTTTTGCGTGGGTCAGCGGTTGCGATTTGAAGAAAATCGGCACATTCGGCGTTCCCGAAGGCGATGTGATAAGGCATTTCAGAATGATTGTTCAGTTGCTGAAAACAATAAAACTGTCGATAGAAGACCCCGTAACCATAGAAAATTTGAACGCCGCAATGCGACTTTTGAACCGCGATGCCGTCGATGCCGAAGCCGAATTAGGCATTGAAGTTAAGAGTATTGGCATTTAAGTTTTTTTTGTACTCAACTCCTGCAACGGATTTATCGGTAATTCTATATCCTCGTGCCGAAACGCCCTTAACCGAATACTCGGATATTCTGCAAATTTCCTGTGTTTTCTTCATTTTTCCTGCGGGAATCAAATTTACCGCAAAAGCGCCTTCGGTTTCCGTGGATAGTTCTACCAATTCGCAATTTTTGTCGGGCAGAATCGAATATTCCTTACCCGTGATAATTTTCTCAATTTTGAAGCGCTTTATGTAATGAATATTATCCATTTTGTAAATAGCCGTGAAAATCACATTTTGCGCCGCGGTTTCAAACAGGTCAATAAAGCGCATTCTGTGCCCGATGAAAATCTTTTCGGGGACTTCGATAACCTTGTAGCCGCCGTTGCGGTCTATGCACAAAATTCTGTCATAAATTGAGACCTTGCAGCGAACGGGACCTTCTTTTAATCCGTAGCCTAAGTAACCGTTTACGCCGCTGTATCGCAAGTCCTTGTCGCGAATTGCAACTTCACGCACCGAGACGCGGCTCATTTCCAAAATTTCGGTTTTTCGCGGATACAAATGTCCGTATTTCTTGTCTAAATTATCAATCCAGTTTATAGCGTAGCCCACAATGTTTTTCAAAAGTTTTTCGATTTCCGCGAGGCGCTTTTTGATTTCATCAACTTCTTTTTGGTTCTTTTCAATATCATAAAGCGAGATTCTGCGAATCGGGATTTGAAGCAAACGTTCAACGTCGTCGTTGGTAATTGCTCTGCCGATTTCGTCCTTAAACGGCTCAAAACCCGTTTGCACAGCCGAAATTATGTCTTTCTGCGTTCGCATTTCTTCAATGTTTTTGTAAATCCGCTCGGCAACAAAAATCCGCTCGATTGTGCGCGAGTGAAGTTTTTCCTGCAAATGAAACTTTTCGAGGTTTAACTCCGCTTCCAAAGTTTGCTTTAACTGCTCGGTGCTGTCTTTTACTATTTCAGTTATCGTCATGACGGTGGGGTGATTTTCCTTTATTAAAAGCGAATTTACCGAAACGCTTTTTTCGCAATCCGTGAAGGCGTAAAATGCGTCAATGATTTCTTTTGCGCGAAAACCGCGTTTTAATTTCACTACGATTTCGGCGTAATTTTTGCTGTAATCATCGACTTTGCTTACCATTATTTTGTTTTTCTTAGCCGCCGCGTCAATTGATTTTATTAGCGACTCGGTAGTGGTGTCGTAAGGAATTTCCTTTATTGCCACGGTTTTATCATCTACTACTTCGATTTTTGCGCGGGATAAAATTTTCCCCGTCCCGTCCTTGTAATCCGAAATGTCAATATAGCCGCCCGTCGGGAAATCGGGATATAGTTCAAACGGCTCGTCTTTGAGCGCCGATTTCATTGCCATAAGCGTCTCACGGAAGTTATGCGGCAGAATTTCCGTCGCCATTCCCACCGCGATTCCGGTTGCTCCCAGAATAATCGACACGGGAATTTTTGCCGGGAAGAATATCGGCTCGTCTTCGCGTCCGTCGTAGTTCGGTTCAAATTGCGTGATTTCGGGGTTATACAAAACTTCTTTTGCAAGCGGTGTAATTCGGCACTCAATGTATCTTGCCGCCGCTGCCTGCGCGCCCGTGTAAATATTTCCGTAGTTTCCTTGTTTTTCAATAAACAAATTTTTATTCGCCAAAGCAACCAGCGCATTTTCAATCGAAGCATCACCGTGCGGGTGAAATTTCATCGTTTGCCCGACGACATTGGCAACCTTGTGGAGTTTCCCGTCGTCCATTTTCATAAGAGTATATAAAATTCTCCGCTGAACTGGCTTCAACCCGTCCTCAATATATGGAATCGCCCGGTCTTTAATCACATAAGACGCATACTCCATAAAGTTTTTTTCGTAAATATCTCTGATATATGCCATTTTTCGCTCCTAACTACGACAAAATAATTTTTGCCTAAAACAAATAGAGCGAAGAAATTTCTCCGCTCTATTTTTTTATGTAAATACGCAATCGGAGTGACGAATTTGCTCTTTTTCCACAAAATAATTTTCACATTAAAGAAAAATGCGTAATGTTGTTTGGGAATAAATTATATTACTTCCGTTAAACGGATATTTTTGTCAAAAGGAACTTTAATTATGAATGTACTTTTTATCGCTTCAGAGGCGGTTCCGTTCGCTAAAACAGGCGGACTTGCGGACGTGGTTTCATCTCTTGCAACATATTTGCACACAAACGGACACAACGTTAAGATTGTAATTCCCTATTACAAATCAATCAAAGAAAAAACGGGCAGCAAATTCAACGTGAAATCCGTTATGAATTCTTTTTGCGTTCATATGGGCAACGGGCAGGAGCAGTGGTGCGGGTTGTATGAGACGGAGGGCTCCGGCGGTGTTCCCGTCTGGCTTATTGAGTCCGACAACTTCTATAATCGCGACGGACTTTATCACGACAATAATTACAACGACTTTTTGGATAACGCGAGCAGATACGCGTTTTTGTCGAATGCGGCTTTGCAGGCGTGTATTGACACCCAATTTTCGCCCGACATTGTTCACGCGCACGACTGGCAGGCAGCGCCGGCTCTGGCATATTTGAAGACATGGTACTGGAATAATCCGGTTATCGGCAGAGCGGCGAGCGTTTTGACCGTTCATAACGCGCAATATCAGGGAACTTACGGAAAAAGTCATTACGAATATATGGGATTCGGCTGGCAGCATTTCACAAGCGACAAATTTGAAGACAACGGCGGAATAAATATGCTTAAGGGCGGGGTTTATTTTGCCGACGCGGTAAATACGGTAAGCCCAACACACGCTAAAGAAATTGCCGCGCCGTATTCGGAGTTCGGACTTGCGCCTTACTTTAACGCAAAAGGCGAATACTTCTGCGGAATTTTGAACGGAATTGATTACGACGAATGGAATCCTGAGAAAGACCCGTTTATCAAACATCACTTTTCGTCGAAAAACTTGGGCGGAAAGAAAAAGATGAAAAAAATATTGCAGGATAAATTTATGCTGAAAGCAGACGACAGCATTCCCGTAATAGGAATTGTAGGACGGATTGCGACGCAAAAGGGCTACGATTTGGTAGCGGCTTGCTTGGAGCAGATACTTAACGAGTTGGAAGTTCAATTCGCGTTTGTGGGAAGCGGAGATAAAGCACTCGAAGGATATTTCGGCTGGCTTCCGTCAAAATACGGCGGTAAATTTGGCTCATACATCGGTTACAGCAACGAAATGGCGCATTTGGTAGAAGCGGGAAGCGATATGTTCCTGATGCCGTCGCGCTTTGAGCCCTGCGGACTTAACCAGATGTATTCGCTGAAATACGGAACGCTTCCGATAGTGCGTAAAGTGGGCGGCTTGGCGGATTCCGTCGATAACTACAACCGAAACACGGGCTGCGGCACGGGGTTTGTGTTTGACGAGGCATCGCCACAGGCAATTTACGGCACGATAAAATGGGCGGTTGATACTTGGTTCAATCATCGCGACCATTTTGAAGGAATGCAGAGACGCGCCATGGAAATAGATTTTTCGTGGGACGTTGCGGGGAAACAGTATGAAGAATTGTACCGCAAGGCGAAAGTTGCACGCCTTGAATATGATAATAAACATTCAACAACAATAGGGCAGAATAGCGATTTGACAAAATGAGAAAGAATGCGATAATTGCGATTATTGTTTTTTGCGCACAGGTTTTCGCGCAAATCGGGGGAGTGCAAGTATTCCCTCATCTTATGCCGCAGCAGATGCAACCGTCAATAATGAATATGCCGTCAATATCACCGACGACGATAATGGCGGGCGGCACGTTAAGCAATGATGCTTTACTTAACAGTATAAATCCCAACCTTTATTCGGGAACGGATTTATACATTGACGAGAACGCGTATTTCTTGGGAAGCGGCGATATTCTTCGTGCCGTGATTTGGGGCGTAGGCGAGACGGTTATTAGCATTACGGTTGCGGGCGAAACCGTAATAATTCCGAGCGTAGGAGCGATTGATGTCGGCTTTGTTACGCTGAATGAAGCAAAAAAAGAAATAATTGCCAAGATAAAAAATAAATACAAGACAGACCGCGTAGATGTATTTCTTGAAAAAGTTAAAGATGTAAGCGTGCAGGTTCAAGGGCATGTAAATTTTCCGAACACTTACATAATTTCGGGAAATTTGGCTATTCCGTCGATTCTTGAACAAATCGGCGGAACGGCGGCAAACGCAAATTTGCGCGCAATTCAACTTATACACCCTAAATACGGCACACGAATCGTTGACGTTATGAAAACCAACAGAATTGTCGATTATCCGGCGACAAATCTGCGAAGCGGCGACAGAATTTTTGTTCCGCAAAGGGATTTGCGCGTATCAATTAGCGGCGAAGTGCATTTTTCCGGCGATTACGATTTTATTCCGGGTGATAAACTTTCGGACTTGATAAAATTGAGCGGCGGAATGTTTGCGTCTGCCGACAGTTCGAGAATTATTGTTACGAGATTTGTCGGACAGAATGACGAAATAAGAAAAATAACGCTGACAGCAGCCGACGCGGACAATTTTGCATTGGAAAAAGACGATATTGTGCTCGTCAGCAGAAAATCGGAATATCGTCCGGTGCGACGCGTGAGTATTACGGGAGAGGTAAAATTTCCGGGAACTTATTCGATTCGGGAGACACATACTCGTCTGATAGACATAATAGAACTGGCGGGCGGACTTACCGAGCAGGCATTTTTGGGCGGAAGTAAAATCGTCCGCAGAAACTTTATAGACCCTGCGGCAAGAAATCAGCATAAACTGCAAAATCGCGGCAATGTTCAGATAACTCCGGCAGACAACAACTTTTTGAAGTATCGGACAAACGGCGAGACCCAAGTTAATATTGATTTCGTGCAACTTAATTTGGATAAAAACTCGATTGAAAATATAATCCTGAAAGCCGGCGACGAAATTCATATAGCGAGAAACAGTTGGACGGTAAATGTTATGGGCGGCGTATTGCGTCCCGGACTTGTTGAATTTTCGCCGGGCAAGGACTTGGCTTATTACATTGAACAGGCAGGCGGCTACAAAAAAGATGCCGTGCGGCGAAAAGTAAGAGTAGTAAAAGCGGGTAGCGAGGTCTGGCTCAGACCGAATCAGGTAACAAGCATAGAACAGGGCGATGCGATTTGGATTCCCGAAAGGGACTTTGTCGAAAAACAGGAAAAGCAGCAAAATGTGTCGATTGTCGGCGGAATATTAGGTATTGCGGGAAGTGTTGCGACAATTATCACGGCTGCGATAACGGTCATTGCGTTTGTGGAAAGGTAATAATCAAATGAATGATGTAAAAGAAGTAAATTTGCTCGATTTAATGATACTTTTGGCGAAAAATAAAGTCAAAATTATACTTTCGGGATTTATTATCGCTGTTTTGGTGTTCGGCGGAGTATCTTTTATGCCGAAACACTACAAATCCACGACGACTTTTGTTCCGAGAGGAAGCGGCGCGCCGTCGTTTGCATCGCTTGTCGGAGGCGCCATTGCCGGCGATATTATAAACGAAAACCCGTTTTCAAAGCGGCAATATTTAGAAATACTAAACTCCCGCTGGCTTCGTGAAGAAGTAATTCGCGAATTTGATTTGATTACGTATTACAAGCAAGATGAAAACACCATAAACCCGCTCGACAGAACAATAAGGTCGCTTGCAAACGATATTATCATAGGAGTTGAAGAAGAAGGCGGCTTGGGGATTACCGACGTTCTTTCGATTTCAGTGAGCGTGTCCAATACAAATCCGCAAATGGCGGCGGACATGGCTAATTTTATCGTCAAAAGAATGGAAGACAGAATCCGTGAAATTTATGCGAACAGTTTTCTCGGAGCCATAGTGTTTTTAGACAGACAAATCGAAGAAAATACAATGAAAGCATTTGCGGCATCGGCGGCTTTGGAAGAATTTCAAAAGGAAAACAACATCTATAATGTTCAAAGACAGGTTGATTTGTCGCTTTCGACATACGCGGCAAATTTGGCGGAAATTTCCTCTACCGAAAAGCAAATCGAAGCGTTAAAACTTACGCAATCGTCAAGTTCGGAAATCACGATGCTTCAAAACCGTATCAGATACATTAGAAATCAAAACGAAAAAATCGAAACGAAGGGTTTCGGAAATATTTTCCCCGGACTTAACACGGTCTTGTCGCTGACGGACGAATACACCCGCCTTTTGCTCGACGCAAGAATGTATGAGCAGTTGCAGAATTTACTTATTCAGCAGAAAATCCAAACGCAGATAAAAATCGAACGTGACCATTCAACGATTTATTTGATTGATTCCGCACGTCCGGCGGAGTGGAAATATAAACCCAAGCGCATAAAATATTGCGTTATCGCGTTGGTGTTGTGGTATTTGTACTTAATTCCGTCGATAATTTTGAAAAACATGTATGAAAATATGCCCCAAAACGACGAAACGGTGCAAAAAATCCGCGAATTTCGCAAAGCAATGGGATTTATTAAAAGAAAATAAACGAAAATCATTGTTTTTCCCTTGACAGCGCCCTTTGTTAAAAATTATTTTGATACTACAAATAGAAACAAAGGGGGTATTTATGCAAACAAAAGAAGTTTTTCCAAAGTTGGAATTTTTCGATTTATTCAGAGAATTGTATCTGCATTTCGGCGGCGATGAGGTATGTATTTTGGACTCCGCAAGAGGTCCCGACGCTGACAGAAATTGCAGTATCATCGGTCTTTTCCCGAAGTTTGATTTGACAATTCGCAGGGGTAAAGTAAAAATTGAATGTCAATGCGAAGAATTAAAAAGTAAATTAAGCAGAGTGAATTTAGGAAGTGCAATTTTCTCGGATATTTTTCCGCAGTTGCAGGAAATTTTTCAAACGGGCGGTTTAATCGGATATTTCGGATACGAATATCTGCATTACACAAACGAAATCAGGCGTGAAAACATTGCGGATTTGGATATGCCTGATGTTCATTTGTGCTTTTATTCACATCTTTTGATTAACAACACGAAAGATAATTCGGTAATTTTGCAATCGTTTTTTGATGAAAACGGCGAGAAAAACAAAATTATTGAATTTATAACTTCGACAGGCTCAGTTACCAAAGAAAATTATGAAATTAAAGCGGGGGACATTGAAAATTCCGTAAGTAAGGAAAAGTTTTTGGAAAAAGCACAAATTGCTATGGATTATATCAAAAAAGGTGAAATTCAGCAGATA
>Ga0209737_10002153_pt1 | contig 13861 bp, 9 predicted proteins | sample TergutCu122P3_FD_187284 | JGI IMG/M metagenome (GOLD analysis project Ga0209737, IMG submission 187284) | Cubitermes ugandensis P3 segment gut microbial communities from Kakamega Forest, Kenya - Cu122 P3 (SPAdes) (version 2) | ecosystem: Host-associated > Arthropoda: Insects > Digestive system >... | reverse complement strand
CCCGGGGCGTTTGTCGCCGGACAGTTCGGTAACCCGGCAAATGTGGCGGCGCACAAAAAAACAACCGGGCCCGAAATATGGGACGACACCGGCGGCGGCATCGATATCTTTGTCGCGGGCGTTGGAACGGGCGGCACGATCACGGGTGTGGGCGAGTTTTTGAAAGAAACAAATCCCGATATAAAGATCATTGCGGCAGAACCGGCAGAGTCGCCGCTGTTGTCGGAGGGCCGGGCGGCCCCGCACGACATACAGGGTATCGGGGCGAATTTCGTGCCCGAGATTTTGAACCGCGACATATATGACGAGATAGTAACGGTGGCCGACCGGCACGCATACGACGCGGCCCGCGAAATCGCCGGGCTCGACGGGTTGCTTGTTGGGATATCGGCGGGAGCGGCGGCACACGCCGCGGCCGTTGTGGCGTCGCGGCCCGAAAACGCCGGAAAGATGACGGTCGTTTTGCTGCCCGACACCGGCGAGAGATATATCTCTACAGCACTGTTTAAGGACAAGTAATAATTAATAAGTAATAAATAAGGTGGTAAATTGATGGGAATCATCAAAACATATAAACAGCGCGATCCTGCGTGCAGAAACGCGCTCGAGGTGATACTGCTTTATCCGGGATTTAAAGCGGTTGTCGATCACCGTATCGCGCATTTTTTTTACCGCATAAAGCTTAAATTTATCGCGCGCGCGATTTCGCAGTGCTCGAGATTTTGGACGGGCATCGAGATACACCCGGGCGCCACGATAGGTAAAAGTCTTTTTATTGATCACGGCACAGGCGTGGTGATTGGCGAGACGGCCGAGATAGGCAACTACTGTACGCTTTATCAGGGTGTAACTCTGGGCGGCACGGGCAAGGACGTCGGCAAACGCCACCCCACACTCGAGGACGACGTCATGGTCGGGGCGGGCGCCAAGATTTTGGGTCCGGTGACGATAGGCAAACACGCTAAGGTCGCGGCCGGCGCTGTGGTTTTGATCGATATACCAAAGCGCGCAACGGCTGTCGGAATACCTGCGAGGGTTGTCAGGATCGCGGACAAAAAGGTCGATGACGACGAACTGCGCGCCGACCAGGACTGGGTAAACATCCCCGACCCCGTTGCACAGGAACTGTGCCGCATGACGGTGACGATAGATAGACTGGAAAAACGGATCAATGAGCTTGAGGATAAGAAATAGAATATGGGGCTGTCCACTGCCCACTAAAAAATGCCGGCGTTTGCGCCGGCATTTTTTAAACTGTATTTTTTTATTGCTGTGTTCTCTTGAGCAGTTCCTGATATTTTTCGGCCGCATACTGGCCGGCTTTTTCAAAGAGCTGTTCGGCGCGCTCGGGGAATGTGCGGGTGAGGGCGCTGTAGCGGACCTCGTTTCTGATAAAGTCCTGATAGCTCTCTGTGGGTTCCTTGCTGTCGAGCTGGAACGGGTTTTTGCCTTCGAGCGCGAGGCGCGGGTCGTAGCGGAACATGTGCCAGTAACCTGCGGCAACGGCGCGTTTTGTCTCGGCCATAGCGTTTGTAAGCCCGCCCTTGATGCCGTGATTTATGCACGGCGCGTAGGCGATTATGATCGACGGACCGTTATAGCTCTCGGCCTCGTGGAACGCCTTGAGCGTCTGGTTGTAGTCCGCGCCCTGCGCCACCATCGCCACATAGATATAGCCGTAGCTCATCGCGATCGCGGCGAGGTCTTTTTTCTTGATGTCTTTTCCCGCGGCGGCAAACTGGGCAACCGCGCCCGTCGGGGTCGCTTTGCTCGACTGTCCGCCGGTGTTGGAGTAGACTTCGGTGTCGAACACGAGGATGTTGACGTCTTCGCCTGACGCAATCACGTGGTCGAGGCCGCCAAAGCCGATGTCGTAGGCCCAGCCGTCTCCGCCAAAAGCCCACACCGATTTTTTGACGAGCATGTCTTTATTCTTCAAAATCTCGGCAGCCAGCACGCACGCTTCACATTTGCACACCTTGCCGTTTTCGATCCATTCCTTTTCCCACTCGGTGCCGGTTAGATCGACGTCGAGGCCGTCCTCGAGCGCCGCGACATAAGCTTCGGTCGCAATGGCGTTGGCCGCGCCGTCGTCGGCAGTGTCGAGCCAGTTTTGCGCCGCGGATTTGAGCGCTTCGTCGCAGTAATCCACCGCGATCATCGCCTTAGTTTTTTCGATCAGGCGTTTGCGCAGCGTGTCCTGTCCGAGGTGCATGCCGTAAGCGTACTCGGCGTTGTCTTCAAACAGCGAGTTTGCCCATGCCGGGCCCTGGCCTTTTTCGTTGACGGTGTACGGCGTCGCGGGCGCGCTTCCGCCCCATATCGACGAGCAGCCCGTCGCGTTTGCTATATACATCCTGTCGCCGAAAAGCTGTGTTGCGAGCTTTGCGTAGGGAGTTTCGCCGCATCCGGCGCACGCGCCCGAAAACTCGAGCAGCGGCTGTTTAAACTGGCTTCCCTTGACAGTTTTGACCGAGAATTTTGCGGATACCTCGTCCTTTGTCGGCAACCCGACGCAGTAAGCGAATATGTCCTGTTCGGCAAGCTGGGTCTCGATGGGCTCCATCGTGAGAGCTTTTTCGCCCTTTCTGCCGGGGCATATGTTCGCGCAGCTTCCGCATCCCGTGCAGTCGAGCGGCGAAACAGTGAGCGCAAATTTAATACCGGGAACGCCCGTCATGTCAAGCGTTTTTATTGCTTCCGGTGCAGCTGCATGTTCGTCTTCGGTCATGGCTGCGGGCCTGATCACCGCGTGGGGGCATACGTAGGCACAGAAATTGCACTGTATGCAGTTTTCGGTCACCCAACACGGAACGCTCACGGCGATACCGCGTTTTTCGTATGCCGAGGTGCCCTGAGGCATGTGTCCGTCCTCGCGGCCGTCCGATGTAAAGGTCGAGACCGGAAGTTTGTCGCCGCGCTGGCGGTTTACCGGGATCACGACTTCCTTCACGAATTTCACGAGATCGGGCCTGTTGCCCTCAACGATCTCTTCGGCTTCGTCGCCGCCCGCGTTTTTCCAGTCGGCGGGAACATCGATTTTGACAAGCGCGTCCGCGCCTCTGTCGATGGCGGCGTAGTTCATGTTGACGATATCCTCGCCCTTGCTGCCGTATGACTTGAGCGCCGCGTCTTTCATGTATTTTACCGCGTCGGCATAGTTGATGATGTTGACGAGCTTAAAGAACGCCGACTGCAAAACGAGATTGTATTTTCCGCGCAGGCCAAGCTCTTTGTCGATGGCTATCGCGTTTATCGTGTAGAGCGAGATGTCGTTGTTTGCGATATATCTCTTGTCTTTGTCGGGCAGGAAGCTGTTCAGTTCCTCGAGATTCCACTGGCAGTTGATGAGCAGCGTGCCGCCGGGCTTGAGGTCCTCGACCATGTCGTATCTGCCGACGTACGCGGGGTTGTGGCACGCGACGAAGTCGGCCTTGTTTATCAGATAGGTCGAGCGGATGGGCGATTTTCCGAAACGCAGATGCGAGACTGTTACGCCGCCCGATTTTTTCGAGTCGTACGAGAAGTATGCCTGCGCGTACATGTCGGTGTGGTCGCCGATAATTTTTATTGAGTTTTTGTTCGCGCCGACCGTGCCGTCCGAACCCAGGCCCCAGAACTTGCAGCTTGTGGTGCCGGCGGGCGTGGTGTCGGGATTTTCGGCAACGTCGAGCGAGAGGTTGGTAACGTCGTCCTTGATGCTCAGTGTAAAGAGCTTTTTGCCGTCGGGTTTTTGGGCGTTGCGGTATGTCGCGATGATGTCGGCGGGAATGGTGTCCTTGCTTCCCAGACCGTATCTGCCCGACAGTATGTTGGCTTTCTCGAATTCGGTGCCGCGCACAGTGGCGACGACGTCGAGATAGAGCGGTTCGCCGAGCGCGCCCGGCTCTTTTGTGCGGTCGAGGACAGCAATGTTCTTGACCGATTTGGGCAGCACCGCAAGCAAATGCTGTGCCGAGAACGGGCGATAGAGGCGCACCTTTATGAGGCCGACCTTCTCGCCGTTTGCCGTGAGATAGTCCACCGTCTCTTCAATCGTGTCGCACACCGAACCCATCGCGATAATAACGGTCTCGGCGTCGTCTGCGCCGTAATAGTTGAACAGGCCGTAGTCGGTGCCTGCGCGCTTGTTGACTTCGTTCATGTAGTATTCTACGACGGCGGGCAGTTCGTTATAGTATTTGTTGCTGGCCTCGCGCGCCTGGAAGAAGATATCGGGATTTTGGGCCGAGCCGCGAAGCACGGGATGCTCGGGATTAAGCGCATTGCTGCGGAACGCGTCTAATGCGTCCATATCGACCATGTCTTTGAGTTCGTCATAGTCCCACGCTTCGATCTTCTGAACTTCGTGCGACGTCCTGAATCCGTCGAAGAAACTGAGGAAGGGCACGCGCCCCTTGATCGTTGCCAGATGGGCAACCGCGGTGAGGTCCATTACTTCCTGCACGTTGCCCTCGGCGAGCAGCGCAAAACCCGTCTGGCGGCACGCCATGACGTCGGTGTGGTCGCCGAAGATCGAGAGCGCGTGGCTCGCGACCGCGCGCGCCGATACGTCGATGACGCACGGCAGCAGTTCGCCCGCGATCTTGTACATGTTCGGGATCATGAGCAGCAAGCCCTGAGACGCGGTGAATGTCGTTGTCAGCGCGCCCGCCGCAAGCGACCCGTGGACGGTGCCGGCCGCGCCGGCCTCGGACTGCATCTCGACCACCTTGACCTCGTCCCCGAATATATTTTTTTGTCCTTTCGCTGATTTTTCATCCACAACCTCCGCCATGACCGATGACGGCGTGATGGGATAGATCGCCGCAACGTCGGTAAAGGCATAGGATACATGGGCGGCCGCGTTGTTGCCGTCCATTGTAAGCATTTTTCGTGCCATAACTTCCTCCTGATTTATTCTCTAAAGTGCAGTTAACACTTAAGGCGGTAAGAATTGAACCCGCGACGCTCAAAACATGTAAAATTCGCGTCTTTTCGCGCTTTTTCGCTTGCTATACGAAAGTATAGCTGCACTCAAAATCACAAAAATTCATCAAATTTTTCTGTGTTTTGTGTGCTTGCAGTTTTTCCGGAGCGGATTTTTGTTCAAGCAGCGAAAAGACCGCAGATAATACTTTCGTATTGGCAAGGGCTTTGAGGAAGTTTGGGCGTAAATCCTCCCGCAAAAACCGTCGTGTGTTCAACTCTTGCCGCCTCATGATTACCAATATTAGATTTTAGCATGTTTAATATGTAAAGTAAATAAAGAAAACAAAAGTGTCAAAAATTTAACATTTTAAGTATTGCCTTCAAGTTGATAAAAGCAGGTGTATTTGTTATACTTAAAAAAGAGTTCGTTTGGAGGTTAGACATGAAGGTAGCCCGGATAATATCAGTAATTTTAATTATATGTGTGGTCATTACAGGCTGTTCAAGAGCCGACGATTTTCGCGGAGCAAACTGGGGCGACAGCCAAGCAAAGGTGATTAAAAGCGAGGACATAGAGTACGCCTATGCGGACGACGATCTGGTTATGTATGTAACCGAGATGGACGGCAAAGCAGTCGAGATTTATTACAGCTTTGTCGACAACAAGCTTACCGAGGCCGAGGTGAAGTTCATAAAGGGAGATCGGAGATTTGGTGAAATAGTCAAGAGCTATGACGGCGTGGCGGAACAACTTACCGAAATTTATGGTGAGCCCAAAGACCCCGATAAATTTGTGTGGCTTGTTGGCGAAGAAAAACGTAAAGACGAAAAAACGTGGAGATCTATCTATCATGGAAGGCTTGCGTTTATCCTTGAATGGGAAACGAAAACAACATACGTGAAACTGGAACTTTCGCGTCCGCGCTCAACAAAGAAAATGACGTATACGATCTTTGCGCAGGACATAAAACTCAGGCAAGACGAATAAAATAGTATAGCAACAAAAAGATATTCCCGAGCGGGAATATCTTTTTTTGACGTCTGATTAATTTTTACGTTAAAGGCGTGTCTTGTTAAGGCTGCGAAAGTCGAACCCGCATCGCCCAATCTCTCAGCCCTAAGCTATTTGCCGGCCGCTAAAAAGTAGCGCAGCGCAACGTCGACGGCGCCGATAAAGGCGGTCGCTCCGCATAAATAGACACATATGCTGTCGCGGCGCTGTTCACGCTGTTCGACAGCCTGCGCCGACCGGATAACAGACGAAAACGCTTTTGAAACAATTATCGAAAGAGAGGGCAGCGCGGGGATGAAATATCGCGCCTGTACGCCGTATATCGAGAGACTGCGCAGCGGGGACCATGAGACATAAAATCCTGTAACGATAACGGTATAGAGCAAAACCACCACCGCGGCATGGATACGGGTGTGGGATTTTTTCAAGTCGCGCGCGGTATCGGCGTAGATGGCCGACACGACAACAAATAAAATGATGGTCAGGAAACCTGTCAGAGGCGCGGGCAGATCGAGCCATCCAAAGACGCCAAACTCGGTGATGTAGAATGTCTTGACATATGCGTCAACGGCGAAGATCAACAGATACCGTATCGGATTTGACAACACAAACACTATCTGCGCAGCGCTGTTTATGTCATTGGGCGCGTGGATATTATCTGGCATACCCGACGCAACCAACGTCGCGTAAAAAATGTGCGCGCCGTGTACCGCCACAATGCTTAAAGCGATTATGACCGCGCTTAACCAGCGCGGCTTTTTTGTTTTAAAACGATCTTTCGGAATCAAAAAGATCAATAAAACGAGCGGCAGATAAACAGGCTTGATCATCACCATGAAGCCCAAGAGCGCAGCCGAGAGTACGACGTCACGACGGGTAAACTCGTCCTTGCACATCATTCCGAAGAAAAGAACCGCGACGGCGAGAAAGGTGGAGTCGTAGGAAAGCGACGCCGCCAGATAAAGCGTCATTGGCAGCAGCGCCGTGACGATAAGCGCGCCGCGATACCGCTTTGCCCACTTCAGTGCAAAGTAACAGCACAGCGCCATAAACAGCGCGTTGAAGATTCTGGCGGTGTACATGCACACAAGCATGTTCGCGCCGAACAACCGCGCTATGGCTATTCCGGCAGCAGCGGGCAGATAAGGCGTTAACAGTTGAATCCTTGTGCCGTATCTGTCGCCGGTATACGGCGTGGACGAAATCGCGAGATACCTTTCGATTTCGACGGGCAGACTCTTTTCATCCAAGGCAAATCTTTCGGAGAAGGTGTCGAGGAGATGATACATGTCGTCGGGGTATTCGTAGTTGTAGTCAAACCCGAGCTGCCCGCGCGACAGCGTATATGCGCGCATAAAGTGACCGTTTTCGTCGGGAGCCTGAAGCGGCGCGTTTGCAAACGCGAAGATAACGCCGACCACCGCGACAGTTGCGGCTAATTTCATCTCGGGTTTTTCTATGCGCTTAACTATCGCCCACACGGCAAGGTATAAAACGGTGTATACAATAAACGCGGCGGGCAAGAGCAATCCTTCGCGGTTTCGGAAGCCCGAGAACATCCGAGTGGCCTGAAACGCGCCGAGCACGACGACCGCGCCCGCCAATATATACACCGAAACCCACGCCGGGACGATGATATCTTTCTTTTTCAACAGGGATGCAACAATTATATACAAAATGTATAATGAGGCAAACAAAAATCCCCACAGTATAATTCTTGCCCAGGTAAACGACGCCGCGGTGGCGGTCTTGTTAAAGACCGCGCCCGACAACTTTATCGTTGCGTCGGCCTGCTTTGTAGGGCAAATCTTTATCATCTTTACGTCGTCTGCGTCCAGTGTCGCGGTGTAGACGCCGTCGGACGTTTTGGCAAGCGCGGCCATCATCTCTTCGCCGTTGGAGCGGGTGTAGTAGATAGCCATATCAGTTTTGTCGGAAGCGTCGCGCTTGAGCGACACCTCGACGGTCTGGACGGGTGTCCCGCCGAGGTTGTCGAGATAAAAATATGATTCATCGGACAGCGTATAGTATTCGCCGCCGCCGTTGTCGGTCATTTCCCGGTATTCGAAGTCGGCCGCAGAATAGTCGGCGCGTTTGTATTCGACGTCCGATTTGGTAAGCGCCACAAAACAAAACTCGGCGCATACACAAAGAACGAGCAACGCGACGGATGCAGCGATCTTTTTGACTGTTGGCTTGTTGAGAAAGTCCGGCATGGCGTCTCCAATTCTAAATCTCAATTTTTTCGTCGGGCGTGAAATCGCGTTTGGCTTTTTGGCCCATCACATCGAACCACATTACAGGTGATATACCGTCGCCGGGCCGCTTGACGTCGAGATTGTGTTCCGAAAAGGCGTCACCGGCTTTGATGTCACACGCGGCGACGATGCTTTTTCGGGCGATGGCTTTATTCTTGATTTCCGAGCTGCTCGCGGTTTTTATACCGCTGCCCAAGGCGAGCTCGACGTTGCGGACCGCACTTACCATCGCGCACAGTTCGTCGGGTTCGAGGCTGCACGAGTGGTCGGGGCCTTCCATTCCCTTATCGAGAGTAAAATGTTTTTCTATGATCTGTGCGCCCAGAGCGGCGGCCGCGACGGGCGCCTCTATACCGAGCGTGTGGTCGGAGTATCCCACCGTCCCGCCGAACCTCGATTTTATATCGAGCATCGCGCGCACGTTTGCGTCCTCGAAAGGCGTTGGGTATTCGGTGTTGCAGTGGAGCAGTGCGACATCGGGGCATCCGTTTGAAAGAAGAAGGTCGCGCGCAAACGCGATCTCGTCCATCTCGCTCATCCCGGTTGACATGATCACATCCTTGCCGGTTTTGGCTGTTTCGAGCAACAGCGGCACGTTCGTGATCTCGCCCGAAGGGATCTTGATCACGGGCATGCCGAGCGTCATCAAAAACCCGAGGCTTGGGATGTCAAACGGAGTAGATAAAAAGAGTATGCCCTTTTCTTTGCAATAACGGGCGAGGTCGGCAAAAACCTCGTAGGGGAGCCACAGCTTGCGCACCATGTCGAGCTGGCTCTCGTTTTCCCCGGTCGAAGCTATCTGATACTCGGCTTTTTTGGCGTGCGCCGAGATCACCTTTTCGGGTATAAACGTCTGGAATTTGACCGCGTCCGCTTTTGCGCGCACGGCCTCGTCCACCAGTTTTTTTGCGAGGTCGGGGCTTCCGTTGTGGTTTACGCCGGCCTCGGCAATGATAAATATTTTTGTGTTGCCTATCATAGCCGTATCCTTTTTAAAGAGAAGTTGGTTACTTCGGAACTCTGCTATAAAACATTCTGCTGCCGGCAAAAATTTCAAGCTCGGATTGCGTAAGCTGTTTTACGTAGTATACGTTGAGATATTTTTTGCCGAACAGCGCACTTTCGCGGTATGTCTCAAAGAAACAGTCGATATCAACGTAACCCTCCATCATCGCGGTGCCGGTGTCGGCAGCTATCGCCCAGCCGTAGACAAATTTGCCGTTGGGGCTTGTTATATAAAGCAGCGAGCCGTACGGTATCACGCTGGCATCGACCGCGACAAATCCCTGAAAAAGGTACATCCCGCTTGCGCCGAACGTTCCGGGTTTAAAGCTGTAGGCGGTGCATACTCCGCGCTCCATCACCCACTCATAGCTCTCGGGCTTGTTGTCGACGATTTTTATATCGCAGAATTCCGAGCCGTCTATCGGCGACGCCGGAACGGCAGGATCGCCAACGAGCGTCACCACGTTGTGCGGGAATGTGGTGTATTTCTCGCTCTCGAGTATAGTTTCGACCTGTTTGCCGTTTACATATTTGTCGCGGTAGACCCGTATCGCTTCGCCGTCTTTTCCGCCGCCGGGATTCATGACCATAGTGTTGCCCTCGGATATGAGCGGCGAGGGTTTCTCTACATCGCGCCACGAGACTTTCTCGCGCATTTCGCGGCTTTCATACCGGACGCGAAAGACCTCCACTGTGTCGCCTTGCCTGAGAACGGTGTCCAAGGCAAGATTTACTTCGTCGTCGTCGCCCAAAATCACGCCGAGCTCGTCGAGAGCCTGCGACACTGTTTTTAAGAGGACATAATGCTCGACTTCGAGCCCGTCGTATTTTACCGTTACCGGCACCGACCTCACCACGTGGACGTTGAGCGCCAGACCGACTTCCTCGGTCTCGTACTCGTCTTCGGGCCTGAGTTCGAGGCCGGCGGACTCGAATATTTCCTCGACCGAAGATTTGCTAGTCAGTATCGTCGAGACGCGCACGCCGTCCTCGATCACGTAGACGAGCCGGTATGCGGTTGTATAAAGTGAGAGCGGCATAAACAAGATGGCCGCGCCTATGAGAAACGCCAGCAGCCGTGCCGGAAAAATCTTTTGCACGATATTTTTCAGGGGGCCGGGGTCGCTGTCTTTTTCGGGTGCGTTTGCGGCGGAACCAGACGGTTTGTCTTCGTCGTCGGGGGCGGCCGCGTCGTCGTCACTTTGGTTTAGCTCGACAAATACGCCCTGATTTGTGTCCGCCTGGTCTACGACCCTGTTCTGGATTATCGGCAGCTCGAGCGTCTGGGTCATGTGCCCGCCTACATCAATGAGGTTTTGGTTTGTATAGTTGTCGTCCGCGTCCGGACCGAGAACCGCGCCGTCGATATCGGAGTCGTCAAGCTCGACGAACACGCCGTGGCTTGTATCGGCTTGTTTGACCGTCTCGCTCTGGATCACGGGCGTCTCGACAGTGTGTGTCGCGCGTCCGCCGAGATCGGCGTCGCGGTCCTTAACATACTCGCTTATCTCCCTCAGAGATACCTCGGACGTCCCGTGCGATCCCGATGTTTCGGGCGCTGTGCGCTCTTTCGCGCTTTTTTTCGACAGGCCTTTGTTGATTTCTCTTAACGAGACCTCCATAGTTATGTACGAGGCCATGTTGGGCGAGATGAGGTCGGGCGGTGTGGTGTCGGGCGCGGTGTTCTTTTTTTTCAGATCGTAAAATTTGTCTTTTTTAAAATACGACGAACGAGCCATGCGGAAACCGTTCTTCTCGGGTTTCCTGGACACAGCGGTTAAATCTTCGCCTGTTAAGCGGGCAGATTTTTTGTTATTTTTCTTCAATTACGTCACTTCCAATACACTCGGTTATCCCAAAGCCGCTTACGTCGGCTTTTTGAATTGCGGTAAACGTCCTCTTCAAAAACCCGGGATATTCGTTTTCTTTCTGTGCTATAAAGCGTTTTATTGTTTGACGCTCCGACACGCCGTCGTGGGGACACGATTTTTCCACAGTCGGCAGACCCGACCGCGCCACGGCGTTTATTATCTCGCGTTCGGGGCAAAAGACAAGAGGCCTTATCATAGTTATGTTTTTGCGCGAGAGGTATGTTTTTGGCGAAAAAGCGGCGATCCTGCCCTCGTGAAACAGATTGAGGAAAAAGGTCTCGGCGACGTCGTCCATGTGATGCCCAAGCGCAAGTTTGTTGCAGCCCGCCTCGACGCACATGTCGTGCAGCGCGCCGCGCCTCATCCTCGCGCACAGCGAGCACGGATTTTTCTCTTTCCGGATGTCGAATATTATCTCGCCGAGGTTTGTGATCTTGACGCGGTGTTCGATACCGAGCGCGTTGCAGACGGCGCTGGTTTCAGTGAAGTCGGTTGCGGTGTTGCTGAAACACGGATCGACAGACAGCGCCGTTAGTGTAAAGGGATGGGGATAATATTTTGAAATTGCGGCAAGCCCCGCCAAAAGCGCCATCGAGTCTTTTCCGCCCGACAACCCGACCGCGATGTGGTCGCCGGCCTGGATGAGGCTATAGCGGTCTATAGCTTTTCGGATTTTGCCCTCAATCTTTTTCATACCCTTACCAACTAATAATTATACCATTTTTCGCAGATCTTTTCACTATGCGGCGCCTTACGCGCTGCTTCGTTGCCAAACATTTAAATTATGTTATATTTATCTCGCCCGAGAGATAGAGCGCCGCGTTGCCAGCGAACTTTACGCGCTCACCGCAGTTTTGGCAATAGAGCACGCCGCCGCGCTGCGACACCTGTTCGGCGACGAGGATGTCTTTGCCGAGAAGATTTGACCAATAAGGGATCAGGACCGAGTGCGCGCTGCCGGTAACGGGATCTTCTGTAATGCCCAGGCCGGGAGCAAAAAAGCGCGACACGAAATCGTGATCTTCGCCCTTTGCGGTGATAATGATCCCGCGGCAATCCTTGAATTGATTCATTATAATAAGATCGGGCTCGGCGCTGCGCACCGCGTTTTCGTCGTCGAGAACAAGCATGAGGTCGTCGGAGAGGTGCGCTGATTTTATCTCTTTGCCGACAGCCTGTCTCATGAGCTCGGTTATCCCGACGGGCCGGGATTGCTTTGCCGGGAAATCTAGGACAACGCGTTCGCCGTCCTTCGCGGCGCTCAATTTTCCGCTTTTGGTATAGAAATCGATGGTGTCATCGGCATAATCGGTAAAGTTGAAGATCACAAAAGCGCCGGCGAGTGTGGCGTGGCCGCACAGGTCCACCTCGACGTCGGGGGCGAACCAGCGAAGGTCAAAAGCTTTGTCGGGGCGCTGAAGCAAAAACGCCGTTTCCGAAACGTTGTTTTCGCGCGCTATCTTTTGCATCGTGGCGTCGTCGGGCCAGCTTTCAAGCAGACACACTCCTGCCGGGTTGCCCGAAAAAAGTTTATTTGTAAACGAGTGCAATGCGAAATATTTCATTTTTGTGACTCCTCTTGGTTTTGTAAATCTATCTGTATTATATCATATTTTATTTTACGTAAAATTGAATTGTGAATTAAATCGCCCGCCCGAGCCAAGACTATTGTTATCAAATCGGGAGGTGGCGCGGCGATGATATACAGCGAAAAAAACGGACGGGACAAGGATGAAAACAAACGACACAACATCAAGGATTTTTTTCGAGGCTTTTTCGCGACGATCGCGGTGATTGTGCCGGCGATAATAATTATCAACATAATGACTTTGCCGAGGGTCCCGACAGCCGACGACGGCGCAATAGGCGTTTCGGACAATCAAAGCGAGATACCGATAAAGGCGACGGTAAGCTATAACTTGCTGTGGATACTGTCGGACAGCGACACCGGAAACCTGCTGTGTACCGCGCTTGTGCGGTTCGACGTGGAAAACTACCGCGTCGTGGTGAGCAATATCCCGGACAACACCGTCATGCTGCAGTCGAAGACGCCTATCGAGCTTTCGAAGATTTTTGGCCAGCGGGGGGCAACGGGCGTAAAAGCGGCTGTCGAGGAGACGCTCTGTGTCCCGATAAGCGGCTATGTCGGTATCAAGAGCAACGACTTTATCCGCGTCATGGATTCGTTTGGCGAGATAACCCTCACGCTCGACAAAGAGGTCAAGCTGGCGGACGAGGGGCTGGTGAACTATTCAAAGCCCGCGGGAACTTCGGAATTCTCGGGCAACGACATCGTCAAGACGATAGCGTTCGGGAATTTTTCAGAAGACGAGCTTATGCGGCTGCATGAAAGGATGTGGACGGCATTTTTTACACAGATCGGAGACGACGCCTTTGCCGATAAGCTGTTGAGCGTTTATTCTTCGTTTGTCGATAACATCGAGACCGACATAAATTCTCCCGGGATATATGCGCTGTCGGTCACCGCCGACACTGTGTGTGCGGCGAACGGCGCACAGGTTGAAGTTGTCCGTCCCCAAGGCCGGTTCAGCGATGGGCGCTTTGAACTTACCCAGGGCGCAGACGAGCATTTGTGGGCGTATTTTTCAAAATTATAACTGTTTTTATGCGTTGTGACAACCGCGCCCCGACATTGATAAATCAAAAAAATTGTGCTATACTAGCCTACGGATTTTCATAACAAAACTTGGAATTTTTAAAATTTCCGTAAAGTTTACAAAATAGTTACAAAGTTCGCCGGCAAAGAGATTATAATATAGACAGCCGGTTACCCTCCGCCGAGA
>Ga0209737_10002152_pt1 | contig 13861 bp, 14 predicted proteins | sample TergutCu122P3_FD_187284 | JGI IMG/M metagenome (GOLD analysis project Ga0209737, IMG submission 187284) | Cubitermes ugandensis P3 segment gut microbial communities from Kakamega Forest, Kenya - Cu122 P3 (SPAdes) (version 2) | ecosystem: Host-associated > Arthropoda: Insects > Digestive system... | reverse complement strand
GTAGCCCATGAGCCGTGAAATTTTGCTGCTGGTCGATGCCTTGGCCCGCGAGAAGAACGTCAACAAGGAGATCGTTTTCGGCGCCCTTGAAATGGCGCTCGCTTCCGCGACCAAGAAGCGCATCCACGACGAAGCCGACGTGCGCGTTTCCATCGACCGCAATACCGGCAATTACGAATCCTTCCGTCGCTGGCAGGTGGTGCCGGACAACGAGTATGTGAACGAGTTTCTCGAAGTGCCGCTGTCGGAAGCGCAGAAGGACGACGCCGAGGTCGAGGCGGGCGATTCCCTGGAGGAGCCGCTGGAGCCGATCGACTTTGGCCGCATCGGCGCTCAGGCCGCCAAGCAGGTGATTTTGCAAAAAATTCGCGATGCCGAGCGCGAGCAGATTCTGACCGATTTCCTGGAGCGCAAGGAGCATGTCGTCTCCGGCACCATCAAGCGCATGGAGCGCGGCAACGCCATCGTCGAAGCCGGCAAGATCGAGGCTCTGCTGCCGCGCGACCAGATGATTCCGAAAGAAAATCTGCGCGTCGGCGACCGCATCCGCGCCTATTTGCTGCGCATCGACCGCGGCGCGCGCGGCCCGCAGATCATTTTGTCGCGCACGGCGCCGGAATTCGTCATCAAGCTCTTCGAGATGGAAGTGCCGGAAATCGACGACGGCCTGATGGAATTGAAAGCCTGCGCCCGCGATCCCGGCCTGCGCGCCAAGATTGCCGTCAAGTCCAACGACCCGCGCGTCGATCCCATCGGCACCTGCGTCGGTTTGCGCGGCTCGCGCGTCACCGCCGTGCGTAACGAGATCGGCGGCGAGAATATCGACATCGTGCTGTGGTCGGCCGATCCGGCGCAATTCGTGATCGGCGCGCTGTCGCCGGCCGAGGTGTCCTCCATCGTTGTCGATGAGGAAAAGCATGTCATGGATGTGGTGGTCGACGAGGACAATCTCGCCATCGCCATCGGCCGCAACGGCCAGAATGTGCGTCTCGCGTCCGAACTGACCGGCTGGACCATCAATCTGATGACCCAGGACGAGTCGGCCAAGCGCTCCGAGGCCGAATACGCCGTGACCCGCGTCACCTTCATGGAAAAGCTCGACATCGACGAAGAACTGGCCGATCTCTTGATCGAGGAAGGCTTCTCGACGCTGGAAGAAGTGGCTTACGTGCCGCTGGCCGAAATGCTCGAAATCGAGGGGCTGGACGAGGACATCGTCAACGAGCTGCGCAATCGGGCGCGCAATATTTTGCTCACCGAGGCCATCGCCACCGAGGAGAAGCTGGAAAGCGTCTCCGAGGATCTGATCGGCCTCGAAGGCATGACCAAGGAACTGGCCGCCAAATTGGCAGAACACGAAGTCAAGACCCGTGACGACCTCGCCGAACTGGCGGTGGATGAACTCACGGAAATGACCGGCATCGACGAAGAGCGTGCCAAGGAACTCATTCTCAAGGCACGGGCTCACTGGTTCGAGTGAGCGGGAGGTAGCAAGTATGTCAGAAACAACTGTTTCGCAATTCGCCGTTGAACTGAAAATGCCGGTCGCGGCCCTGCTCGAGCAATTGAGCAAGGCCGGCGTGACCAAGCAGGGGGACAACGATTCGCTGACCGACCAGGACAAGACCCGGTTGCTCGATTATCTGCGCCGCGCTCATGGCGATGACTCGAAAGCCAAGATCACCCTGACCCGCAAGCAGACCTCGGAAATCAAGGCAACCGATTCGCATGGCCGGGCCCGCACGGTCCAGGTGGAGGTTCGCAAGAAGCGCGTGCTGGTCAAGCGCGATGTCGTCGACCAACTGCCGGAAGCCGAGCCGGTCGAAGAGATTCCGCCGCCCGCGGTCGAGCCGGAGCCGGTCATCGAGACCCCGGTGGTCGAGACGCCGGTGATCGAGACGCCGGTGCTTGAGCCGGCGATCGAAGCCGTGGTCGAGGCCTCGATTGAGCCCGTGATCGAGCCGGTGGTCGAGGCTATGCCGGACCCCGTGGTCGAAGCCGAGCCGGAGCCGGCTCTCGAAGCGACGCCCGCCAAGCCCGCGCCTGCGAGGCGGGTGCTGGACCGCGCCGCCATCATCGGCGAGAAAGAATTGCGTCTGCGCGAGGAAGAAGCGCGCCGTTCCGGCCGTCTGCGCGAAATCCAGGAAAAGGAATTGCGCGAAAAGCAGGCGCGCGAAGTGCAGTTGGCGCAGATGCGCCAGCAGGCCGAAGCCGCCGCCGCCGCCGCCAAGCATGCCGCGGAGGCCAAGCAGCAGGCGGCCGCCCAGGCCAAGACCCAGGAAGCCCCCGCGAGCGAAAAAGGCACTTTGCACAAGCGTCCCGGCGCGCCGGGCAAGGATGCCAAGAAAGGCCCCGGCAATGGCCGCGACGAAGGCAAGAAGAAGCCGGGCATCAAGACCCGCTCGGCCGATAGCGGCTCTTCGTGGAAGAGCGGTCGCGGCGGCCACAAGAAACACGGTCACGGCGACGACGGGCAGGGCAGCTTCCAGGCGCCGACCGAAGTCATCGTCCGCGAAGTGCATGTGCCGGAAACCATCTCGGTTTCCGACCTGGCCCACAAGATGGCGGTCAAGGCCATCGAAGTCATCAAGGTCATGATGAAAATGGGTTCGATGGTCACCATCAACCAGGTCATCGACCAGGAAACGGCCATGATCGTGGTCGAGGAAATGGGCCACAAGGCTTTTGCCGCCAAGCTCGACGATCCCGACGCCTTCCTCGAGGACAGCGCCGAGCACAAGGACGTGGCGCTCGAACCGCGCCCCCCGGTGGTTACCGTCATGGGCCACGTCGACCACGGCAAGACCTCGCTGCTCGACTACATCCGCCGGGCCAAGGTGGCGGCCGGCGAATATGGCGGCATCACCCAGCATATCGGCGCTTATCACGTCCAGACCGAGCGGGGCACGATCACCTTCCTCGATACCCCCGGCCACGAGGCTTTCACGGCCATGCGGGCGCGCGGCGCCAAGGCGACCGACATCGTCATCCTGGTAGTGGCCGCCGACGACGGCGTGATGCCGCAGACCAAGGAAGCCATCCACCATGCCAAGGCGGCCGGCGTGCCGCTGGTGGTGGCGGTCAACAAGATGGACAAGCCCGATGCCAACCCCGACCGCGTCAAGCAGGAACTGGTTGCCGAGGGCGTGATTCCCGAAGAATACGGCGGCGATTCGCCCTTCTGTCCGGTGTCGGCCAAGAAGGGGACCGGCATCGACGAGTTGCTGGAACAGGTGCTGTTGCAGGCGGAAATTCTCGAACTGAAGGCGCAGAAGGATGCGCCAGCCAAGGGCCTGATTATCGAAGCCCGTCTCGACAAGGGGCGCGGCGCGGTGGCCACCATGCTGGTCACCTCGGGCACCCTGAAGCGCGGCGACGTGGTGCTGGCCGGTCAGGTGTTCGGCAAGGTGCGCGCCATGCTCGACGAAAACGGCAAGGCCATTTCCGAGGCCGGGCCGTCGATTCCGGTCGAGATTCTCGGCCTGTCCGACGTGCCGGCGGCCGGCGAAGAGGCCATCGTGCTGGTCGACGACAAGAAGGCGCGCGAAATCGCGCTCTTCCGCCAGGGCAAGTTCCGCGACGTCAAGCTCGCCCGCCAGCAGGCGGCCAAGCTGGAGAACATGTTCCAGCAGATGGAAGAGGGCGAGGTCAAGACCCTGCCGCTGATCGTCAAGGCCGACGTGCAGGGCTCTCAGGAAGCGCTGGTGCAGACGCTCGCCAAGCTCTCCAACGAGGAAGTCCGCGTTCAGATCATCCACGGCGCGGTCGGCGCGATCAGCGAATCCGACGTGAACCTCGCCCAGGCTTCCGGCGCCGTCATCATCGGCTTCAATATCCGCGCCGATGCCGGCGCTCGCAAGCTGGCCGAGAACTTTGGCGTCGATATCCGCTACTACAACGTGATTTACGACGCCGTCGGCGAAGTCAAGGCCGCGCTGTCCGGCATGCTTTCGCCGGAAAAGCGCGAGCAGATCATCGGCCAGGTCGAAATTCGCCAAGTTTTCCATGTCTCCAGGGTCGGCGCCATCGCCGGCTGCTACGTGCTCGATGGCGTGGTCAAGCGCGGCTCCCGCGTGCGGCTCCTGCGCAACCACGTGGTGCAGTGGGACGGCGAACTGGATTCGCTCAAGCGCTTCAAGGACGACGTCAAGGAAGTGCGCTCCAACTTTGAATGCGGCCTGTCGCTCAAGGGCAATAACGACATTCAGGAAGGCGACCAGCTCGAAGTGTACGAAATCCAGGAAGTGGCGCGCACCTTGTCATGAAGAAAAGGGCATTCCAGCGCAGTGACCGGGTCGCGGAGCAGGTGCGCCGCGACCTGGCCGAGCTGATCCGCAGCGAATTGAAGGATCCGCGAGTCGGCATGATCAGCCTGACGGCCGTCGAGCTGACGCCCGATTACGCCCACGCCAAGGTCTATTTCGCCACCCTCAATGACGAGCATCTGGCCGAGATCGAGCAAGGCTTGAAGCGCGCCGCCGGCTTCCTGCGCCGCGAACTGGGGCGGCGCATCCACATCCACACGCTGCCTGAACTGCATTTCATCCACGACGACTCCATCGCGCGCGGCGCCAGCATGTCGGCGCTGATCGACCAGGCCAAGGCGATCAGCGACCAGACGCCGGAGGATTGAGATGTGGAGTGGGATGGATGGAGCGTAGCGAAATCCATCGCCATATTTTTGCCAGTTTCAGCGCAGGGTTTCCCCGAGCCATTCCCGCCTCCAAACCGCGCAACGGCGGCGCGGGTCCCGCTCTGTAATTTCTACCGGCGTTCCCGCCCGGCCTGAATGTCTTCAAGAATGCTGTCCAGCGTGGGGGGCGTTTCCAGTTGCACAAAGCCGACATCAAGCCCCGAGCGCTTGCTGGGAGAGATCACTTGCCGTAGTTCATAGCTTTTGCCGTTGCGTTTGATGAGAACAGTCTCCGACTCTGCCAAGTCCAGCACAACGGCCATGTTTTCGCGAAATTCGCTGACGTTATATGCACGCATGCTTAGTTCTCCACTGTGACGAGTTGTACGCCCATCGCCGCCGCCGTTCGTTGCTGGGCTTTGTCCAGCGTCAATAACGACGCGCCTTCCGTTAGCGCCAATGCAATCAGGTAAGCGTCATAGCAATAAATGCCTTGCGCCGCGGCGATGGCAAGCGCACTGGCATGATGAGCGTTATCCACGGGATGCAAGGCAATTTCCGTTTGCGTGAACAAATCCCAGATTTGCCCGGCTTGCGCCGGCGTCAGCCGTTGCGGATCCGTCGCTGCCCGCCGCATACGTCCGGAAAGCGCATTGGTGATTTCGTAGGGCAGGGACGCGGGGCTTATCAGCTCAACCCCTGTTGTGAGCTTGAGGATGGCCGCTGCGTGGCTTTCCCGCAAAAGCGTGGCAATGACTGCGCTGGCGTCGATGACTATTTGCTTTGGCATGAGCGCATCTTATCATGTACATCTGTACAAGCATACTCGGAGGCTTTGCTTCCCATGCTCTTGAAGAAGGCGATGCTTTGACTGAAACCGCACCACAAAAACCTAAACGCACCTGGCAACGGGTCGATGGCGTCTTGCTGCTCGACAAGCCGCTCGGGCTGACGTCCAACGATGCCTTGCAAAAGGCGCGTCGGCTGTTTTCGGCGGCCAAGGGGGGGCATACCGGCACGCTCGATCCGGCGGCAACGGGTTTGCTGCCCTTGTGTTTCGGCGAGGCGACCAAGTTTTCCGCCGATTTGCTCGATGCCGACAAGACTTATGAGGCGGCGCTCCTGTTGGGAGTGACGACCGATACCGGCGATGCCGAGGGAGAGGTCGTGGCGAGGGCGGCGGTGACGGTCGATGAAGCCGCCGTCCGTCAGGCGCTGGCGCCATTCAGGGGCGATATCCGGCAGGTGCCGCCCATGCATTCGGCCTTGAAGCGCAATGGCCGGCCGCTCTATGAACTCGCCCGGAAGGGCGTCGAGGTCGAGCGCGAGGCGCGTCCGGTGAGCATTCATGCGCTGGAATTGCTGGATTTTTCCGGCGATAGCCTGAGGCTTCGCGTGCGTTGCAGCAAGGGCACCTATATCCGCGTTCTGGCCGCCGATCTTGGCCGGGCGCTGGGTTGCGGCGCGCATTTGACGGCCTTGCGGCGAACCGCCGTCGGCGATCTCGATCTCGCCAGGGCCGTCACGCTGGCGGAACTGGAAGCGCAGGGCGAGGAAGGACGGATGGCCAGCCTGTTGCCGGTCGACGCCCTCTTGCAATCGCTGCCGCGCGTCGAACTGGCGGGCGAGGCGGCCGAGCGCTTTAGCCACGGCAATCCGGTCGAGCTGCCCGCCGGCCTTACCGGCAAGATTCGCGTCTATGCCGATGGCCGCCTGATCGGCGTCGGCGAGCCGGGCGTGGATACTCGCCTGTGGCCTAAACGCTTGGTGCAATTGGCGGCATAAGCTGATATAATTAGATGTTTTCCGTCGCCAACGGGAAATTGACTTCAACTTGGCGCTTGCTCTATCAAACCGGGGCGGCGTCGTAACCATGAAAGAGGGTTTTGAAATGGCATTCACCACCGAAATGAAGGCCGGCATCGTTGCCGAATACCAGCGCGCCAAGGGCGATACCGGTTCCCCGGAAGTTCAGATCGCGCTCTTGACCGCCCGCATCAATGACCTGACGCCGCACTTCAAGGAGCACAAGAAGGATCACCATTCCCGCCGTGGTCTGCTGCGCCTGGTTTCCCAGCGCCGCAAGCTCCTGGATTACCTGAAGGGCAAGAATATTGATTCTTACCGTACCCTGATTACCCGGCTTGGCCTGCGCAAGTAAGCGAGGCATAGCCCCGAAAGAGCGGCCCGGAATTGTCCCGGCCGCTTTTTTTGTTTTTGCCGCGATGATTTTTGTTGTTGCGTTGTAAGTCGTTGTTATTGTTGTTCATTGTGATGAGAGTGAAAGGAAATTATGTTTAATGTCGTGAAAAAGACTTTCGCCTATGGCGATCACCAGGTAACGATCGAGACTGGTGAAATCGCCCGTCAGGCGAGCGGCGCCGTGTTGGTGTCGATGGAGGAGACGGTCGTGCTGGTGTCCGTCGTCGGCGCCAAGAGCGCCAAGCCCGGTCAGGATTTCTTCCCGCTGACCGTCGATTATCAGGAAAAGGTTTACGCCGCCGGCCGTATTCCCGGCGGTTTCTTCAAGCGCGAAGGCCGCCCGTCGGAAAAGGAAATCCTGACGTGCCGCCTGATCGACCGTCCGATCCGCCCGCTCTTCCCGGATGGTTTCTACAATGAAGTGCAGGTCGTTGCCACCGTCGTTTCGCTGAATCCTGAAATGGATGCCGACATCCCGGCGATGATCGGCGCTTCGGCCGCCCTGGCCATTTCCGGCATCCCCTTCAATGGCCCGATCGGCGCTGCCCGCGTCGGCTACATCAATGGCCAGTACGTGCTGTGCCCGACCCAGAGCCAGCTCAAGGATACCCAACTCGACCTGGTGGTGGCCGGCACCGAATCCGCCGTGCTGATGGTCGAATCGGAAGCCCAGGAACTGCCGGAAGACGTCATGCTCGGCGCCGTGGTTTTTGGCCATACCGAAATGCAGAAGGCGATCAATGCCATCAACGAACTGGTCGAGGAAGCCGGCAAGCCGGAATGGGACTGGCAGGCCCCCGCCAAGGACGAGGCCCTGGTCGCTCGCCTGAAGGAACGGGTCGGCGCCAAGCTGGAAGAAGCCTACGGCCTCACCTCCAAGCAGGCTCGCAGCCAGCGCCTGAAGGAACTCTCCGCCGAAGCCGTCGCCGCTCTCTGTACTGGCGAGGCCGGCGCGCCGGATGCCAATACCGTCGGCAATCTGTTTTTCGAAATGGAAGCCGCCATTGTGCGGGGCCGCATTCTTTCTGGTCAGCCGCGCATCGACGGGCGCGATACGCGCACCGTGCGCTCGATCACCATGCGCTCCGGCGTGCTGCCGCGCGCCCACGGCTCGGCCTTGTTTACCCGGGGCGAAACCCAGGCCCTGGCTGTCGCGACGCTGGGCACCAATCGCGATGAGCAGATTATCGACGCGCTGGCCGGCGAATACCGCGACCGCTTCATGCTGCACTACAACATGCCGCCCTATGCCACCGGCGAATGCGGCCGCGTCGGCTCGCCCAAGCGCCGCGAAATCGGCCACGGGCGCCTCGCCAAGCGCGCGCTGCTGGCCGTGCTGCCAAAGCCGGAGGATTTCTCCTACTCGATGCGCGTCGTCTCTGAAATCACCGAATCCAATGGCTCCTCGTCCATGGCTTCCGTCTGCGGCGGCTGCCTGGCGCTGATGGATGCCGGCGTGCCGCTCAAGGCGCACGTCGCCGGCATCGCCATGGGCCTCATCAAGGAAGGCAATCGCTTTGCGGTGCTGACCGACATCCTGGGCGACGAAGACCACCTCGGCGACATGGATTTCAAGGTGGCCGGCACGACCGATGGCATTACCGCCTTGCAGATGGACATCAAGATTCAGGGTATCACCAAGGAAATCATGCAAGTCGCCCTGGCGCAGGCCAAGGAAGCGCGCATGCACATCCTCGGCCAGATGCAAGAGGCCGTCGGCGGCCACCGCGAGGAAATGTCCGCCTATGCGCCGCGCCTCTACACCTTCAAGATCAATCCGGAAAAGATCCGCGACGTGATCGGCAAGGGCGGCGCCGTGATCCGCGCGCTGACCGAGGAAACCGGCACCACCATCGACATCCAGGACGACGGCACCATCACCATCGCCGCCACCTCCGGCGAGGCCGCCGCCCTTGCTCGCGCCAAGATCGACGCGATTACCGCGGAAGTCGAAATCGGCAAAATCTACGAAGGCACCGTGCTGAAAATTCTCGACTTCGGCGCCATCGTCTCGGTGCTGCCGGGCAAGGACGGTCTCTTGCACATCTCGCAGATCGCCCAGGAGCGCGTCAATAAGGTCGAGGACTACGTCCAGGAAGGCCAAGTCGTGCGCGTCAAGGTGCTCGAAACCGACGACCGTGGCCGCGTCAAGCTGTCGATGAAGGCCGTGGCCGCGGAAGAGGGCGCGCCGGCTCAGTAAGACCGGCAATCACCGGATTTCATCCCGGAAAGCACAAAGGGCACCTCAGGGTGCCCTTTGTTTTGGGTCGCCGGCAAGAAGAATTTGCTGCCGCGTGCCGCGGCGCTCTTGCCGAAAAGCCGCTGGCCTTACTTGGCCATCTGTTTTTCCTTGAGTTCGTCCAGCGTCTTGCAGTCGATGCACAGCGTCGCCGTCGGGCGCGCCTCAAGGCGCTTGATGCCGATCTCGACGCCGCACTTGGTGCAGAAGCCGTAGTCGCCGCTCTCGATGCTCGACAACGTTTCGTCGATCTTCTTGATCAGCTTGCGTTCGCGGTCGCGGTTGCGCAGTTCGATGGCGATATCGGTTTCCTGGCTCGCGCGGTCATTGGGATCGGCAAACACCGTGGCCTCGTCCTGCATGGTGTGCACGGTGCGATCAATATCCTCGCTCAGCTCTTTCTTCAGCGCTTCGAGAATCTTGCGGAAATGCGCGAGCTGCTTCGCACTCATGTAATCCTCCCCGGGTTTGGGTTGGTAAGGTGCGAAATGTTTGTGGAGCAATTCTTCTGCCATTTTCCTGGAACGTCCGGTGACGAAAAAAGCGATTAAATATCAGAAAGGGGCTGGCGAGGCAAGGAATGTTTGTTTTGCCGCCTCGTTCGCACGATCTGGTGCGGGTTTCCGCCAAGTGCTAGAATGCGCCCTCACGTGTCGGGGCGTAGCGCAGCCTGGTAGCGCATCTGCTTTGGGAGCAGAGGGTCGTGAGTTCGAATCCCACCGCCCCGACCAACAACCAAGCGCCTTTCGGCGCTTTTTTGTTGTCCGGCTTGCTCCGCTATTCGGGGCTTGCTCCGTAATTCGTCACGGCGATTCCCAAATGGAATGCATGGTGCGCCCTTGCCACCAAGCATCTGTGATGTCGGATTCCATGACGCCCAGAGTGTCGAGCCGGGCATAAATCTTCCGCAGGTCAGTCATGATGTCGATGAGCCGCTGGCGGTTGATGGAGAGCCGCGCGGGGTCGATTGGAGAGCGACGAACAGTCGGCGTCGGCAAGGCGGCCACGGTTTCATGAACGGCGGCGGGTGTCAAATTCCGTTGACCAGATGTAATCATTCGATTACGATACATTTCATGTACACGATCAAACCCACAACAGAATTCACCGCTTGGCTGAAAAGCCTCAAAGACGGCATGACGAAGCGGCGCTTGGCGCGTCGTCTTGAAAAAGCAGAGAAAGGCAACTTGGGCGATGTCGAACCCGTCGGCGAAGGCGTCCATGAAATGCGCGAATTCTTTGGCCCCGGCTGGCGCATGTACTACATCCAGCGCGGCCCTGTGTTGATCATCATGCTCGGTGGCGGCGACAAATCCACCCAGCAAAAAGACATCGAAGCCGCTATTGCGCTTAGCAAAACCGTGGAGGATTGAACCATGCGCAAGAAAATCAAAATTTCTGAACTGCCAACGTTTGACATCACCGAATACCTTGAAGATGAACAGGCCATTGCCGAATATCTCACGGTCGTTCTCGAAGAAAACGACCCCGCCGCCTTGGCCGATGCCCTTGGTACGGTAGCCCGCGCCCGTGGTATGACGCTGGTGGCCGAGGCTTCTGGCATTACCCGAGAGGCGCTGTACAAAGCCTTACGCCCCGGCAGTCAACCGCGCTTCGAAACGATTGCCCGCGTCTGCGCGGCGCTGGGTGTGCGGCTGGCGGCAGTGCCTGCTCACGCTTGACCCGCCAGCCCGGCGCGCAGTTGGCGCAGATGCGCCCTGCCAGCGGGGTTTTGCCAGAACGTGTGCTGGCTGCCTTCAGGCGCGCGGGCCGTCCGCCCGACAGCAATAAGGAGTCGACCACTGTGCGCTGTTAGCGCGTCGGCTTGACCAACGCGCCGCGCCGGTGGCGAACGTAGATTTCCGTGGTGCTGGCCGATGCGTGTCCGAGCAGTTTTTGCGCCTCGACCATGCTGCCGGTTGCCTCAGCTTTGTCGGAGCCTGCCTTGGCCCGCAGGTCGCGGAATTGGAAGTTCCGGATATCGGCGGCCATGTCGTTGGCCCCGGCCGCTTCGGCGGCCTCTGCCGCAAGCCTGCGGGCTTTCTCGAACCGGCCGCGCAGCATTTGCACCGTCAGGCGCTCGCCGGTTTCGGTGACGAGCAGCGCCATGCTGATGACCTTGCCGGCCCGCTTGCTGGCCTGGATGCGGTCAATGAGGGTCTTGAGTTCCCCATCGACAATCATCCGCACCTTGTTGCCGGTCTTTTCCTGCTTGACCGGGATCGAGCGAACCTCGACCGTTGATCCGTCCTCCATTCGCATTCGTGCCGGGCGAATCATGGCCTCGGTCATCGCCAGCACGTCGGCGCGGCGCTGGCCGGTGAGATAGGCGAGATCGAGCACGTCCTTGAGCGCCTGATCGCCGGCCTGATAGACGGCGGCGAGGATGTCGTCCTCAATGTAGACATCCTTTCGACCGCGCTCCCGGAATCGCTCGACGCCATCGGCGGGGCAGGGGAGTTTCGTCCATTCCTTCGTGTTTTTGGCAAAATTCCAGATGGTTGTGAACAGGGTAAGCTCCCGATTCACGGCCACTTTGCCGTCTCCCTTGCGGCTCGGCGCTTTGCCGGCGGCAATCCGCTTGGCCTCGCTCTCGGCCTTGTCGGCGATCCGCCATGCCTTATAGGCTTTGAGGCTGGCGGCGGTGATTTTGTCGATATCCGTTGCCTCGGCAAAAAACTGGCTCAGGCGCTTGATACGCGAGAGCTCATCGTCCTGCGTCTTGGGCGCCTTGGTTGGCAGGCACTCGGCCTGATAGCGCTTGATCACTTCGAGCCATGACTTTGCCGGGCGGTCGGAGGTTTTGACCAGCCGGCAATAGGCTTCCAGCGCCGCGATCTTGTCGCTGCCGAGCGGGATGGTCTTGCGGTTGATCTCGACGTAATAATAGGTTTTTCCGGACGACCAGGTACGCGCCCGCATGCCATCCGGCAAGGTCAGATTCTTGGTGCGTTTGCGGCCCATTTTTCAAGCGGCTTTCGAAAGCCACGAGGGCATGAAGCAGTCGTTGTTGTCGGGTTCGGGCGACGATTTGCTTCTGCCTTCGACGGCGGTAATGGTGACAACTGGCCTGCCGAACACATCGAGCGTGAACGGCATTCTGTTATACGTGAGGCACGCGATTTGCTTTTTCCGATCAGCCGTGCCGGTGAGCAGCTTGATTTCGTCGCGGGTCAGAAATAGGCGCTCGCTCATGCCTTGCCTCCCGCGCGAGCCAGATAATCCGCCAGTTCTTCGATGGTCGAAATCGAGCGCAGCGGTTCGTCTTTGAAGCCGATTTCCATGGGGCGCCGCGCGCCGAAATCGCTATCGAGCCACCACGATTCGAGTGCGTCGCGATCCCATCCGATACAGTCGGCCACCTGGCGGGTGTAGGCCCCCATCAATCGCCCGATGGCATCCGGTAGCGGCGCTTCCGGGGCGTAGTCAAACAGCTTGTAAAGCTCATCCATCTGCCGTTCGGCATCCCGCATGGCGTTCTGCCAAGCGGTAAGGGTTGCTGTGATCTTGGTCATTCCGCCATCCTTTCCGCGCGGCCCCATTCAACCTGCTCGATGCGTTCGCCGATCCAGCGCATCACCGGCACGGCCATCGAGTTGCCGAGCGCCTTGTATCGCGGGCTGTCCGGGCATGTTTCGGTTAGCGCCCCGATAACCTCAGCAGGATATTTCGCTGGATCCCAGTAAACGATGCGCCAGGGGATACGCGTGTAATCGTCCGGGAAACCTTGCAGGCGCTCGCATTCGCGCGGCGTCAGCCGGCGCACATGATTCTCGGTTGCGACGCATGGCGCGGAATCGCCTTTTCCCGTTTCGCCGGATTGCGCATTCAGCGTGCTGACAACATCGCCCATGTCGCCGCGCCCGTTGCGAGCGATGCGAGGCTGGAAGCCGTAGGCCACTGCGGTTGGGTTTTCGGCGCATAGCGACGGACAGAGATTCTCGGCACTGGCGCATTGCGTGCCGGCCAGGTTCGCCGGGAAGGCCACCGGCACCAGCGGCGTGCCTCGGCCCGTACCGTCCTCGCTGGCGTCGAAGCCGTTGCCGCGCAGGGTGTGGGCGATCAGCGTTTCTGTCTCGTAGTCAATCCGGCCCATGCCGCCCGCGTTGAGGCAGTGGGAGATTTCGCCGGTCGAGGCGATCAGCCCGCCGTCGCAGTCGAAGTCGGTTCCGAGTCCGCCACCGCCGCGAGTGCGCGCCGCAAGTGTGGGGGCAGCGTTTTGCCCCGCTTGTCGGCTCGGCGCAGGATGCCACGACAGGCTGTGGCGCTCAAAAAGTGCCGCCGCGGCACGTCGCCAGTCTCCAAGATATCCGACAACGAACACACGGCGGCGGCGCTGGGCCACTCCGTAGTATTGAGCGTCCAGAATGCGGTAGGCGAACCCATACCCGAGTTCTGCCAGCATGCCGAGGAAGGTTCCAAAATCCCGCCCTCCATTTGATGACAGGACGCCGGGGACGTTCTCCCATACCAGCCAGCGGGGGCGATATCTTGCAGCAATCGCGCCAAAGGTGAGCATGAGGTTGCCACGCGGGTCATCCAGTCCTTTTCTGAGTCCGGCGACGCTGAATGATTGGCAGGGGGTTCCGCCGACGAGAAGATCGATAGCTGCATCAGGCCATTCCATGAATTTTGTCATATCGCCCCAGTTTGGCGTGTTGGGGTAGTGGTGCGACAGCACGGCACTGGGGAATGGCTCGATTTCGGAAAACGCGACGGCGCGCCAGCCGAGCGGATGCCATGCGACGGTCGCGGCCTCGATGCCGGAGCAGAGGGAGAGGTAGCGC
>Ga0209737_10002151_pt1 | contig 13864 bp, 12 predicted proteins | sample TergutCu122P3_FD_187284 | JGI IMG/M metagenome (GOLD analysis project Ga0209737, IMG submission 187284) | Cubitermes ugandensis P3 segment gut microbial communities from Kakamega Forest, Kenya - Cu122 P3 (SPAdes) (version 2) | ecosystem: Host-associated > Arthropoda: Insects > Digestive system... | reverse complement strand
GGGCGGGGGCTTGCCCCCGCCGTCCCCCTACTCCAACTCACTCAAATAAATCCCAACTCTATTCTCAATAATATCAGCAACCTGGGCAGGTGTTTTCTGCCCAGCGATATAGAATGCGACTTCTTCCTTTATGATATCCCTTACCACCAGGTCGTTGGGGGCAATCACCGTTGTTGTCGTGATGACCTCCATTATCTTCGCATTTAGCTCCGGTGTATTTTTGCCGATGATAACCTCTCTGCCGTCTATCTCCCAAGAGTATTCAAATTCTCTGTCAGTACCATGTAGCAGATTGACCAGAGTCGCATCCAGATAAGTTTCAAGCTGGCTGATTTTGATCGGTAGGAACAAATTACTAAAACTCATTTCCGATGGAATATCATAAATATTCATCAAAAACTTGATAAACTCCCATGCCCCATCTTTATTTTCTGACTTTTCGGCAATCGCAAGCCTAATATCCGGGCGGAAATACGTGCCACTTCCTAAGGGGGAGGGGAGTCCCTTGTAGCTGATGTCTTCGCCGAAATATAGGTATTCACGTGCCCTTTCTTCGCGAAGACCAAAATCTGCTCCTCTTAAATTCCTTGGGTACAGTAATGGGTTGCCATCTTTCAAGCCGAACCGGAAATTAAGCCAGTCATAATCGTCGCTTTCAGAAGGACTGGTCCTGGGAAACCTTTCCGCCGCCCTAAGGATTTTTAAGAATGCTTCGCGGTCAAATTTCATCCCACCGGTTTCAGGGTCGGTGAAATAAAACTCAATCATGATCGAGATGAAATCCGCTTCCGTCCATTCCCCGATGATAAACTCGGCCTCTGGTTTCGTGTCCAGAAAGCTTATGAACTCATCAAGGGTCCAACCTATCGCCCCCGCCCCAAGGTCGGAAGCTTTTCCCCGAATGACTTGCATATCAAACGTCGGGAAGATAGTATAAAGCCGCCCGTCCATCTCAAGCGCCTTGAAGACATTGGGCAGATAATCAGCCTTGTTAAAGTCCGGGTCGCCATTCATTAGCTCATAAAGGTCGGTAAAAATTCCCTTGCGGGCATAACTGTGGATTGGTACCGATGGATAATCAATCCATCCGTCATAGGATGTCAGGGTGATTATGTCGGCTATGTCATGGGTAAGGTCGATAGTAAATTGCCTAATTGCATCTTTCTCATCACGGTCACTCATTACGTCCATATATTCTATAACTTCAATTTTGTAATCGGGGTTGGTCCTGTTAAACAAGTTGACCCGGTCTTTGAAATAACTGCCATATTTGATAACTGCCAGGGTGATGGTTTCCTTTTCCTTGGGTGGTCCTGTATCTATCACTATCGGCGGTATCCCTCCCGACCAGTAGGCTTCCATCGTCCCCCGTACATGGGAAGGTTCCGTTGAAAAAATGGCGATTTCCCCGGCTATCTTCATAAATATCGAACCACGCGGCAGGACACAGATGATGTTTCCATTAGGAGTCAGGGACAAACCAAGGATTTCGCCGGTGTTCATCCCATGGTCTACAAGGTTCAGGAGCTGGTTTCCCCGCCCTGTTTCAAGGTCGTATTCATGTAATCCGGGGTTCTCGATTATAAGAAGACCCAACTCACCATCGTCGGTCAGCAGGGTTCCGGGGGAATTGTCAGCAATACTTATTATATGTTCTTCGAAATCCGAAGCATCAGGTTCAAAAACACGGACGATTAAAATGGGCGCATTGTCCCGGTTTCTGGTGGAGACTGAGGTTACTATTCCGTTTTTATTAAGGAACAGTGAATTAGTAAAGGTATCAGACTCCTCCCGGACCGTAAAAACCAACTCCCCCGCCGTATCGTAGACATATACGCCAAACACCGACTGGACATAGTGGTAACCGTTTGCAGTGAGGTAACCAACTGCATAGGGGTTATCCTCTTCCTTGGCGAAGGTACCCTTTAGTGCCGTCCGCGGAAGTTTTGCCCCGTCGCTTTTGAAATGGTTGATAGTGAGATTAGTGGTACTGTCTTCGGTTTTAGTCATGGCGAGGATGTTGAAATTGCCATCCTCGTCGATAGAGAAGCAGGTATAGGATTCATTGCCGGAAAACGGGATTACATTGTCCATTTCCCCATCGTAATTTATGCTGATAATGCCATCATTAGTGAGGAGTAGTACACTGGTTTCGGTTATCACGAAATCTTTTGGCTTGATGTCGTCGGGGATGGTTATTGATAGTTTCCGATATTCTGAAGATTGGGAGTACGATGATTGATGCTTCGAAGCCTCCGTCCCGGTTTCGTCAGATTTCCCTTTACAGGCAATCAGCCCGATGCCTACATATGCAATTAGAATTGATAATATAATGTGCTTTTTCATTTTCCATTCCCTTCATTTCGGCGGGGGCAAGCCCCCGCCCTACTGGAATAAAATCCCTCAATCCAACTCACTCAAATATATCCCAACCCTATTCTCGATAATATCCGCAACTTGGTTGGGTGTTTTCTGTCCGGCGAGATAAAAAGCTACTTCTTCCTCAATGATGTCCCTTACAACCTGGTCATTGGGAGCCACTACTGTCGTCGTCGTGATAACTTCCATTATCTTTGCATTAAGCTCCGGCGTATTATTGCCGACGGGAATAGTTTTGCCGGCAATTGTATCGGTGTCCAAATGATAAAAGTGTACATATTCATTTTCCGTGCCATATAATGGATTAACCAGCGTCGCTGCCAAATCAGATTCTAGCTGGCTGATTTTTATCGTGAGTTGCGTATTCAACCACCATGATGGGTCTTCATAAACATCCATCATGAATTTGATAAATTCCCAGGCACCATCCTTCCTTTGTGACTTTTCGGTAATCGCAAACCTCATCGACGGGAGAAAATATGTGCCGCTTCCCGTAGGGGACGGTAGTCCCTTGTAGCTGATGTCTTCGCCGAACAATACGTACTCTATTACCCTTTCAAAACGAGGACCTATAACTCCTCCTGATATTCTACTTCGATACATTAATGGATTGCCGGTCTTCGCACCTGAATTAAAAGCGTTCCAATCTTCGTAGCTTTCGATAGAAGGACTGAACTTGGGGAACCTTTCGGCGGCCGAAAGAATCTTTAAGAAATCTTCGCGGTCAAACATCATCCCCCCGGTTTCCGGGTCGGTGAAGTAAAACTCAATCATATTCGTGATAAAATCCTCCCTTGTCCATTCTCCGATAATATATTCTGCTTCAGGTTTTGTGTCCAGAAAGCTTATGAACTCATCAAGAGTCCAGCCTATCGTTGTTTCTCCAAAGTCGGAAGCCTTTCCGATATTAGCCCAAATCTCAAACGTCGGGAAGATGCTATAAAGTTTCCCGTCCATCTCCAGCGCCTTAAAGACATTGGGCAGATAATCAGCCTTGTTAAAGCTTGGGTCGGTTTCCATTATTTCGTAAAGGTCGGTAAATAGTCCCTTGCGGGAATAACTGTGGATCGGTATCAATTGACGGCGCCAGTTTGTCAGGACGATTATATCGGCGGGGTCATGGGTAAGGCTGATGATGAAGCGCTTGCGCGCGTCTTCTTCATCGCTAAAGTGCCAGTAATCTATGATCTCAATCATGTAATCGGGATTGGTCTTGTTGAACAGAGCGACCCGCATTTGGAGCCAGTCAAAGTTGTTACTAAGGCGCAAGATAGCCAAAGTCACAGTTTCCTTTTCCTTCGGCGGTCCTGTGTCCACGATGATTTGCTCTTCTCCCTTTTGGTAGGCTTCCATTGTCCCCCGTACATGATCAGGTCTAGATGAAAAAACAACGAAATCCCCGGCTGTCCTTGATAAAACTGAACCACGTGGCAGGACACAGATGATATCCCCATTAGGTTTCAAGGACAAACCTATAATATCGCTGGAGTTTACCCCATGCTCAAGTAAGCTTAATAGCTGATTTCCTCGCCCTGTTTCCAGCGCATATTCATAAATCCCGTTGTCCTCAATAGAAAGAAGACCCAACCTGCCACCACTGGTCAGGAGACTTCCTGAGGAAGTCGCACCGATACCTATGATATGTTCGGTAAAATCAGAGGCATCAGGTTCAAAAACACGGACGACCAAAAGGGACGCATTGTCTCGGTTTCTGGTGGAGACCGAGGTCATCATTCCGTCTTCCGTAAGGAATAATGAGTTCGCCAAGGTATCAGACTCCTCGCGTACCGCTTGAACCAACTCCCCCGCTCCATTGTAGACATACACGCCAAACATCGACTGGACATAGTAGTGTCCGTTTGCGGTGAGAAAATCGATTATGTAAGGGTTATCCTCTTCTTCGGCGAACGGTCCCTTTAGTGCCGTCCGCGGAAGCTTTGCCCCGTCGTTTTTGAAATGGTTGACAGTGAGGTTGGTGGTTCCGTCTTCGTTTTTACCCATGGCAAGGATGTTGAAATTGCCATCCCCGTCGATGGAAAGTTGGGTAAAAGATTCATTTCCTATATGTGGGATTACTTCATTCATCTCCCCCCCGTAATTTATGCTGATTATGCCACTGTTAGTAAGAAGCATTATACTGTTATCGGTTATCACGAAGTCTTTCGCCGTGATATCGTCGGGGATTATTATTGATAGTTTCTGGTATTCGAAAAATTGGTCTTCATGGGTCGCTGCCCCGGCTCCTGCCCCGGACGGTGTCCCGGATTCATCGGTTTTGCTTCCGCAAGCGGGTAGTGTTGTTATCGCTATGATAATCAAGCAAATGATAACGAATTTTTTCATCATACAGTCCCTCCTAAAATTAATTATATTACGCGCCTTGATATTTGTCAACGACAAATATCAAGGCGCGTAATTACCACTCACTATATTTTGATGCAGTCAAGTTTGACTTTCGGCGGGGTAATCTATATACTCAATTACAGAATAATAATACTATCAATGGAGACAAATCAAATGAAAAGAAAAAACAAATCAGGCGCGGGATTAACAATTGGACTGATGCCTCCCATGGGGTGGAACTCATGGAATACATTCACCTGGGATATAAGTGATGAGCTGATCAGGGGTGTAGCGGATAAATTCGTATCCGATGGTTATAAAGACGCGGGATATGAGTATGTAGTGATTGATGACTGCTGGAGCCTTAAAGAAAGAGACGGCAAAGGCAGATTGGTCGCCGACCCTGAAAAATTTCCCGATGGAATAAAAGCGCTTGCTGATTATATTCATTCAAAGGGGTTGAAATTGGGTATATATTCTTGCGCCGGAACCCACACCTGTGCCGGGCACCCCGGTAGCTTTGAACACGAGTTTGCTGATGCCGAGCAGTTTGCCATGTGGGGTGTGGACTTTTTAAAATATGACTATTGCTTCAAACCGCGAAATATATCAGGGGAACTGCTTTATAAAAGAATGAGTCTTGCTCTCAAAAATTGCGGCCGGGATATTTTGTTTTCAGCTTGCAACTGGGGAGAGGATAATGTTTATCAATGGATTCGCGAGTCCGGTGCGCATATGTACCGGTCTACCCACGATATACGGGATAACTGGGAATCGGTAAAGGGATTGGCATTATCGCAAATTGATAAACAATCTTTTACGGGTTCTTTTTGCCATAATGATATGGATATGTTGATTGTTGGGTTGTATGGTGGCAGCAATAACGACTGGATAGGCAAGATAGGCGGCTGTACCGATAACGAGTATAAAACCCATTTTTCGTTGTGGAGTATAATGGGTTCTCCGCTGATGATTGGTTGCGATATCAGGAAAGACCATCAAGTTACCAAAGATATTTTGCTAAACCGCGATATAATCGCAATTAATCAGGACACAGAAAGTCGTGGGGCTTACAGAATTAAACCGGAGCCGAATTGGTTTCATTCCGATGATGTATTTATGTTGGTGAAAGTTTTGACAGACGGTGATGTAGCAATAGGATTTTTCAATATGAGCGACAGGGAGAGGGAAATTCCGCTGTTGTTTTGGGATATAGGGCTTCCGTATGCGTCGGGAGTTTCATTATTATTGTATGATTGTTGGGAGCATAAGGAGCTGGGTATTTTCAATGAAAGATACGCACCAGTTGTTCCGTCTAATGATTGCGTCATATTACGCGCAAAGTTGATAAAATGAATAAAACATGCAGGCAATGCAAAGCGGAACTCTCAACCGACGAGATAGCCATATATCTAAAACTTGTAATGAGTAATGCAAGTGAATTTTTGTGTATTGATTGCCTCGGGAAAGAATTGAAATGCGGGCGTGAGCCGATTGAGCAAAGAATAGCGTATTACAAAGAATCCGGGAATTGCGCGCTGTTCCGGGTTAAGTGAGGAAAAAAATGTTTAAAACAGAAGAGTACATCTCATTTCTTTCAAAAAAACACAAAAATCAGAAGACTATTAATGAACGGACAGAATTCATCAAGCAAATGGAGCAGTTCTTTACAGAGAATAGTTTGGAAGGTACATCCGAAAATATCGGCAAATTTTTCCAAACCAAAGCTTGGTCGGCGGTTTTGCATGGAAAATTATTCGCTTGTTTGGAAGAATATGTATTGTTTATAAAGACTGAATGCAGTGACCCGGAGGTTATTACATTTTCCGAAGTGATAAGCGATTTTATGCAATCAGTATATTTGCAATCCGCTTTAAGGTATGCGGAAAACAGAAGGAAAAATATTTTACTGATTCCCGATGGAGTGAAGATTAACCCGCTTTATTTGGACGAACTCGATAACGAACAGTTCATAACTACCTTCCGCGCCTTGCAACAGCTCATTATCAATACATATACTGACATCTTAAGTGGCCCCTTTGATTGGGGTTATCCCGATTTTTACATTACCGAGGGATATTACAACCGCGTAAACGATATTTTATTTGCGTTTGTTAATTATGGCGATTGTAAAAATGGCGTATTAACGGTTGATGCGAAAAAGTTTTTTACCGACACATCAGTAAAACGCCACAAAAATATCGACAAAATGGTTGTGGGATTTAGGCGGATGAATTTTCTCATTGAAGGCTTTGATAGGCGAGCAGCAATGTTTACGGTGTCATATCCTGAAAATCCACATATTATCGCTGTCCTGCGCACTTATTTCATGACTATGAGGAACCTTAATTTACAATTTTGGATGCTTGACAGGGAGCGTTCGGGTTTTTCATATCGTTTTGTTGAAGACCCGGCCACACAGGAATTTGGAACAATATTTCATGCCGTATTGGATTATGAACCAGTGGAACTGCTAGAAATTCAACGCTGGCTTTATGCCGAAGCCGCAAAATATGGATTTGCCATAGACCCTAAGGAATGGGGCGAAAAGGGTATGATTTTGTATAAAAAAGGCTCGAAGCGGTTTTTGCTTGTCGGCAGCAGGGACGGGGTCGTTGTTTCAAAGGTAATTTTACGCGAGGTATTCAATTCACATAAAGAAAAAATGGAGCAATTTGCAAGCAGATTCCCCGAAGCTTTTGCGTCGAATTGCCGGTTTTGTGGCAAGGATAAGCCCTGTATAATGCGTATTTCATACGAGCTTTTCGGCGAAAAAAGGAATAATTGTGCTTATGAATCGTTTTGGATAAGCGGATTGAAACTTGAAGATGTGAAAGAGCTTTTGGAATTGTATAAGGTTGAGAATAAAATAAAGTAGCAGGAGATTAGTATATGAAGAAATTACCCTTATGGACAAAAATTGTTTTACCGATGCTGTTTATTATAGTATTGGTAATATTCATTTTCGGCGGGACAATATACGATTTTATGAAAATAAGACCACTGGCAACCGGTGAGGTTATACCAAATGTTTATGCTATTAGAACCGGTATTGTAAATACCTATCTTGTGAAAGGTGATAACGGATATATAATGATTGATGCCGGGGGAAGTAAAGAACAAGTGGAAAAAGGGCTTCAAGATTTAGAGATATTGCCGGAAAAAATAGTCGCGATTTTTCTGACCCATAGCGATCACGACCATATTGCGTCGATTCCGTTATTCATTAATGCAAAGCTTTATTTACCTGAGATGGAAGTACAAATGATTGACAGGACAACGAAACGAAATCGTAATAATAGCAATTCCCTTGACAGCAAATTTTCTACCATTAAAGATAATGATGAAATTGAAATTGCCGGAATCACCATCCGATCTATAGCTAACCCCGGACATACCCCCGGTTCTATGAGTTTTCTGATTAATGATGAATTTTTATTTACCGGTGACGCAATGGGTCTGATTAAAGGCAGGGCTTCTTTGTTTATCTCCATTTACAATATGGATGAAAAAACACAAGCAGAAAGCATCTCAAAACTCGCAACACTTGATATGAAGTATATTTTCACAGCCCATCATGGATATAGTGATAATCCAACTTTTGTATTTGAGAATTGGAAATAAAATAGAGATGACAATGAAAAATAATTTCATAATAGCAGGCGTGCCACGGGCAGGAAAAAGTACGATGTCGAATATGCTGTCGCGAAAATTCGGATTTCAGCATGTAAGCATGGATGCGATAATAGCTGGCTTTGAATATATATTTCCCGAACTCGACATGAAATGGTGGTCGTCATGTGACGATAAAGCGGAAAAAATGAAAAGATACTATAACGCGAGTGAAAAAATTGCTTTATTTATTAGGGCAATGATGGAAACCGCAGAATACGATGAATTTGAACCCGGTATGGTTGTAGATGTATATCAGTTGTTACCCGAACATTATGTGAAATATTTGAGTTGTAAAAATATCGATATTGCCTATTTTATTACCTCAGACATTACGCCGGAAGAACGTTTTGCCATACATAGGACTTATGATACCGAAAAACACTATACTTTTGAATTTACTGATGAAGAAATGCTCAGTCATTGCAAGTATGTTATTGATATGAGCCGGTATTTAAGAGATGAATGTATAAAATACGGCTTGCCATTTTATGAAACCGCGAAGGACAGGGAAATGATTTTTGAAAAATTCATTTCCACATTTGAGGAAGACCGGACTTAATTTATGAAAGGTGAAAAATACCATATATGAATCATGTATACTATTTAGGTGGCTCTCCGTGTTGCGGAAAAAGTACGATTGCAGAAAAAATAAGTGGAAAATACGGCTTTCAATATTACAAAGCAGATGATTATTTATTTGAGTTTATCGGAAAAGGCGTAAAAGATGGGGATGAATTGCTTAAATGTATTTCAGAAATGTCATTAGACCAGTTATGGTTAAGAAATCCTGATAAATTAAATGAGGAACAACTAATTATTTATGAAAAACTATTTCCATACTTTATGGCAGAATTAGGTAAACTCAATAGAAATAAACCAATAATCACCGAAGGAGCGGCATTTTTGCCAAATTTGATAGATAAAATGGGAGTCGCAAAAACACGTTATATTTGCATTGTACCAACAAGGGAATTTCAAATTAAACATTATTCAAAACGCCCATGGGTAAATGATTATTTATCTTCATGCTCGGACAAAGAAAAGGCGTTTAATAATTGGATGGAGCGTGATGTTCTATTTGCATTATCGGTATTAAAACAAGCAAATGAAAAGGGTTATGCGACATTGGTGGTTGACGGAAATAAGGGTATTAATGAAAATCTGCTATTTGTTGAAAAATGTTTTGAACTGGATTTTTACTAAAACCACTTTACATTCATGCCGAAGTGACATACAATATCGGCATGAATGTAAAGCGAGGTGAAGTTATGAAAACTATGGATATACTACACCGGTTATTTAATTATCATGAAGGAATTATCCATACCGCAGATGCCGTAGATGCGGGGATTTCGCGTACCACTCTAGGGACTCTTGTAAAAAAAGGACAACTGGAGCGGATTGCACACGGGCAATATATCTATCCCGACAGCATGACTGATGAATTATATTTATTAAGCAAGCGTTCTAGAAAAATCATTTTTTCACATGAAACAGCTTTGTTTCTGCATGATATGGCAGAAAGGACACCATTTTTACACACCCTGACAATACCAAGCAATAGTAAACTTTCACCGGTTTTATCAGATGGTTGTAAGATTTATTATGTTAAGCCTGAGTTGCATCAATTGGGACGATGCAGGGTCATGTCAAAGATGGGAAATGAAATTCTTGCTTATGATGTTGAGCGCACTGTTTGCGATATTCTCCGTAGCCGTAACCGGATTGACAACCAGATATTTGCGGAAGCAATGAAGTCATATGTTTCCCGGAAAGACCAAAACTGGGGCCGATTAAGGGATTATGCGGAAATATTTCGTGTTACCAAACTTTTGCGGCAATATTTAGAGGTACTTATATGATAGGTAATGAAATGAGCTTAAAAGCACAGATTAAAAACCTTGCAAAAAAGAAAAAATATCAAGGCACAAGTGCTTTTACAAAACTATATGTTCGAGCGTTTTCTGGAGCGGCTTTCCTTGTCGGAATACAAAGACAAATTTGTGGTGAAAGGAGGTATGCTGATTGCTTCAATCGTCGGCATGGATATACGTTCTACAATGGATTTGGACATCACACTCCAAGATTTGGCATTAACAGTAGAAAACATTGAAAAAACGATAACCGCAATTTGTGAGTATCCGTTATTGGATAATATAATTTTCTCTGTTAGAGCCATAACCCCGATTCGCTCTGATGATGTTTATGGCGGTTACCGCATAAAGCTGAAAGCAGTTTATGATTCCATAGAGGTGCCATGTTCAATTGATATTTCCACAGGTGATGTAATAACACCAACAGCAGTAAAACATACATTCAATGGAATTTTCGATGAAGATAAGCAGATTGAGGTATGGGCATACAACATTGAAACCATTATCGCGGAGAAAATTGAAACGATATTAAGCCGCAGTACACTTAGCACCCGCCCGAGGGATTATTACGATATATACATATTGAATAGAACACAGGAATATGACACAACCCTTCTGAGGGAAGCGGTGTTAGCAACGGCTGCGCACCGAAATACAAAAGAACAGATATCAGATGTAAAAGATCTTTTGAATACTATATCGAACAGTCTGGAATTAAAGCAGATGTGGGAAAAATACCGACGTGAGTTTAATTATGCAAACCTTATTCAATATGATCAAGTGATAAAAGCATTGGATGATATTTGCGCAGTGTTGATATAAACGGAATTATCGGCTCGTTTGAGTTGGATTTCATTAATTGGGTGGAGTGATAATAATGTCGCTTAACAATTCTGAATTTGAAACAATAGAAACGGAACGCCTAGTGCTTCGCAAATTTTCAATTGGCGATATTAATGATATGCTGAAAAATTGGATTTCGGATATTGATGTTCAATCAGAATATGGTGAACCAATATATACAGAAAGGCATACAGTTGAGGAATTACTCAAGAAATGGGTATTGCAATATAGATGGGCAATTATCCATAAAGAATCAAATGAAAATATTGGGCACATAAGTTTTTGCCGACTGTATGAAGATTTTAATACTGCCGAAGTGGAGTATTGTATTGGAAAAGCTTTTTGGAATAAAGGTTTTGTGACAGAAGCTATCGAAGCGTTTATATCGTATACTTTTATTAATACCCCAATAACAAAACTTGAGGCTTTTCACCGAATTGAAAATCCTGCATCTGGTGCAGTTTTAGTGAAAGCAGGAATGAAGCCGGTAGAAACCGTTATGAGATTTTATTCTGAATCAATGAAACCATCTGATGGATACATATGTTATGCAATTTCAAATAACGAGTGGCAAGATAAATATAAGTAAGGATAAATTTCTATTTTTACCCCTTGACTCCTCCGTTGCGTCGTACTTTATACTGATTATATTGAATTGGGTAAAACTAGTTCAAAATAAAAATCGCAGGAGAAAACTTATGAATGAATTAATCAAAGTCAGAGAAATATCATTGAATTATGGCATATCCGCACGCGCATTGAAATATTACGAGGACGTAGGGTTATTAACCAGTACCCGAAACGATGATTATGCGTACAGAATGTATGATGAAGAAGCGGTGAAAAGATTAGAGCAAATCTTGGTATTACGCAAATTAAACATCAGCGTAAAAGATATCAAGCGAATTTTTGACACTTCCGGTTCCGAAGTCGTGCTTGATGTGCTGGGTAAAAAGGTTAGTGACATAGACAGCGAAGTTGCTTTGTTGCATGAATTAAAGGAAATTATTACAGACTTTATCAACCACATCCGCCAATCGGATTTTAGCAAGGACACGGATGTAAAACTTCTTTATGAAAAAGCCAAGGAAATAGAAGGGCAACTTATCAATGTAGATTACAACGGCAACCCCGGAAATTCAGGAACTACCAAATTAAATCGTTTGATGGAAGTAACTGAAAGCCTGAGAAAACCGCCTGAGGTACGCATAGTTAAGATAAAACCTTTTAAGGCAATTACTACCGGACTTGCCGATTTTGACACAATTTTTGGTAAGCTAATGGGTCCTTTACAAGATGCCAAGAAACATCTTTTTATACAACCGATAATCGGCAATTTAGAATTTTTTTGGGTTGATTGTCCCCATGATTTCGAGTTTTGCCCAACCTGCGGTGAAAACTGCCAAATGAAAGGGCAATTTATATGGGCGGTTGAGGACGGAGTAACGGACGCTCAAGCGGCGCCTTATGAATTACTTGATTTTCAAGGCGGATTATATGCGGTTGTTATGTCGGTTGATGAAGATGAAGATATGAATCATATCGTAGAAGAAGGGATTTGCAAATGGCTTGAAACAAGCGGATTTGAACTAGATAAAACTTCAGGACGCCGTAGGATGTCCATGATGATGAACCCTTCCAATGAAATAAAAATTGCCCTTGGGTATGACCAATTGGATATATATGTACCGATAAAAATCCGGGATAATGCCGCTGATCTAAAAATTAATCCCTATCCACGTATAAATCTTTGGTGTCAGAACGATTGCCAAATTGTAAATTTACCGGACGAAAACCATTATAATGTAATGAAAGTAATAAATCCAAAAAGCTGGGCAGTGGTTTCACATAATTTGAATGAATATAAAAACCAAAACGTTACAATTTCTTTTTCCGTAGAGGTGAAGCGTGTCGGAGCTGCAGGTAATTTGAACTGGACGATCAATAATGATGATTATCCCTGTATAGGGGAAGGTATCAATAACGCTGATGAACATGTTTGGCATAAAATGAGCGGATCATGGACAGGGATACTCAGCGCGGAGCATCCGTTACTATATTTAAGCACCCACGAAAACAACAGTGATAAAACCATCTATTATGTTAGTGAATTTAATATTAATGTAGTGAAAAACAGCGATTTATAATCGTTCACGAATGGTTTTCTAGACTTTTATAGGCTTTTTTGCTATTATGGGAGCAAGGGTATATTTTTATACCCTTGCTCCCATAGTTTGACTATTAACAATAGAATTTTAAATCTACGCTAAAATAAGACTTCCCATCTATGCCAGCTCGTAAAAACGCTTCTCTATTGCCTCTACCGTCCAGTAACGGTTCGGACGAATTTGTTGTCCGGTTTCATCTTTTACGAATAAAATTTCCGGTTGTGTGGTATTATCAACGAGCCGAAATATATCACTCAACACCAATAGTTTTGGAATATTAGCGATAGATTTTGTATATCGACTGCGGATTTTGTCGGGTGGGACGCTATGACCACCTGACATTTCACGGCTTTTTACTCGAAACACATTTAACTTTGGGTTTACTGTCAAAATAAATACACTTTCAATATGAAACCCGGCATCTTTTGCACGGGAAAGTAAATCTAGATTGCGTTCTGTTTATGGTAAGCGCATAATAATCGCCCGTTATCATGTTTTTTCACCGGCTATGTAGAAAACCGGTGGAGTAGAGACGTTTACTCTACTTAAGTTTACATTTATCCACGACATCCGGATGCCATG
>Ga0209737_10002150_pt1 | contig 13865 bp, 8 predicted proteins | sample TergutCu122P3_FD_187284 | JGI IMG/M metagenome (GOLD analysis project Ga0209737, IMG submission 187284) | Cubitermes ugandensis P3 segment gut microbial communities from Kakamega Forest, Kenya - Cu122 P3 (SPAdes) (version 2) | ecosystem: Host-associated > Arthropoda: Insects > Digestive system >... | reverse complement strand
CTTCTGCAAATTTTCTAATCCAACGATAAACCGCGTGCAAATCAGTATGTACAACTTTGGATATTGTCCGCATAGATAAACCAGATAAATACAATAATATCGCCAATCTCTTCGTACTTTCTGGCCTCCCTCGGTTACGGTTCGGTTGAAATTGGCAATTGCAATCTGTGCACTTATACCGCTGATTTCCATTTATATTTCCATATTTGACAGTATTTAGGCTAGTGCATTTTTTACATAGGGTGCCATTTTATGTATGAAATTAATACCATATATAATTACTATGTCAACATCCCCTGTTAGAGTAATAGGATTTATACTATTCGTGAGAGAATCGTACAGACCTGGCATACTTCATTAGAACCTGGCCATCCACAGATTGTACAGGGAATAAGAGAAGATACACCTGTAGCATCACGGCGTCTGAGAAGCTCAGTCCGTACTTCACGCTCACAGAGAGCAATGTTAGAAACCGCCCCAGGACGATGATACTCCAGATCTGAGAGCAGAACTCGTACTTCTCCACGAAGTGCATGGTGAGCATAGGGGCATTCTACCAACTCTGCAAAGAGACCATGCAACATGCCATAAATAGTCACCTCTCTCTCACTGACCGCAAAAAATGGTTTAATTCGCTGTGAGAAACGTGATGACCCTTCAGTCCCGAAAGATCCTGCAACCATTTTTTTGAGATCTGCACTAAAGAGATTCATCAGAAATGTCTGTGCAGTGTCATTTTGATTATGTCCAGTTGCAATAATGGAAATTCCCTCACGTTCTGCAAGTACTTCGAGTGCTCGCCTTCGAAGAATACCACAGATCGTACATGCATTTGTATTACATAAAGCAGACATAATAGCATCAAGATCTCGTCCAAACAGTTCTTTAAATGAGATAATCTTATGAGGAATCGCAAGTATCCTGCATACCTGCTTTGCATGAGCAATTGTTTCCTCCCGATACCCAGTAATACCTTCATCAATAGTAAGTGCAACAAGTGAGATATTCAGCTTTTTTTGCAGGCTTGAGAGAGCAGCGAGCAGAGCAGTGCTATCTTTTCCTCCACTGAATGCGACACCAAGCGTACCTGTAATAGTATACAGCTGCATCTCCTCACATACGCGGCGTTCAACTGACTCTTTCAGGTGTGTGCCGCACAAATGCAGATCAGACGCTCGATCAACAAAAACTGCATGATATGCACAGTAGGTGCACGTTGGTCTATCCACTGTACCTATTCACCCCATATCTTTCATTGTAAGTTGACTTCACAGTCTCTTCCACGCATCAGCATATCAGATCCAATTGTGCCTTGTGAATTAGACCAGTTATCTAATTAACCCAAACATAATGTTGTAAAAATCACAAAATTCTCATATTCATATTATTGTTGATTTATTGTAGGCTTTGCAACAGACCAATTTATTCACCTTCTTCACCTGTCAATTACATCTGCAATAAGTTGTGAAAAATCAACGGTGTTTTCTGTGGTTATTACTGGTTCATCTGACGCTTTTTCAATAGACTTTCTCGCATCACCTGCAATATATATATATACATATTGCGCAAATTTTCCTTTTTTAACCCTTTAAGTTCTTTATACTGTTTTGTGTTCATGCCTGCCCACGCTTTTGTCAGAGATTCCCTTGCATGTAGTGGACTGTTCTAAAAATCAAATCTCATATTATTGTTGGTTTTTGTAGGTTTTGGAACAATTCTCATTGCATCCGCCACGGCGGGCAGAGACAGGTAGGTGCACGTTGGTCTATCCACTGTACCCATTCTACCCCATATCTTTCATTGTGCACTGTGCATTGTCCCTACCCACCATGTGAGATCCGAATCAGGCGAATAGTCATATCATCAGATGCACGCGTATCTTCCGGGATAATAATATCATTCCATGACACCAGTACATCTACCGGATTAATCCCAAGTTCAAGAAGAATCTGCTCGATAGTTCTTCCTGATGCAGGCTGTGTGAGACACTGATCAGGAGAGAGAATGATCTGCATTGATATACATGCACATGTCCCCTATTTAGATTTCATGAAAGCATTGCTGTGTTGCATAAATGGTCACGGAATTCAATTTTAAATAGAATTACATAAATAGCATCCACCCTCTCCTAACCCTCTCGCTTTTTAGGCCATTTATCGCGCACCTATCCTACTTTCATCCTCATATTGCCCTACTTTGTAAAGTGCATGTGCATATCAACCATTTCAAGAAAACTATCACCTAAAGCGTGTGAATCTAAAAAATAGGTGTGAAAAAATTTCTATGCATCTCATGAAAAAATTGTATGAAAATATAATAGAAAATTTGCATTTAAAACGTCTAAATTTAGAAAATGATGACAAAGAACAAACAAATATACGAAAAATGAGAAGGAAATAATAAATGCATTAAAATGTCAGAAAATGGCTTCACATTTTAAATTTATGACTCAAATTATCGCCATTATAAGAAACAACAACCTTAGGAGATACACTTTTACAAAATTGCGCAATTGCATGGAGAAATGACCTATCGACAAGCAGGACAACGCTGGTTAAAAGCTAGAATCAGGAGAGGGTGGAATAGCATTATGTTCTTATGGAAAAAACCCTCAAAGTGACAGATTATTTTGGAAACGTAGGAACGACAAAAAAACACGAAGGCTATCGCTACAATGTGGGAGATATGCTTACAATCGTAATATTGGGTTCATTTTGTGATTTACGTAATATAAGCCAAGTGCATGAATGGGCTTCAAATTCCCGCGTACAAGAAGTATTCTCAACATACTTCGGAATAACCTCCATTCCCTGTTATTTTTGGCTATGTTGCTTGCTAAAATTAATAAAACCTAAATCATTTAATGAATACTTTATAAATTGGGTGGAATCCCTCATTCCAGAAAATATGAAGGGTTTGACAATATTATTTGACGGAAAAACAATTCGTTCAACCAGTAAAATGTGCTGTGTTGCACAATTCAGTGAGGTGCTCTTATAGCAAATTTTTACGAAAATTCGTATTCATGCGAAATAAGGGTTATACAATCTAAGATAATATTTGGTTTGAGGCGTAATAACCTCATTATGAGCAAACTCAGCAAATTCCATGATACTGTTCATATGCATCTTTCGTGGCTGATATTCGCCTAAAATTCGCTTTTTACTTATCTCTCTCCTCGGTGACTTCTACCCTGTGCATCCCTCGATAGCAGCTTGTTGCTCGCGCAAATCCTGGATATATCCAACAAAGACATAATTGCCCAGGTCTTTAACATGGAATAGAGTGATTTTCGTAGGCAAGGGAGTACCGTCAAGCATTTGGTGCATCCACTCGAAGATGTAGTATCCTTTCTCAGATGATCTTTTAATGTAGTTCGCAAGCTTTTCATTGGAATGCTGTCCGTCGGGCTGATATGAGGGAGACAGATTGTGAAAATTATTGAAAATTTCTTGGTTGTCTTTGAGATCAAATAGTTTAGCGGCGGCTTTGTTGCAGTATACTACATTGAGCTTCTCATCCCATACCAGGCAGGCCAGAGGAGACAAATCCAGCATGACTTTCATTCGCTGTTTTTCGGTTATGTCCATCACAGCGCCAGACGTCCGGAGTGGGATGCCTTTACCGTCCCGCTGTGTGGCTCCAAACCCGTGAACATGCATGTATTCACCATTTTTATGCTTAACACGATATTCAATGTAATAGGGAGTGTTTCCGGTGTAATCGTTAAAGTGCGCCGCGAAAGCGGCAAATGCTTTTGAACTATCTTCTGGATGGAATCTCTCTGCCAAAGCGTTAATATTATTTGGAAAATCGTTTTCATCGGAAAATCCAAACATTTGGCGAAATTCCTGCGACCATGTGATCTTGTTCTCAGGGCTTGTTGGATCTGGATTTACAACGTCTATATTCCACAGCGCGATGCCCAGTGCATCGCTCGCGAGCTTGTATTGCATCAGGTTATATTCATTCAATTGCTCAAGCACCTTGATTTGATTCCAGACCCTGTGCTTGACAATCGAGGGGAAAAACGGCTTGATTATGTAATCTGCAGCGCCGAGAGCCAATCCCTTTTCTTCATCGCCAGAAGTGCGAAGTCCCGTGATAAAAATAACGGGAATATGTTGCGTCTTTTTAGAACTTTTCAGCGTAGTAATTACTTCATACCCGCTCATGTCTGGCATAAGAATATCAAGCAAAATAACGTCAGGTAAATACTTTTCTGCCACATTAATGGCGCTTTGTCCGTTTTTTGACGCATAAACAACATAGTCAGAACTCAGAATATGCGTAAGCGCCATAATGTTTGAATTTTCGTCATCTACAATGAGCACACTCTTTGTCTTTAATTTATTCATGATTTTCCCATATGAATAATTGATTTCGTTCAGAAAGGTTTACAATTATAAGAGTTGCGTAAGGGATCTAAGTTTTGTTGCTAAACATTCTGCAATGAGGAGAGAAAATTAACCTGCACAACCCTTTTAATATGTACCATCTATTTTTCAATTGTTACCCTCAATAAATAAAATACTCATAGTTTCCACGTGATAGTGTAGTAAAAGATCTTTGTTACCTTCATCCACTTACTTTAATCATAGTATTACCATTTATCTTCCGACATACAATAATTTATTACATGCTTAGTTACATCTGTACGGTAAGTAATATTGAAAATTAAACCTGTTATGAACCAGAGAATTACAATCACAAGTGTATATGATAGAAGCTCCTTCTTCGTTCAGGCAAATTCCAAAATCTTTCCTGACTTTCCTCTGTTATGTAGGACATTACACACATATAAACTTATTTTATTTTCTATGATAAACGAAAATATCGTAATTGAGAATCAAACTTTGGAAGTAATAGAGTATGTGCAACACAGCATACCGTCGAAAAGTAATCTTGAAGCAATGGAGGTTAGAGCATGATTGAAACCCAGAAGAATACCATACTCATCGTAGATGACGATCCTTCGAATATTATTACGCTTGTGAATGTTCTGAACCCAAAATACACCGTTAGAGCCGCGATAAGCGGGCATAACGCCATAAAGACGGCGGAAAAGTATTTGCCAGATCTCATCCTTCTCGATGTCGTGATGCCAGGAATGGATGGATATACCGTGCTCTCTGAGTTGAAAAACTCTGATAAAACAAAGGACATTCCCGTCATTTTCCTAACTGAGATGGCAAGCCATGAAAATGAGGTGAATGGGCTGAAGCTTGGCGCAGTTGACTACATATTCAAACCGTTTTCACAGGATCTCCTTCTGAAACGTGTTCAATTGCATTTGCAATTAAGGCACTATAACAGCGATTTAGAGAAAATGGCAGGTAAAGAAACACGGGTTGCATGTGAATTGCAGGATGCGGTACCGAAACCTGATGAACGCCACGGCAGCGCAACAGGCAGATATACGGATGAAGTTAGTAAAAACACCATACTCATCGTAGATGACGATCCTTCGAATATTATTATTCTTATGAACGCCCTGAGTCACGAATATTTCGTCAAATCCGCGATAAACGGGCGTGATGCCATAAAGACGGCGAAAAAGTATTTGCCAGATCTCATCCTTCTCGATGTCGTGATGCCAGGAATGGATGGATATACCGTGCTCTCTGAGTTGAAAAACTCTGATAAAACAAAGGACATTCCCGTCATTTTCCTAACTGCGATGGCAAACCCTGAAGATGAAGCGAAAGGGCTGAAGCTTGGAGCAGTTGACTACATATTCAAACCGTTTTCACAGGATCTCATTTTGAAATGTGTGCAATTACATTTGCGGTTAAAGCACCATGGAAGCAGTTTAGAGAAAAGGGTTTTAGAGACAACTTCTATGCTCCATACGATAATAAATTCGATGCCAGACATTGTATTCTGCAAAGATTTGAATTTAAATTATACTTTGGGCAACAAGCGTATGGCTGATTATTTTGGCCTCAACATAGATGATATTATTGGAAAGGACTCTTTGAGCGCACAAAAGATTTCCGAGAAATTGACAGAGTTGGCCGATAAGACGGAGCGAAGCGTCATCAGGGACGGCCAAATGATAGTATCAGAAGAATGGATTCAATCCATTAACGGCTCAAAAAGGCTTTTTGAAACAATCAGGACTCCACTTATACAAGACGGTGCGATAGTCGGAGTTGTTGGCATAGCACGCGATATAACCGAACGCAAAGCGATGGAAGAAGAAAGCCGCGCCGCCAACATAGCCAAATCAAATTTTCTCGCTATGATGAGCCATGAAATCAGGACACCCATGAATGGCATATTGGGATTCGCGGAGCTTGCGATGGAGAGTGAAAGTACATCCAAGATAAAAGCTTATGTAGAAAAAATCGAAAAGAACACAAAATGGCTTTTGAATATTATAAATGATATTTTAGATCTATCAAAAATAGAATCTGGCAAACTTCGGATGGAAAAAGTGCCCTTTAATTTGCAAGAGATCATATCGGACTGCCACTCCATGCTGCTGCCAAGCATCACGGAAAAGGGCCTTGATGTGAATGTTTACACAAAATTGCCTGACGGGAAAGATCTGATAGGAGACTCCACGCTGATTTATCAGGCGCTTATTAACCTTATGTCCAATGCCATAAAATTCACAAATTCCGGAACGATCAAACTTTCGATAATTGCAAAAAGCTCGGATGACAATAGCGCGGCAGTATATTTTGAGGTAAAAGACACTGGCATAGGCATAACCCCCGAGCAAATGACAAAAATATGTGAGCCATTTACTCAGGCGGACTCCAGCACGACACGCAATTATGGCGGCACGGGACTTGGGCTTACGATCACTAAAAATATAGTGGAGCTGATGGGCGGAAAGCTGGCAATAGAGAGCTCACCTGGCGTTGGCAGCACGTTCAGTTTTGAAATTGAATTTGAGACAATAGACACACCTGGTGATATGCCATTAAACAAAGCCACTAACAAAGCCACTGGCTCGGAAAAACCTCACTTTGATGGTTTGATTTTGGTCTGTGAAGACAACCAAATGAATCAGCTGGTCATAGGTGAGCATCTCACGAATCTGGGGATCAGGGTGGTTTTTGCGCATAACGGAAAAATTGGCGTGGAGAAAGTTCAGGAACGCATACGAAACGGTGAAAAACCCTTTGATCTCATTTTCATGGATATGCTCATGCCAGTTATGGATGGAATGGAAGCCGCGTCAGAGATAATGGCATTGAATACCGCAACCCCCATAGTCCCGATGACTGCAAACATAATGAACAGCGATCTCGAAAAGTACAGAGAGAATGGTATGCCCGATTGTTTGGGCAAGCCCTTCACGTCACAAGAGTTGTGGGGCATCCTGTTACAATATTTGACACCCATAAGCAGCGAGCTTGCAGATGAACAGAACATCCTGGATGAAGACGAACTCCAAAAGAAGCTGCGGATTCATTTTGTGAAAAGCAGTCAAACCAAATATTCTGAAATCTCCAAAGCAATTGCCGCGGGAGATATAAAGCTCGCACACAGGCTGGCGCACGCCTTGAAGGGAAATGCGGGACAGATCGGCAAAATCGAATTGCAAAAAACTGCCGAATCGGTTGAGACTTTGCTCAAAGATGGAACAATCACGATTTCAGAAGATAGCATGAACCTTCTCAAAACAGAGCTTGAACTGGTTCTTGAAGAGTTAAAACCGCTGCTTGATGAATCTTGCGAACCGAGTTCCCCACCGCTTGAGCCCAAACAGATATTGGAGTTGTTTGAGAAATTAGAACCTATGCTTGAGAATATAAACCCTGAGTGTGTGGACCTGCTCAATGAAATTCGTGGTATTCCTGGGACGGAGGAGCTTGTATCTCAAATAGCTGATTATGACTTTGAATCGGCGTCCCGTACGCTTGCCGATTTGAAGACGAAATGGGGAGATTAAGACATGGTTGAAACAAAGAAGGGTAACATACTCGTCGTAGATGACGAAAGTTCAAATATTATAATGCTAACGAAAACCCTGAGTTACGAATATACCATCAGAGCCGCAATAAATGGGCAGGATGCCATAAAAACGGCTGAGAAACATTTGCCTGACCTCATTCTGCTTGATGTCGTGATGCCGGGAATGGATGGATATGCCGTCATTACCGAATTGAAGAACTCTGATAAAACAAAGGATATTCCTGTCATTTTCTTAACCGCGATGACTAACCCTGAAAATGAGACGAAGGGGTTGAAGCTTGGCGCGGTTGACTACATATTCAAGCCATTTTCACCGGAACTTCTTTTGAGCCGTGTTCAATTGCATTTGCGATTAAAGAACTACAGTAGCGTCTGGAGTGTACGCTCACAGGAGTTCATCTCAAAGTTTTCAGTGCCATTCGCAAAGCCGTATAATTTCTATGAACTTATTAACAACGCGCTTTTCGAGCTGCGTAGCTTTACCAGAACGGACAGAGTAGTCATTCTTGAGTTTCAACCTGATGATTCCCTGCTCTGTACTCATGAAAACGTAGTAAACGAAGAAATACTGAGTGTGCTTGGACGTTCATTGTCTTATGAAGACCAAGAGTCGATCCTTGCCGAAGCAGAGAAGGGAGGATGCTTCTATGAAAAAGATGCAACGCAGTATTTCGCCAAGAATCCTACCACGGAGTTGGGGGAACGTTTTTGCTATATCCCATTGACTATCGGCCAAGACAAGGTGGGCTATCTTGTGTTCTACACGATCTTTGAACATGTGAACTGGACGCAAGATGAGTTTCGTCTGGTTACCATGGCTAGTTCGATCATCGCTGGCGCATATTCCCGCAGAATGAAAGAAATTGACATGTTTGCGGCTAAAGAATCAGAACTTCACACACAGGAGTTCATCTCGAAGTTTTCGATGCCATTCACACAGCCGTATGATTTCAATGAGCTTATTGACAATGCACTTTTCGAGATACGTGACTTTACCGGAACGGACAGAGTAGTCATTCTTGAGTTTCAACCTGATGGCTCCCTGCTCTGTACCCATGAAAGCCTAATAAACGAAGAGACTCCGAGTGTGCTTGGACGTTCACTGTCTTATGAAGACCATAAGTCGATCTTTGACGAAGCAGAGAAGAGGGGATGCTTCTATGAAAAAGATGCAACGCAGTATTTCGCCGAGAATCCTGCCACGGGTCTTGGGGAAAAAAGTTTTTGTTGTATTCCGCTTATGGTTGAAGGGGAATGTGCGGGCTACCTTGTGCTCTTCACGATGTGGGAACAAGCGGACTGGGCAAAGAACAAGCTCCATATGGTCATCATGGCTAGCTCGATCATCGCTGGCGCATATTCCCGCAGAATGAAAGAAATTGACATGTTTGCGGCTAAAGAATCAGAACTTCACACACAGGAGTTCATCTCGAAGTTTTCGATGCCATTCACACAACCGTATGATTTCAATGAGCTTATTGACAATGCACTTTTCGAGATACGTGACTTTACCGGAATGGACAGAGCAATCATTTTTGAGTTTCAACCTGATGGTTCCCTGCTCTGTACCCATGAAAACCTAATAAACGAAGAGACTCCGAGTGTGTTGGGTCGTTCACTGTCTTATCAAAATGAAAAGGCAATCCTTGACGAAGCAGAGAAGAGAGGATGTTTCTATAGAAAAAATGCGGTACGGTATTTTGCTGAGAATCCTGCCACGAATTTAGGGGGGGAAAGTTTTTGTTATATTCCGCTTGTGGTTGAAGGAGAACGCATAGGTTACCTTGTACTCTTCACGATGTGGGAACAAGCGAACTGGGCGAAGAACGAGTTCCATATGGTCATCATGGCTGGCTGGATCATAGCTGGCGCATATTCCCGCAGAATGAAAGAAATTGACATGTTTGCGGCTAAAGAATCAGAACTTCACACACAGGAGTTTATCTCGAAGTTTTCGGTGCCATTCACACAGCCGTATGATTTCAATGAGCTTATTGACAATGCGCTTTTCGAGCTGCGTAACTTTACCAAAGTCGACAAGGTAATCATTCTTGAGCTTCAACCTGATGGTTCCCTGCTCTGTACCCATGAAAACCTAATAAACGAAGAAACTCCGAGTGTGTTGGGTCGTTCACTGTCTTATCAAAATGAAAAGGCAATCCTTGACGAAGTAGAGAAGAGAGGATGTTTCTATAGAATAAATGCGGTACGGTATTTTGCTGAGAATCCTGGCACGAATTTAGGGGGGGAAAGTTTTTGTTGTATTCCGCTTGTGGTTGAAGGAGAACGCATGGGTTACCTTGTGTTCTTCACGATGTGGGAACAAATGAACTGGGCGGAGAACGAGTTCCATATGGTTGCCGTGGTCGGCTCGATCATCGCTGGCGCATTCTCAACTCGTAAAAATTATGAATTGAAGGAAGCTGCCTTAAAAGCACAAGAAGAAAGCAAAGCAAAGAGCAATTTCATCTCCGTTATGAGCCATGAAATACGGACGCCTATGAACAGCATCATGGGCTTTGCAGAGCTTGCGCTTGAGCAGAACTCCAATAATATGTCGCCGCTAGTGAGAGAATATGTAGTAAAAATTAAAGAAAGTACACAATGGCTTTTGCGGATAATAAACGATATCCTCGACATATCAAAAATAGAATCCGGTAAAATGGAGATGGAAAAAATACCCTTCAGTTTGCAAGAGGTCATATCGCGCTGTCAATCTGTCACCTTGCCAAACATTAAAGAAAAAGGGCTTGATCTGAGAATATATGTAGAACCACTACCTGATAGAAAATTGCTGGGGGACCCAGTACGGCTTTACCAAGCGCTTTTAAACCTTCTTTCAAACGCCATTAAGTTTACGAAAACTGGGTATATCGGACTTTCTGCATTGGTCAAAAGTTTGGGTGAAAGCAAAGCAGTGATATATTTTGAGATAAAGGATACTGGCATCGGCATGACCCCCGAGCAGATCACAAAAATATATGAGCCATTTATACAAGCAGACTCCAGCACGACGCGCAATTACGGCGGCACTGGACTTGGACTTGCGATCACTAAAAATATAGTGGAACTTAAGGGCGGGCAGCTAATGGTGGAAAGCTCGCCTGGAATCGGCAGCAAATTCAGCTTTGAAATCATTTTTGAGACAATATCTGCATCGGCAGATGAGCATGGTGACATAAATCGTGATCTGATTGAAAAACCGTATTTCGACGGACTAGTTTTGGTATGTGACGATAATATCATGAATCAGCAGGTCATGTACGGGCATCTTTCAAGCGTGGGGCTGCAGACGGTCACAGCCGTTAATGGAAAAGAGGCCGTGGAGAGGGTTCGGGAGCGTTTGCAAAAAAACGAAAAGCCTTTTGACTTGATTTTGATGGATGTATTTATGCCGGTATTAGATGGTATTGAGGCTGCAAAACAAATAACTGAGTTGAATACAGGAAGCCCAATCGTAGCGGTGACCGCTAACATTATGACCAGCGAAATTGAAAAATATAAAAAACACGGAATGTCTGAATATTTAGGCAAACCATTTACATCACAAGAATTGTGGCACACCCTGTTAAAATTCCTGACGCCTGTAAACACTTCTGTCATAGATGAAGACGAGCATGAACAAAGCAAAAAGGAGATGCAGCGCCAACTGCAGATCAATTTCATTATGAAAAATCAACTCAAATTTGATGAGATAATGGAAGCGATTGCCGCAGGTGACAGGGAACTCGCGCACAGGTTGGTGCATACGTTGAAAAGCAACGCGGGATTTATCGGCAAAACCGACCTGCAAAACGTTGCTGCTGAGGTCGAAGCTTTGATTCTAGGGGGTACATTAACCATCCCAGTGGAAAAAATGGCGCTTTTTGAAACCGAACTGGCGTTAGTCCTTGAGGAGCTGCAACCACTTCTGCTTGACGAACTCGCAGCGCGGGAAAACACTCCGACCCTAAATACTGAACAGATATCAACGCTGTTTGAAAAATTGGAGCTGCTGCTCGAAGATAGAAATGCGGATTGTATAAACCATCTTGCAGATATCCGCGCTGTGCCAGGAGCTGAGAGACTTACGCAGCACATAGAAAACATTGACTTTGAGTCTGCAATTCTGACGCTTAATGAACTCAAAAAAAGGTTGTTTGAAAGTTAACATATATTTACCACATGTGATAAATATTTGAAAACTACCAATTAATGCATTACACAAGATTATGGAAGCGAGGTGAGCAGCAAATGATTATCCATAGTATCATTTACCATTTCTTTTGTAATTTGATTTTTCGTCTTAAATGTAATTTCTTCAGTTTGGAGAGTTTATGGTGTATTCAGTGAGTCATCCCAGCCTTTTGAACATGTAAAAAAAGTTCTGCATGCCACGTACGTTTTAATATAAGAGAGAGAGAGAGAGAGAGAGAGAGCAATGGGCCCAATTGATTTTCTCTCCATACTCACATTTTTCCTATTTTAGTATGCAGCATATAAAAAACATGATGGAGAAAGGAGGAGCATCTTGAGCTTTCATAACGGACTGTACTATGATTTTACGTGTTTACATAAAAAAACCGCAAGTCTCTTGAGAAGAGGGTCAGTAGAGAAAATGGCGGAATTATGTTTTTTTGAAAATGGAGAGATAAAAAAATTGTGAAAATATCTGCGAAAAGTGGGAATAATCCTTTTTCAAACGCTTTAAGGATGATATTTGTAAAAATGCACCCTTGTGGAAAATATTCAGAAAACAAATGTTAGTTATTCCAAAAAGGGATACTTAAATGAATGTGATACGATGTAGCAGGAAGCATTTTTGTATTGACGCACCTTAACTTCCTGTAAGTGCTGTGTTGCACAATTCAGTGAGGTACTGTTACTACTCATTTGCACACGCATATATAACATAACCTATATTTTTTGTAAGTTAACTTAAACACTAACGTCCAGTGTTTAGGTATCATCCATGATTCAAAATCTGATTGAAACAAGGTAAATTGCGTATTTCATCCGATATTTTGGCTCAAATCTGTTCGAAAAACGAGATGTCCACGCCTTAACATGTAGACCTAAATAGGTCCATATGATAATATTATCCGTCATGGATAACTAAATGCAAAATCACAAAATGTGATGATTTAAAGGTTTTAAATGTCCTCCTTCTCATGACTAATAGGGATAAACGTTGGACGTTAGTGCTTAAATACACTTGCTCATTGCATGCACATCATCAAATTATACTCATAAAATTTCCTCCATGCTTCTTGTATCATCCCTTTCTTTGATGTTGCCCGAACGGTCTCTCCAAATATCCTCTTTACGCTCGAATAAAGCCCTTCAACCTTCCATCTCATCCCATATCCAGTTTCTTCTGCCCATTTGTCATAGCCAATTTTATTTCTCCTTCTGACACATTCTGAACGATAAGGAGACCCTCTGGATTTTGTTGCTGCGTCTTTCCTCATTTTAATTCCAGATAGAATTCCTCGCTTTTCAAGTTCATTGAATAGGTCTTTTCTATCATAATCCCCATCTGCAAGGGATTTTTCGATCCTTCCTTCTCCACACATAACTTCAGCTTGGTTTAGCAAAGGAGGAACATATCGTCATCTGGGACATCTTCTTCTGTTATTTCCAATGAAAGAATTTAGTTTGTCGAAACATCTATCATCGCGTGAACTTTGAGCCATCCACGGCGAATTTTCCACTTTTTGCGCATCCATTCTCCACGATTTGTAACCTTGATTCCAGTGCTATCAACAGCAATAACGACAGGATCAGAATTGAGAAGATCAGGACTACTCAACGATAAATTCAGCTTTTGGATGCGACGGAATAGAGTAGTATAGTCGGCAGCTCGAAGACGAGGGATGTATTCAGAGAGTTTGCGGACGAACCCTTCCATCTGCCGATAGGGCATATGCAAGCAGAGATGGAGACGAGCCATC
>Ga0209737_10002149_pt1 | contig 13867 bp, 8 predicted proteins | sample TergutCu122P3_FD_187284 | JGI IMG/M metagenome (GOLD analysis project Ga0209737, IMG submission 187284) | Cubitermes ugandensis P3 segment gut microbial communities from Kakamega Forest, Kenya - Cu122 P3 (SPAdes) (version 2) | ecosystem: Host-associated > Arthropoda: Insects > Digestive system >... | reverse complement strand
CATTGTCCTTCTGCTTGTCATCCCAATAGAAATACAGACCTGGGAAGTCGGCACTGTGGGCGTTAGACGTAATCTTATCGCCCGAGGCGTTATCTCTGGGATTGTTGGGAATATTGCTCGCGGGACCCATAGCCGGGTCAATGACTTTTGCTGCTTTGTACTTGACGTCCCATGCCGGATTGCCCGGTACAGGCTTCGACGCTGCAAATGCCGGGATGACCAACGCTAAGACCATTACTAATGTCAACAGTACTGATATAATCTTTCTATATTTTTTCATAGTTAAAAACCTCCAGATTAATTAGTGCCTCTTTTGTTCTCCGGTTGCGGGTCCGGGTTTTCAGCCTCATTGTTGACGCACAATGTGGTTAAGCGGCCTCTTTTATTCTGGAGTTGGGGTTCTCCCTTTTCAGCCTCTTTTGTTTTGGGGTTGAGGTTCCCCGTTTATTGCAGCTTTTTACATTCAACCACCCCTTGCAAGAAAATTTTTTATTTTTAAATAAATAATAGTGCCTAATTAATAATAAATATTAACAAATAAATTATATAGAAAAATAATCATTTTGGCATAAATTTAATACAATATCCGATGCATGTGACATTTGCAACGAATTATATTCATTTCTTTGCTGCTATATCGCGTTTAATACACCAATTATCGCGTTTAATACATCAACATAATTATCTATTATTCACCATTAATATGGTGCTGTTTCCGAAACGAATTCTTATTAGTATTAAAGTTCGAACAACTATAATTTTTTTTGGGGGTGATTTTGATTTTTTGAAAAAATTTTTTCTTTAAATCTTATATATCCTGTTGTAACTGCAAGTCACCGCAGTTTATGATGTTATTTGTGCCTTGGAACGCAGCCGCGGCAGGCTTTTGTCATAGCAGCCTGCCGCGGTTTGTTTTGTGGATTATTCTTTTTCAAGACCAAGAGCTTGCATTAATTACCTTACTTAAGCAACAAGCTGTACAGATAAGCATGCATTGATCCGCTGTCGAATACAATGAATTCGTAAACAACGCCGTAGTAATCTTTCCCATCATAGCTGATGGTTTCGTAGTCGCCATCAGTACTAAAGGTATGTTCATTTCTGGTATCGGCAAGCTTGTTGCCGTAGCGAATGGTTACTTCAGCGTATTTATCGAAGTCAAATTTATTGGCGTCGAAAACGATAAAGTAGTTGTTGTTCCCATAAGTCGTATTACCGGCTAAGCAGTAGATGCCATAAGCATCAAACCAGCGGGCGATATGGGAATCAGACGGGATTTTGTCAATCTTGGGATACTCATACTTGGGATCATCAGGAATTGAAACGTTTTCGAATTCACCTTCAAAGTCTTTATCAGTTACTTCGAAGAACAGCGGCTCAGCATTGCGGAACATTTTTGCGCCTTCAACTGATAGCAATTCAACAATAGCATAACACCCCGCGGGAACCTTAAGGGCCTCGTCATCGCCGTCTACGAACTCGATTTTACCGGTAAGCGGGTTCACATAACCGACACCGATGGGAGCAGCCGAATCGTCATAGCCGTCTAGGTTTGCAAAGGCTTTATAAAGCTCAAACGTTATGTAGTCGTTGATGTCAGCGATATTTTTTGCTGAAATCCATGCAGTAATATTGTCACCGTCAACCAGCTTTAGCACATCAATATTTGCAGTAAAAGGCTTCAATTTGTTGTTGATGGCGGGATCCTTGTAACATACTTCGATGAACAGGAGCAATCCGGAGGGATTGCCGTCTACAACGCCCTCGCCCACAGGCGGTGCATCTTGATTCATAACTTCAATCTTGATTGAGTTCTGTGCATTTGGTTTCAGATAATCCAGAACATCAGCACAATAGATCGCAAAGCCGCCTACAACACCCTGGTATGCACCGAACGGGTAATTGAAGCTAAAAGTGCCGTCGCCATTGTTTTTTAATTGAGCCGTTGAATAAGCGGCGACCTCTCCATTAATGCGGACAACTACTGCATCGTCAGCGGCAAAGTATATCTTCACTTCGCCGTCTTCATCGACCATAATCTCTTCGCCAAGATAGAATTCTTCATCTATAGCGATCCAGGTGTAGCTGTGAGCATTATTGTCAGCAACTTCAGATTCCCATACCCAAGCCAGCTCCACATTATACTTTACAGCGATAGTCGCCAGTTCGTTGTAAAGAGCTATGTTTCCAAGATTATTGGTCCAGACATCCTGTAACGCTTCGCTGCTATACAAGTCGTCATTTATTACAACTTCACCGACATTGCCGCCTATCCCGGAAATCAGGAAGAGGGAGTTCGTGACCTCGTCGTCGTCAATACTAGTTTCTCCAAGACGGAAATAGAAAATAGCAGGATCGGGAGCTTCAAAGACTTCTGCAGCTATCCCTTCAAGCTTTTCTATTACGGCATACCAGCCTGCCGGGAACTCAAGGGCATTACCGTTGCCATCAAGGAACTCAACATAGCCAGAATCTTGATTGATTTTACCGATAGCAAGATAATCGTCGAGATCATCAATGATAGCTTTATTACCACTGACCGCATAAAGATAGAAATTCATCCCGGCAATCAGTTCATTGATATCTCCGGCATAATCAGTTTTCCATTCGGCAAAAAGCTTTCCTTCAACCAACTTCTTCAGGTTGATCTCACCGGTCCAAATTTTCTTTATTTTTTGATTGCGGAACGTAACAACTTTGATCGGATCGTCGTTGTACTTCACTGTAATAGTATAACTGGCCGAGGTTCCCTCCACCGGGAAATAACCCTCAATGGGAGCTTCGGTAACGGTGATTTTCTTACCTTTTGCAGCTGACATGTAATCTGTGATTTGGACTTCGTTGATACCGAGCGTATAGGCGCCATTATTGAAACTCAGCAACTCATTGAGCTCAGCGATGACGGCATCATCCGCAACCAAAGCACCTTTTACATCATACCAAAATTTCTCAATTATAAAGGAAGCAGTTTTGTACTCACCATCAATAAAGACCATATTGATGTTCTTGAGGTCATCGGTCTTTGCTACAAGCTTACCTTTATTATCGGTCTCGTTGTACTTGATTTGCTTGCTAATGCCGTAGGCATATACGCCGCCAATTAACTGACCGGCATCAGGGGTAATTTTGTAGCCCCAGTAGTTATTGGAATTCTTAGCGGTCAGAATGAATTTGCCGTCAACGAACAGATCAAACACCCATTCTTCAACCAACAGAACGCCGTTGTCTTTCTGCTTATCGTTCCAATAGAAATACAGACCTGGAAAATCAGCGCTATGGGCGTTTGATGTGATCTTGTCACCTGTAGCGTTATTGCGGGGATTATTAGGAATATCAGAAGCGGGGCCTAAAGCTGGGGCAATGACCTTCGCTGCTGCATACTTTGAGTCCCAAGCGGGCTGGCCAGGTACCGGCGCAGACGCCGACGAAGCTAACACTGGCAGAAGTGCAATGAGCATTGCTGAAACCATTAGTATGGCAATGATCTTTCTGTGTTTTTTCATCTCTGAAAACCTCCAAAATAAGATTTGCCTCTTTTGTTTTGAGGTTGTGGTTCCTCGTTTTCAGCCGCATTGTTGACGCACAATGTGGTTAGACGGCCTCTTTTATTTTGGGGTTGGGGTTCCCTGTTTTCAGCCTCATTTGTTCTGAGGTTGGGGTTCCTCGTTTTCAGCCTCGTTTATTTTGGGGTTGAGGTTCCCTGTTTTCAGCCTCGTTGATTACGCTCAACGCAGTCAAACGACCTCTTTTGTTTTCCGGTAACATGCGATTCCTGATTTTCAGCACCGTCATTTCAAAGCAAATTTTAGAGCAATGTGCTTTTTAATTTCTGCCGGGCAACCACCTCCTACACAAAAATGATTATTCTATAATATTGGTTTACCTTTATTTACAAGGAAATGTACAAAGATAATAATATGTTTCAAGTATATCCTGCTAACATCCTAATTTTAGAATAAATGTATGGAGATTGCCTTATATCAACTATAAATTAACAGTTGTTTCTGAACCGCGCTCTCTATATTAATATTCGAGTAATTACGATTTTTTTTGGGGGTTATTTTATGAGTTTTAAAATTTTTATAGCGCATAAAAATTCACAGAGCCGGATGCTTCTGCAGCAACCGGCTCTGTGAATCAGTAAACTTTGTCTGATCTAAAACGAGCAAAATACTCGGTAAATGATTTTGCTTCTGACCTGTTTCTTAATTATTTGTTTATTTGTATTAGGGTTGGGAATCTCCGCCTACGTCACCGCCGTTGTCACTAGCAGGGCTTGAACCAGGATCCGATTCGCCGCTAAAGCCTAAAGGGCTGGGACTGGAACTCTGGTTGCCGCTGCTGGGCGGGGTCCCGCTATTGTTCCCCGGACCGGAGTTGGGGTTACTGTTCCCGCCTCCGCTATTACCGCTGTTGCCGCTGTTGTTCCCCGGACCGGAGTTGGGGTTACTGTTCCCGCCTCCGCTATTACCGCTGTTGCCGCTATTATTCCCCGGACCGGAGTTGGGATTGTCGCTGCTGGGCGGGGTCCCGCTGTTGTTCCCCGGACCGGAGTTGGGGTTGCCGCTGTTGTTCCCCGGCTCAGAGTTGGGATTGCTGCTGGGATTTCCCGGCTCAGTATTGGGATTGCCGTTGGGATTGCCGCTACTGTTCCCCGGCTCGGAGTTGGGATTGCCGCTATTGTTTCCCGGCTCAGAGTTGGGATTGCCGCTGTTGTTCCCGGGTCCCGCATTGGGATTCGAACCATCATTCCCGTCTCCCTCGCTGCCCTCATTACCCTCGCTGCTATTGTTCCCGGGGCCCGCATTGGGGTTCGGCTCATCATTGCCGCCGCTGTTGTTTCCGGGCCCTGTGTTGGGATTGGCTTCGCCGCTATTTCCGCTGCCTCCGCTGCTGCTTCCCGGGCCCACGTTGGGATTGGCTTCTTTTTCACCGGCGCTGTTTCTACCCGGGCCCACGTTCGGGTTCGGTTCGTTGCTATTGCCGCTATTATTACCGGGACCTGCACTTTGATTATCATTGTCTTCATCAATATCGCTGCTGTCGCCTTCTTCATCAGATGAGCCGTCAATGTTTTCCACTTCTCTTATAGAGTCCATGATATCTTTAACGGACATCTGTACAAGCTCCTCTATAGCGACCGACTGATCGGAATCAAAGAGCCGTTCCGCCAGCTTCAGTTTTCCGGGAGATACTCCCAACTCCTCCGCTTTTTGGCGGAAATCCTGATCGCTTATTTCAATACAGGCAAGATCCTGCATTTCATTCTTTTCCAGAGCGGCAGTGATAGCCGTCACATAATCGTCCAATGCTTTGCCGCCTCTGGCGATCAAAGTAACAGATACTCTGGGCGCCCCTTCTTGCTCTTCAGTGAGATAACCTTTGCGCTGAGCCTCAAGGATCAAACCGACGACGACATCCTCGACATGGCCTTTCAGCTTGAGATCCTCTAAAAGTGCGGCGCCCTCTTCATTTAACGGCTTTGCCGCTTTTAAATTATTTAAATTATTAAAGACCAGCTCTATACTTGGATTGATGTCAATATATGCAGAATAGCTCTCTGATACAGAAAGAAAGCCGAAAGTTCCCAGAGAAAAAACCAAAGCAAGACAGGCTGCTGCAGCGGCTAACATAGTATAGGTAAACCTTGGCCGAGATTTAATGACTATTTCCGTTCCGATAGGCAGGGTGGCATAACCCTTTACAAACCTGAAGTCTCCTTCCCTGTCCATCACATAGGATCCGCCTTTTTCATGGCTCATTATTATTGCTTTCACTTTTCTCTACCGCCTGTCCTGTTCTGTTATTCAGGTCGGGCATGGCAGCCCGCCTCTATCCACTGATATAATCTGACAGGTAACTATAGTCGCCCATCTTGATAATAAATAGTGCTAATATAAAAGTTCGTCCACGCTCCAATTTTTTTAGGGGTAATTTTGTGATTTTTAAAATTTCTTTATAAGGAAAATATCTTTTTATATTAATTATCTGAACTATGTCAGGTGAAGCGACCATTTTTGCTACTGCTGCTTTATAATCTTCACGTAATTTCTTGTGTTTGGGCGAGCTTTTGGCCAGCATCTCCATGGTGATGCCCCATGTGCTAAGCTCCGCCTTGAACTGCTCGATTTCCTCCACCAAAAGTTCCCGTTGAAGTTCCACGGCATATGTGCGAGTGGACAACACTCTCACAGTTGAGGACTCTTCCATCCCCTGCTCGCTTCCTTTGTCCTCCAGGGAAACGGTTAGCTCGTCATGCCTGTATATGTTGCGCACAACGTCTATGAGTCGGCTGCAGACAACCCGGTTGGCAAAAGGGAAAAAATGTCCTTTGTCCAAAACAAAGCCTTGCACAGCTTCATGAAAAGCCAGCATGGCAACGCTAAAGAATTCCTCACGCTGATCGCTGCCGTAACTGGAAGCATATCTAGCTACCCGGGCGTGAAGAAATGGTTTAAACTCCTCAAGCAAAGCTTCCATTTCATGCTCTGACTCCTTGGCCTGGAGTGCTCGTTTATTCAAGTCTATAGCGCTTTCTACTATTTCAGCTACAACTTCAGCCATAAGGACTGACCTCCGCAATAATTAAGATAATAAAAACAAATATAAACATAGTATAAAGCACCGCAATTAGATCCTGCTTAGATGTATTTCAATAATTATTAATACTAATTAGACCACTTTAGTATTATACACCAAAAATAAATAAAAGCATAGTATGCAGATAACAGTTTTCCCAAAACATTGAATTATTGTTCAGCCTACTTTAACAGAAATTTGTTTTAGTGCATATAAAATTATTGCAAGAGGACGATAAAGATATAAAGTATAGAATAGTTTATTTATATAAATATTTAAAATTTGGAGGTATGACAATGAACTCGTTCAAAAATCTAAAAGTATCCATGAAATTGATTACAGGCTTTGTAATCGTCATCGTTCTAACAATCGTAGTAGGTGTGATCGGGATCAATGGGATGAGGACTATCGGAACCATGTTCGAGGATCTGACGGAACCAGTTTATCACCTGGCCAAAGTCAGCGAGACCATACAACGCACCAGAGTAAGTGTGCGTGAGATGGTGCTGGGCGTCGTAGCGGAAGAAAGGCGTGAAATTGAGAGAGCTGATAGTGAAATTAAGGGTTATGTGGCAGATCTAAAGGTTCACCTTGATACTTTTAACGATCTAGTAGACGAGCAGAATATTCTGCAGTTTTTTAATTCAGGTCGCAGAGCCTATGAAAATGAATTGATTCCGGTGATTGAAGGAATCGTTGCCGCATCATTAGCCCATGATATGGACACTATCACTAGATTATTAGAAGAATGCAGGACGCTGAATATAAAAATCATAGCAGATTTTGACAAAGCTATGGAGATGCAAATTGCAGCTATTGACAAACTAAACCATAACGCTGAGGCTTATGCAAAGAAGATTTATAATTATATCTTTGCCGCCCTCATTGTTACCCTATTAATCACTGTGCTTATAGTTTTTTATCTCACCATACTGATCAGCAAGCCATTGGGCGCCCTCTCTGCCTTTATGCAAAAAGCCAGTTCCACAGGTGATATGTCTATCAACGACGAAGAGGAAGAGATTCTCAAGAATCTTGCTCAAGCCAAAGACGAAATCGGCCAGACTGTCTCCTCTTGCTACGCGTTTTTCCAAAACATGATTGGGGTTAGCAGAGCACTCGAGCATTTCGCACAGGGCGATCTGAGCCGAGAAATCAAAACTATATCCGATAAGGATACGATCGGAAATGCGATGACTAATCTGTCTAACAATCTCAACAAGATGTTCGTAGAGATCAACGCTTCGACGGATCATGTGTCCAGCGGCTCGCAGCAGGTTGCAGACGGTTCACAGATATTAGCGGAAGGAGCCACCGAACAAGCTGCATCTATTGAAAAACTGTCCAGCGCTGTCTCTGAAATAGCAGAGAAGACTAAGTCAAATGCGCAACGAGCTGAGGAAGCAGCTGAGCTCGCCGAAACGATTAAGAGCAAAGCTGAAAAAGGCAGTCATCAGATGGATGAAATGATGGCGGCTGTGAATGAAATCAATGAAGCTAGCAGTTCTATTGGTAAAGTCATCAAAGTCATTGACGACATTGCATTCCAGACGAATATTCTCGCTCTTAATGCTGCAGTGGAAGCAGCCAGGGCGGGGACCGCAGGGAAAGGCTTCGCAGTGGTGGCGGAAGAAGTTCGCAATCTGGCGGCAAAAAGCGCGGAGGCGGCAAAAGATACCAGCCAATTAATCGAAAACTCTATCGAAAAGGCAAATGTTGGCGTGCGTATAGCCGATGATACTGCAGAAAGCCTTAAGGAGATTGTTTCCGGGATCAACGAAAGCAGCCAGATCGTGGAGGAGATCGCCAGATCCTCGGAAGAACAGTCTTATGGTATTGAAGAGGTCAACACCAGCATCGACCAGATTGCGCTGGTTGTACAGCAAAACAGCGCCACTGCTGAGGAGAGCGCCGCAGCGTCGCAGCAAATGAGTTCACAATCTGTTATTCTGCAGGATCTGATTGCACAATTTAAGATAAAAGATGCGCACAGCATGCGGTAATTGTAGGGTCTGGGGCAGGATTCCGTGAGATGATCGTTGTAGGTTTGGTATCGTAGGGTCGGGCTTCCATGCCCGACCATTTTTTTATCGGTAACTCCGATACTGATTGAACCTGCTGCTATATCTGAATCTGCGTCGCTTTCGTCTCTGAATCGCAACAAATCTTACCATGCTTAAAAGTATGAATAAAGCAACTAAGCCGCCTATGAATAAGCCTATTGTTCTCAAGATCTTAAACAAGAGAGGATAGCTGCTCTTGACAGCTCCCCATATTCCATCCGTTGTTGCCGCTGTTGCTGCGGCATTTGTCGCTGCAGCTGACGTGCCAACCGGCAGCTGCGTCTCTGACTCGACAGTTTCAACCGCTGCGCCAGCTTCGCTCATATCTCCCACTTCTCCCACTTCGACCATTTCTCCCATTTGCCCTGCCGGAAGCTGCTCTTCATTATATATCTCTGCTGCAGCCGCCCTGCCCGCGTTGGCGTCTTCCCTGAGAAGTCTTGCCGGCAATTCCACAGGTAATGGTTCGTTGTCAATGATGCGACCACTGGGCGGCTTCTCCTCATTCAGAGTTATTGCCCCGGGAGCGGTACTGCCATAATCAGATTCGCTAAAAACAAATTCATGGAAACCGTAATCAAATAATGCGGTTGCATCCGCCCATTTATCCCTAGGATGCAGGGAGTTCATAACCACGGATATCAGAAGCCGACCGTCTTTTTCCGCGGCAGTGACCAGTGTATGTTGCGATACGCTGGTCCAACCTGTTTTTTCAGCTACGACGCCTTCATATTCATATTTGCCGGTTACCATGGAATTTCCGCGCCAAAATATTCTCGCTTCCGACTGTTTATTAGTCGGCGGCATTTCATATCTTTCTGATGTAAATATTTCTCTGAACTCAGGAATTTTCAAGGCTGCTATTGTGATGCGGGCCATATCATAAGCCGTGGTATAATGTTCATCATCATGAAGCCCGTGAGCGTTTGTGAAGTTGGTGTTGTAAGCTCCTGCTTTTTTAGCCCTGTTATTCATAAGGGAAGCAAACCCTTCCAATGACCCGCCCACATGTTCCGCTATTCCGTTTGCCGCATCATTGGCTGATGAAATAGCCAGTGCATACAGGGCATGTTTGAGGGCCAGCTTTTCACCACTGTCCAGAGCGATATGGGAGGTGCCTATGCCGATAGAAAAAACAGCCGTATCAGACATGGTTATGATGCTGTTGAGATTTCCTTCTTCCAAAGCTATCAGCGCTGTCATAACTTTTGTTATACTGGCGGGATACATCTTCTTGTGCATATTCTTCTGATACAATATCTGGCCTGTTCTTGCGTCGATCAAGATCGCAGCTTCAGATATGATCTGCTCCTTCGGTCCGTAGTTTTGGGCAAACTCCGGATTTTGGACGTCCTCCGGGCTTTGGGCAGGTTCCTGGCCTTGGGCGGAGTCCGGTCTTTGGATAGAGGCAGAGCCCTGGGCAGAGACAGAGCCCTGGGCAAAGGCGGACGGCGCCATTATAATTAAACTTGCTATTAATAATAAAAAGCATGTGGTCACGCACAAACAGTAGATTACTCTGCTTTTAATTGTTAGCATAGAACCCCATTCTTCTTCTTTTATTTCTACTTAAAATCAAGTTCAATAATATTGGTCGCAAATATAGATCGCAAATATAGGTCACAAGATGAATTATAGTTAAATATAGGCCTGATTGTCAAGGAAGCTTTTACCAAAACGTGATTAAATAATATTAAATTTTTTAAATCATTTATTAATTAATGATGTGACAGCACATTTCTATCGGCTTTTACTGCACCCGCAGTCTGACATTTACTATTCCAAAAACAAATCTTATGATATACTAATAATGAGACAGGAGAGGAGCATTTATAATGAACTTTACGACAGAAAAAAACCGTATCTACAATCAAGACGCAACCGGAAAGATTCTTGCTGAGGTGCTGTTTCCAGATAAGGGCGAGAACACAGTGGCTATAACACGAACTTTTGTTGATGAATCCCTGCATGGTCAAGGCGTCGCCGACCTGCTATTGAGAGCGGCTGTTGCGGAGCTTAGGTCACAGGGCAAACAAGCAATAGCTGTCTGTTCTTACGCTGTCAAATGGTTTGAGAAACATCCGGAGCAGAAGGATCTCCTCGTTTAATAATAAATTGCGGAAGGTGATGATTGTGGAAAAGAGCTATCTCCTGCAAGGGCTGAACTGCGCCAACTGCGCAAGTAAAATCGAATTAGAGATAAATAAACTGGAAAGCGTCTCGTCAGCCAGTGTAAACCTCTTCACATCTTCCCTTTCCATGACTTTGCAGGGCGCAGAACAGGATGACCGGACAGCGGAGATCACGGCTGTCGTTGAAAAAATCGTCCACAAGTATGAACCCCATGTTGTCGTCGTCGATAAAGAGGCTTTAAAAGCAGGTGGGAATGCTCAAGTTCAGATCCATGACCAAACACTTGGCCAAACACATAATTCGGCTCATAGAATTGCACAAAATGATCGGCTCAGTTTTGTGACAGACGTCCATATTCCCGGCCAAGCTCATAGCCAGATCCATAATCAAGCTCATATTCATGGTCATGCTCATGACCAAGCTCGAAACCTTGACGAGGCTCACGCCCATGGTCATGCCCACGTCAGCGACGCGGTTCATGCCCAGACCAGCGGCGACGTGGTTACCCCCGAAGCAATAAGGAACCTGCGCATGTTGGTTCAGCTTTTACTGGGCGCCTCGTTTTTTGCGGTGGGATTGATCCTGAATCTTTTTCCAAGTATTACGGTTTATCTCTCCGTGGCTTTCTTCTTCATCAGCTACGGCATTTTAGGCTTCGAGGTGCTTCTGCGCGCCTTTAAGAACATCACTCAAGGCCAAGTTTTTGACGAAAACTTCCTCATGAGCATCGCTACTATCGGGGCGTTTATCATCGGCGAATTTCCCGAAGCGGTGGCTGTGATGCTGTTTTACCAGATTGGCGAGTACTTTCAGGAGACCGCCGTTCAGAAATCCAGGAGATCCATTGCCGAGCTCATGGATATTCGTCCCGATTATGCCAATATAAAAATGGGTGAAGATCTGGTCAAAGTCGCCCCGGATACGGTCAATGTCGGGAGTTTTATCGTAGCCAAGCCCGGCGAGAGAATTCCTCTGGACGGCGTTATCGTCGAGGGCGAAGGCTTACTGGATACGAAATCCCTCACAGGGGAATCCCTTCCCCGGGCCGTTAAACCGGGGGATACGGTCCTCTCCGGCTGTGTCAACCAGAACGGCTTGCTGACTATCCGGGTCACAAAGACTTTTGGCGAATCCACAGTGGCAAAGATTATCGATCTGGTAGAGAATGCCGGCAGCAAAAAGGCGCCTACCGAGAATTTCATTACTACATTTTCCCGTTACTATACCCCTGCCGTAGTGGCACTGGCTGCGCTAATCGCTGTTGTCCCGCCGCTTTTTATGGGGGGCGGCTGGTCGGATTGGGTCTACCGGGGGCTGATCTTCCTCGTCATATCCTGCCCCTGCGCCCTTGTTATCTCCATCCCCCTCGGCTTTTTTGGCGGTATCGGCGGGGCATCCCGCCGGGGCATCCTGTTTAAGGGCGGCAATTATCTGGAGGCTTTCAATAATATAGATATCGTCGTCTTTGACAAGACCGGGACGCTGACAAAAGGCGTCTTTGAAGTGACCGGGGTAGAGGCTGCGGATGGATTTACCCAGGAGCAGGTTCTGGAGCTGGCAGCTCATGCGGAATGCTACTCCAACCATCCTATCGCCCTCTCTATAAGAAAAGCCTACGGCAAAGCTATTGACAACAGCCTGCTTCAGGGGTATGAAGAGCTGGCTGGTAACGGCATCAGCGTGCTGCTGGGGGGCAAAAGAGTGCTGGCCGGCAACAGTAAGCTCCTGGAGAAGGAAGGGGTAATGATTGGAGATAGAGGCGCCGGGAGATCTGCAGGCGCCGGTACGCTCGCAAGTGCGGAAAACGAAAAGATCGGCACAACGGTCTACGTGGCTGTCGACAGCCGCTACAGCGGATGCATTATCATCTCCGACGAGGTAAAGCCTGATAGCAGGGAGGCTATCGCGGGCCTGAGAGCAAGAGGCATCCGCAAAACCATCATGCTGACAGGGGATAATTCCTTTATCGCCGAAAAGATCGCCGGAGATTTAGCCATAGACGAGGTTTATGCCGAGCTTCTGCCCCATGAAAAGGTCGAAAAGCTGGAGATGCTGAGCGCCGCCAAGCGCCCCAAAGGAAAGCTCGCTTTCGTAGGGGACGGCATCAACGACGCCCCGGTGCTGGCCAGGGCGGACATCGGCGTCGCCATGGGCGGCCTCGGCTCAGATGCGGCTATCGAAGCTGCCGATGTGGTGCTCATGACCGACGAACCCGCAAAACTCGTCACAGCCGTAGAGATCGCAAAAGCAACCAAACGCATCGTTTGGCAAAATATTATCTTCGCCCTGTCTGTAAAAGCTGTCTTCTTGATCCTCGGCGCCATGGGGGTAGCCACAATGTGGGAAGCAGTTTTCGCCGACGTAGGCGTAGCGCTGATAGCGATACTCAATTCCATGCGGGCTATGAGGTAGAATTAAATAATTCGGCATTTAATTTTGGATACAAATTAATCGGACCTTTGTAATTATCTTTTTTACTATCGCCCATTTCAAAAGACCTTGAATATTCAGCGCAGGCAGCTTCAAGTTTCTTGAAATTGCAACAGTTCCTAACCATTATTGGGTCTTTGTTTTCCACGACAGTATTGTAAACAAATTTAGCCAGTCGACGAATGGGTTTTGAGTTTCTGCGACAATACCGGAGTTCCAGTTCAAGCAAACGCCTATATGCTGACGATGGCTCATTCTTGAAATTTTTAACAGCGACAACACTTGACGGCACAGGAATCATAAAGGAAAATCTAATGCTTGATATGGCTTCGCCTTGTTCGTTTTTAATAATCATGTTGGTGCGTTGCGGTGTTTTAAAAGATGTGATTGGCGCAAAATAATCATGACTACCTACAGACAAAACAATTCCGCACAGAAATTTATCATGGTCGCCTGTTGCCGAATAATCTAAGCGCGGCACTTTTGAATCAAAGCCAAGCAGATAGGTTATGTAGCCCGAACTGATTTCATAAAAATATAGCAGCTTATCCATATTTCCCCCAAAATCTAAAATGAGGGACGGTTTTGCTACCGCCCCTCTGCATTACAAGTCGCACTTACGGCGGCGAAACGCCGAGCATATACAAGTCGCGCTTTCAGTG
>Ga0209737_10002148_pt1 | contig 13868 bp, 11 predicted proteins | sample TergutCu122P3_FD_187284 | JGI IMG/M metagenome (GOLD analysis project Ga0209737, IMG submission 187284) | Cubitermes ugandensis P3 segment gut microbial communities from Kakamega Forest, Kenya - Cu122 P3 (SPAdes) (version 2) | ecosystem: Host-associated > Arthropoda: Insects > Digestive system... | reverse complement strand
CTCGCATATACGCCTCAGACTTCCGGTCATCAGATTCACGGAGAGCGCAACATCGTAATCCTTTCCGACAGCATGTTTGTTCATGCTCTTTATGGTCTCTCCGAGGTCCCTGCACTCGTTGATGCAGTCGCTTGCGACCTTCGGGTCGTTGCTGTTTATCGTTGCCAGGGATCTTACGAATATCGCTATCGCTGCGTCGCACAGTCCGGACGCCTCGTTCCTGAGCTCTTTGAACGCATCCTTCCCGAACACGTTTATCGAATTGTCCGACATCATGACCGCGTGATCGCCGATCCTTTCAATGATCCTGCTCATTGTGTAATTCGTTGTGATCTCGCTGTGGTCCATGTTTATCCTTTTCAGAAGTCCCGCATCCCTTTGGAACATGTTCGTCTGCCTTGTGATGAGCCATCCGAGCCTATCGACATCGTTGTCCCTCGCGGATATGTCCTTTATCACGGACATATCGTCATTCTTCAGCGCGGTCGAGATGTCGGTGAGCATGTTCCTTACCAGCACCTTCATTCGTTCCACGCTCTTGCCCATCCTCATCTCCGACGGGTCCACCAGGTCCTTCAGGATAAGGCGGTCGTCATGCTCCTCGATTATCTCGACGCCTATCGCCATCTGCGTTATCCTGCTCACCACATCGAGAACAGTATTGCTCAGTCTTGACGATGAACATATCTCCACGAGACCGAAACCGGACATGTATGCGCCCACAAGTATCCTGAATATGAGATCGGGGTCGGTAAGACCGTCAACGTTGATGATCTTTGTAACGTATGTCGACGAATTGTCGAGGTCCGCGGTGGTGATTATGATGCTGCCGTCCTGCTGCGGACTCAACCTCAGCGGATCGTTCTTCTTCAGCCCCACGGACTCTGCCCAATCCTTCGGTAACGTGACTATGAAGGATGAACCGCCGGTCATCTGAACTTTGCGGATGTCCATGACACTGTCAGAACGGGGACGGTTAAATATTTATCTATAAATTCATCAATACTATATATTTTATATATAAAATATTGACAAAATTGATATATTCTATGCATCCCGTAACAGCCTTGTGTCCGATATCAGGGAAAGGATGATCATCATCGCCGCGGTCGCCGTGACGGCGGCGGTATGCATAGGAGGCATGTACCTCATTTTGAATGATGACACTCAAAAACCTACTGTCCGCGTGACGGTGCACGGTCTGAACGAAGCAGAGATGATATCGTTCTTCGCGGACTTCGGATCTTACGCGAAGGCAACGGTACAGGTTACCGCTGCCGCCGGCGTTCCGTCATTCACCGATGATACGGACATCATCATGACGGCCGCGGACATTTCCTTCGGTGCCGGATTTGTGAAGAAGGATGCGACGGTGTCCGGCGTTCCGGTGCACATCCACTACAGAGAGGGCGCGGACGGGATGGTCGGCGTGCTCATCAATTGGATCGTTTCCGAAAAATGAGCAACTCATGAACGCTGACGCACGGTCCCTCCGGTGAACCTGATCCCTCGAAGGTATGTAATTCTATATATTGTGATTTATGTAATATATAGATGGATGTATAGTATATAGAGTAATTTTATACATGTTGCCAAAGTTGAATGGTTCGGGTGTCGGTCTGAAAAGCTGGATGAAGATATCCGCCGCAGTGCTCATTACTGCAATGATCTGCGTTCCCGTAACGGCCACGGTGATGGGCAGCAGCTCATATATGCTGAATGTGGCCGGTTCCACCACTGTACAGCCGCTTATGATGGAACTTCAGAAAGAATTTGAGAAGTTCGCAAAGGTCGAGATGAACGTCACCGGGGGAGGTTCCGGCGTCGGCGTAAGTTCGACACTCAACGGAGTGGCGAACATCGGCATGCTGTCCCGTGACCTCACGCCCGAGGAAAAGAAGAAAGGACTGGTGGTGCACCCGATAGCGCTTGACGCCGTCGTCGTCGTTATAAACACGGGTGCGGGGCTGACCGTGCCGGATCTGACAATGGAAGAACTGCTGGGCATCTACAACGGCACGATACTTAACTGGAATGAGCTCGGGGGAGCGGACAAGTCGATAAAAGTGATAGCCCGGGAACAGGGCTCCGGGTCCAGGGAGTGTTTTGACAACGCCATGAAGAAGGAAGCGGAGAGGCACGGCATCGAGTACAGGCTGAGGGACGGCGTTCTGCCGATAATCAGTACGAATATGGTACTGACCACCGTCAACAACACGGACGGGGCGATCGGATATGTGAATTACAACGTGGCCCACGGCCACGGGGACAGAACGATGACGGTCTCTCTCAACGGCATAGAGGCCGATGATGCCGATATCAAGGACGGTACGTACCCGATATCACGTACCCTCATACTCGTGACGAAGGACGAACCGACGGAGATGATCAAGTTCTTCATAGACTGGATATTGAGCGAGGACGGTCAGCGCATCGTCGAGGAATCGGGATTCGTACGTTGGAAATGATATCATGAACGACACGGACGACAGCATCAGGACGAAAGGAGGGTTCCATCACGACAAGTTCATGAAATACGTTCTGATGACCGTTGCCTCCGTCACCGTCGTCATAATATTCTTCATAATATTGTTCACACTGAGCAACGGGATCGGTGCGATCACCGAGATAGGTTTCCTGAAGTTCATCACGGGAACGGTATGGGATCCCCACCATGATATGTACGGCGCCGTGCCGCTGATAGGCGGTACGCTCCTTGTGACGCTGGGGGCGATAATGTTCGCGCTGCCGCTGGGATTGGGGTCGGCGATATTCATCTCGGAGATTGCGCCGAAAAGGCTGAAGGCCGTTCTAAAGTCGGTGTCGGAGATATTTGCCGGCATTCCGTCGGTCGTTTACGGTTTCTTCGGGCTGATAGTTCTCATACCTCTTCTGAAGGGTCTGTTCCCTGAGCATCTGGACTTCGGGAACTCATGGATCGCCGGTTCCATCATACTGGGTATAATGGCGCTGCCGACGATAGTCTCGGTGTCGGAGGATGCGATGCGCGCAGTTCCGAGGTCGTACCGCGAAGCATCGATGGCGATGGGCGCCACCAGATGGGAGACCACGCGCAAGGTCGTCGTCCCCGCGGCGATATCAGGTATCGCGGCCGCCGCGATACTGGGGATAGGACGTGCCATCGGAGAGACGATGGCGGTCATGATGGTCACCGGGAACAACGCGATAATCCCGGACCCGCTGTGGAACTTCTTCGAGATGCTGAGGACAATAACGGCAACGCTGGCGCTGGAGATGCCCGAGGTGGTCGCAGGAAGTACGCATTATTCTGCTTTGTTCCTCCTTGCGCTCGTCCTGATGCTGATGGTGCTTGCAATAAACTTCATCGCGAAACTTGTGATAAAGAGATCGAAGAGGAAGTTCGGCGAATCTACGGGATCGAGACCGTCCGTCATCGCCCGAATGCCCGGATACAGGACGGTGTCGAAGTATATGCCGAAAATGATCAGGTCGTTCGTGCTGACAGGGATGTTCATCCTCATATGGATGATCGCTTCGCTGTTCACAAGTACGCTCGTCTCTGCGGCGGCGGCGTTCGTGTTCCTCGTGATCGTGGTGGCGATCATCCCCGTGGCAAGGAAGATGGGCTCAAGGATAAGGGAAAAAATTGCACACATGTCACTGACCGCAGTGGTTGCGATAGTTGCGCTGATACTCGCGGCGCTGATGCTGGACATAATCCTGAAAGGCGTTCCTGCGCTGTCGCTGGATTTCCTTTTCGGATATCCGGAGGCAGGGGGACTTGAGGGAGGGATATTCCCTGCGATCTTCGGCACCGTACAACTGGTGTTCGGAACGATGATGATAGCGTTCCCGCTGGGCATCATCTCAGGGATTTATTTATCGGAATACGCAAAGAACACGCGCTTCACAAAAATGATACGGGAGGCGATAGACATACTGAACGGTACGCCGTCCGTTGTCTTCGGATTGTTCGGCATGGCCGCCCTGGTGATATATCTGGGTTCGGGGTATGCGCTGATAGCAGGCTGCATCACATTGGCGCTGATGGTCCTGCCCGTCATCATAAGGACGACGGAGGAGGCTATAATGGCCGTTCCGAAGGAACTGAGGGAGGCGTCGCTGGCATTAGGTGCCAGCAAATGGGAGACCACCATGAAGGTTGTGATACCCGCTGCGTTCGGCGGCGTGGTAACGGGACTGATATTGAGCCTCGGAAGGGCGGCGGGCGAGACGGCGCCGATAATGTTCACCGCCGCCGTCGTCTTCAGGTCGAGCATCTCGCTGTCGTTACTGGACCCGGTGATGGCGTTACCGTACCATCTGTACTATTTGGCGATGGAGGTCCCCGGTTCCGAGACGATGCAGTACGGCACCGCATTGGTGCTGATGATCATGGTCCTGTTCATGTTCGCGATGGCGTCATTGGTCAGATACAAGTACAATAAGAGCATAAAGTGGTAGCGATATGAATGAGAATGTGATAGAGATCGAGGGATTCAACCTTTGGTACGGCGCGAATCAGGCGCTCATAGACGTGGCGATGAATGTTCAGAAGAACAAGATAACCGCGCTGATCGGCCCGTCCGGCTGCGGCAAGTCCACGCTGCTGAGGTGCATGAACAGGATGAACGACCTCGTCGACGGGTGCAGGGTGGAAGGAAAATTGCTGTTCCGCGGCCAGGACATCTACGACAAAAGCACGGACATCATACTTCTGAGGAAGAAGATCGGAATGATCTTCCAGAAGCCCAATCCTTTCCCGATGTCCATACGCGACAACATCACATACGGGCCGAAGATACACGGCGTCACCAAGGAGGGCGATCTGGACGGCATCGTTGAGAGATCGCTGAAACAGGCGGCGCTGTGGGACGAGGTGGAGGACAGGCTTGACCAGTCGGCGTTATCCCTGTCCGGAGGACAACAGCAGAGACTGTGCATCGCACGTACGCTTTCCATCAATCCGGAGGTGATACTCATGGACGAACCGACGTCCGCTTTGGACCCCATAGCGACGTCAAAGATCGAGGATCTTGCGGTGGACCTGCAGAAGGATTATACTGTTGTAATCGTTACACATAACATGCAGCAGGCTGCACGCATAAGCGACCTCACCGGATTCATGTACATCGGGAAAATGGTCGAGTTCGACCGTACGGACAGGATATTCAACAAACCTTCCGAGGACCTTACGGAAAGATACATAACAGGAAGGTTCGGGTGATAAGATGGGAAAGTTATCGTCTGATGTCAGGACAATGACCGCTTCGGTCAAGGAGATGGGAGAGCTCGCGGCGGAGATGCTTGAAAAGTCCGTCACGGCACTGGTGAACACGGACATCGATCTTGCGAACGAGGTGATGAGAAAGTACGACCGCGTCGCGTTCCTGGAGACGCTGATCGAGGAGGAGGCGCTGAGGATACTGATCCTTTATCAGCCGATGGCATCGGACATGCGTTTCACCGCCACCGCATTGAAGATGACGACCTATCTGGAAAGGATAGGCAAGTACAGCAGGAATATAGCGAAAGCTGCCGTTTATCTTAAGGACAGACCTACGACGTACCGTATGATAGAGGTGTACGCGATGTGCGACGTCGCCGTGGAGATGGTGCGCGGCGTTGTCACCGCGTTCGAGAGCAAGAACATCAAGGACCTTGAAAGATACCCGGAGCTTGATGACAAACTGGACCACTATCGTATAAACGTCATTGAGGACAACGTAAAACATATGCGCCTCGACCCGACGGCGATAGAGGCGTACACATATTACATTTCAGTTGCGAAGTATCTGGAGCGTGTCGGCGACAATGCGTGCAAGATAGCCGAGAAGATAATATACATGGTCACGGGGAAGCACATCGAGATCGACCGGAAGGCCCGCGCCTTATGACGTCATGCTCTTCGCCAGTTCCTTTGCCTTCCTTATCAGATTCTCGAGCGCAGTGAGGTCGCATCTCCTCTCGTCGTGCCTTAACTTCAGCCGGCACGCAAATTCCTTCGATCTTTCCAGATAGTTGCAGTCACACTCATCCTTCACGCCGGTGTCGATGTACAGGCACCTTTCGTAGGAGTCGAACAGCATGTCCATGAACACCATCGGATCAACACCTTCCACGGAATCAAGATGCATCTCCTTGATCATCCCCTCCATTCCTTCCCGTGCCCACCCGGGAGAGGAGAACCATGTGCCCGCGCATGCCTTCTTCTCTCTTGTGTACTCTTTCGCGCCGAGCAGCACGCATATGCAGTCATCCCCGTCGAACATCACCGTAGGGACGTCAACGGCCTTCGGAAAATCTCCGAGCGACTGGCAGACCGCATATCCCAAGAGGACGACATCGACCTTGCCTTTCAGCGCGTTGACCTTTTCTATCAACTTAGAACGCATCTCGTCGGGATATGCGTGCAGTGCGAACTCAACATACTCCTTGTGAACAAAGTCCGGATCGTCCTTTATCAGATGTTCAAATTCCGGTTCCAATATGTCGCAGGCGACGAGTCCGATCCTCATGATACGAAGAACGGAACGGGATACAAATATGTTCGCCCGTTCCGTACGGGAACGTACGAATTTCATTTATATGCTGATTGGATACGTGTGGACATGATAGGCGAGATGTTCGGTTACGCCAAGTGGTGGATAAGATCTCTTTTCGGATGCAAGGCACCGCTGGTGAGCACGATCATCATACAGTACGAGTGTAATTTGCGATGCAAGCATTGCAGCATACACAGCAGCAACGTCGAGATACCGGGAAAGGCCAAGTTATCGTACAATGAGATAGTTGACGAATTGGGGATGCAGTTCAGGGAAGGAGCGAGGATAGCGTACTTCGAGGGCGGCGAACCCACGATGTGGTCCGACGGCGAAAAGGATCTGGGCGACATCATCAGAGCGGCGAAGAAGATCGGTTACAGCAACGTCGGCTACACAACGAACGGAACGAATAAGATATTCACGGACTCCGACATCATCGCGGTGAGCCTGGACGGTCCCCGCGACATGCACGACATGATACGCGGGGAAGGCGTCTTCGACAGGCTCATGAAGAACCTGGACGGGATCGAGTTCAGCGGTTCTGTATATGCCAACATGGTCATCCACAAGAAGAACATGGACCTCATAGAGGAAACGGCGAGAACGGTCATGGACAGCAAAAGGCTTACGGGCGTGATATTCAACTTCATAACACCGCCGCCGGCGGAGTTGGCACTGACCGCCGACGAGAAGAGAACGGTCATCGGGAAGATACGCGAACTCAAGAAGAAGGGATATCCGATACTGAACTCGAGGAAGGGGCTCGAGCTCCTGGCGGAAGAGGACTGGACGGAGAAGTGTCCGTACCATGTGACGGTGTTCCTCATCCCCAACGGAAAGCATTACAACGGCTGTCCGATGCAGGGGACGCCGTCGTGCGAAAAGTGCGGATTCGCCGCCGTCAGGGAGTACCACCTGATAAAGAAGGGCAGCTTCACGACGATATGCGAAATGTCGTCGATATTCGCGATGTCGAAGAAAAAATGAACGCGTCCAGACCACGATGATCATATGTGGTCATCGTTGTAAATATCTAATTTATACGCACTTCCGAATTAGATACTTTTTAGTTAATATACATCCAAGAAATACGCTCATCCAACAGTCTGCCTCTGTAGGGAGATAATCTATAGGCGCGTGGGTCCCGCTAAAGGGTGACGGGGCACGCAGGGCATACCGGTCAAAGGGTGAGAAGAGTTGAGTGACAAAGGGACGGGACATTCAGTTCCTAAAATAAGGAGGGGCATTATTCTTTTCTCGGTCGCCCTCGCACTTGTATCCGTAGCATTCATCGGTTCCTTGCCCAACGAAGGACAGCAGGACGACGATACCACCTTTTCCGCGACCCACTGGGGATCCATCGATCTGGCGAACGTAAGCAACGCATACCCCGACCTCTACGTGCGCAGCGGCAGCATACTCTATATCAAGGCCCAGGCACCGTTCGGATCGTGGGACCACGATTACCGCATTTACCAATCGGGCAGCCACGGCATAACTAATGTGGTGATAGAGCAGAACAGGACCGTAAGCATCACGCTGGACAGCGTCACGCTGAACGGGAACATAACATTGAACAACGGTGCCGACCTTACTTTGCTGCTGAAGGGCAACAACACCGTCAACGGACATATAGTCGTACCGGAAGGCAGGACGATAACCATAGACAGCGCGGACGGCGCAGCAGGCAGCATCAGGATCAACGGCAGCACATCCAGACTGGCCGGCATAGGCGGCGGATTCCATACCGACGGCGGTAACATCACGATCAACGGCGGAACGATCACCGTGAGAGGCGGTCCGGACGGCGCGGGCATAGGCGGCGGATTCCACGGCGACGGCGGTGTCATCACAATAAACGGAGGCGTCGTTAACGCAACCGGCGGAACGGACGGCGCGGGCATAGGCGGCGGCTTCCAGGGCAACGGCGGCGTCATCACAATAAACGGAGGCGTCGTTAACGCAACCGGCGGAACGGACGGCGCGGGCATAGGCGGCGGCTTCCAGGGGGACGGCGGTAACGTCAAGATAAACGGAGGCGTCGTGACCGCAAGGGGCAGCGCGGAGGGCGCGGGCATAGGCGGCAGCAAGAACGGTGCCGGCGCGGTCCTTAACATCGGCAGCGCGGCAACGGTGTACGCATATTCGAAGGGCACCTTACCGGCGATCCATGCATCCTCGGTCCAGAGCACAAGCACCGGGTACTTCGTTAACGTATCGTTCGCAACGGCACCGTACACTGCGGGCAAGACCGTGGAGATATACAGCAACGGAACTCTGATAACAAAACTCACCCTTCCGGCGAACTACAGGAACTTTGGGTTCGCCGTACCGGGCGCAGGCGCGTCCGACGTGTACCGCATGCAGATCCCGGACGCGACCGGAGGAGCACGGGACATAGTGCGCACATCCGGAGGGAGCGCGGACGTGTACCCGATAAACGGGCACAGCACCAACTACGGTGCCAGCACCGCGCACGCCGACAAGAAGGTGCTTACCGTGAAGATGGGTGCCGCACCCGGGTTCACCGTCACCGAGAAGCATGTTGACATCTACGGTCAACCGATCAACGTTAACGATTCAGCAACACAAGTCAAAGGCTCCGCGACATACGGAAAGGCGATGCCGAACATCTCCGGCTGGGCGGCGGCCGGGTACAAGATAAATTCTCCGCCGACGGGCCCGGATGATGACGGTATCGTGTACGGACACCCGTCGGGGATACCGGTCAGCGCGAACATTACAGTATATTTCATCTACTGGCCGGCAGAAATGCCCAGCGAGGATGTGTGTCCGTTCTGCGGCGCGGTATGCACATGCCTGCCGGCAGGATGCGGCAACACCCTTTGCAGAGCATGCGGCGGCTGCGATGTCCTCTGTGACTATCACTGCGCATGCACATGCCCTGCGGCATCATGCGGCGACAGATTATGCAAAGCATGCGGCGGATGCCTTGACGGAAGGTCGGGCAACTGCAGCGGATGTTGGGACTGCTGGGAATGCGAGTGTCCGGAGGCAGGATGCGGAACCGGAAGGGCATGCGACCGCTGCGGCGGTTGTTTGGATGTTCTGTGCGACATATGCTCGGAAGCGGACAAATGCCTGTGCCTGAGAACAGAATGCGGCGACCGGCTCTGTGATGAATGCGGAATGTGCATTGAACGCCTGTGTGACGGTTGCGATGACTGCGGAAGGTGCGACTGCCTTAACTTCACGGGATGCCTGTGCTTACAGTGCTTGGACTGCCACGGATGCGTAGAGGAAGAATGCTGGTCGTGCATGATCTGCGAACCGTGCGGCTGCGTCACATACGGTTGTGATTACGTTAAGTGCGTGCTGTGCAAAGGATGCAAGGACCACGGTTGCACGGAGTGCACACCGTGCCGCTGCTGCGACTGCAGCCTGAACACCCCCTCGGTCGCCCCGATGTCGCTTATGCGCATAATGACGTTCTGCGACTGCAGGTACGGGATGAAGTGCGGCACCTGCCTCGCGCACGAGGGATCGGCATGCGACTGCGGTTGCGTTGACCCCGTGGTCATAGAAAAGAAGGAGAACATCTCGGGCGGCGGGAACATGTCGCGCATTGTTAACGTGTACCCCGGAAGCTATGATGTAAAGAAGATGTGGCTTGTGGTTATCTACGAAACGGCATCGACCAATTTCTCATTCATCATCAAGGCGGACCGTGAGGTGGAGCTGTTCTACCAGAACAACGTAAAGGCGATATCCGTCAGACTTACCGACGGGATAGTTAAAGATATCGGCGGCGGCGATCACAAAGGATATATCTTCGGTACAGACCGCATAGAACGGAAGACAGTGGCGTACGGCGACGGCGGGAAGCCCCCGGAGGCCGTTGAGCATCCGGAACTCATTCCGTGCGGATGTAAGGTCGAAGAATACGGGATGTGCGACTGCAGGTACGGGATGAAGTGCGGCGTATGCATAGAACTTGCGAAACGATCACCGGCGATATGCAACTGCGGGGAGACATGCAAACCTCCGGTGTCGATAAGCAAGACGGAAAGTCCGGCGGCCCCGGGGAACTGGTCACGCATCGTGACGATAGAATCGGGAGCGTTCAAGGTGGAGAACATGTGGCTCGTAATAATCTACGAGACGGCGACCACCAACTTCTCATTTGTCGTGAAAGCCGACAAACAGGTGGAACTGTTCTACCAGAACAATGTGAAAGCGATCACCGTAAGACTTACTGACGGGATACCGAATAACATAGGCGGCGGCGATCACAACGGTTACATCTTCGGATCGGACAGAGTGACACGCTCCCTCTGATCAATTTACCGCATCATAAGAGCGGTCCGATGCCGAGTACCGATATTGTAACAACGGATGCTATGAACAGCACTTCGGTCAGGAACGCATTACCGAAGAACAGCGGCGGCGACCTTATCGTCCAGTGATCTTTCTTTTCCGTGGTCACCTTCCACGCCTTCGCCGCCAGAGGAAGCGTCAGAAAGAGTAACGCATAAACGGGATTGAAGTACACCATTACGCCTGCCAGGACGTATGCGGAGATCATGAAGAACTTTGCCACCTTCACCGTACCGTCAAGGCCGATGCGCACCGCGATGTTCTTCTCGCCGTTGGCAACGTGCGCCTCGTGACCGGACAGCGAATCAATGAGCCTCATGAGCCCGACCAGCGTTCCGATCATCATCGCGAACACGAATATCTTAACATCAAAGACCCCCAAGGCCAGCGTGAACACGTCCGGATCGAGGATGTTCACCGAGAATATAACCGCGTCCGCAAGGTTCACGGTGGCGACGTAGAACGAACAGAACACCAGCATGAAGAAGGATACGGCAACGTTCACCTCTCCCAATCCCCTTGCGCCCATGTTGATGGGCGGTGCCGTGTAGAAATACGATAAGAATATCCCGACCGCGCCGAACAGTATCACGATGAGACCGCCGTAGAGGATTATCGGCACAGCTAACGCGATCGAGATTATCACAAGCAATGCCATCACGGCCTTTCCCTGTCTGTCGGTGACAAGACCGTCGTCGAACGGATTCCCCGCCCAGTATATCTTCTCCAAAAGCTTTGAGTCCAACGCCTTCGCCTTATCCTCGGCGTCACTGAAACGCGTTTCCGCGACGCTCTTGTCGACGCCGGATCTGTGATCGAAATAGTCATTCGAGAAGTTGACGAATATCGCCAACAGAAGAACAACAAGCGGCATCAGGACGACTATGTGAAGAGGCGGCTCATAGAATGCGTATGCAAAAAGCGAGCCGCAAACGGACGCCAGGAAGAACGGCAGCGTGTACGAGAATCTGAATATAAGGTTCAAACGCCTCATGAAGGATATCTTTTCGGTCATTGCAGGCGAATGATGAAGTTCGTATATATCATTTCACCATGTTTTGTCATATTTCTGAGAATATCAGCGGAACAGCGACCGCTGTCCCGCGAATCCGGATATCCGTTCGGATGCGGACGGGGCGGATATCTCATGCGTTAAATATTTCGGAGAGACCGTACGGACGATCTCTTTGCATGATGTGTCCGTGAACGGCCTGTGCTGATCCATCTTACATACATGTTCGTATGCTCTTGACATCATATCGCCGTCGGTGACCGTCACCGGTCTGACGGGATCTCTGATACACCTTTCCCTGTGATCGGCGGAGAGGCTCATGTGAAGATGCACTACGTGTATCTTATCCTTCATCTCCGCGGGATAAGAGCGTACTGTGTCCAAAACATCCCTTATGCCCTCTTCCTCATATCTGCAATGACCCAGACTGTTCATCAGATGGCCTGTGTCAAGGCAAAGTCCCCAGTTGCTGAACTCTAAAGCATCGTCAAGGATCCTGAATCCGATGTCGTCGGTCATCGTCAGCCCCGGCCACCAAAGGTTCTCAAGAACTATAGTAAAAGGAGGCTCTCCTTCCGGAAATGAGGCTGCGGTCCTGTTCAGAAGTTCGGCGACCGCACGAAGGACGTCCTCATTCTTATCGCTGTACGTGAATCCCATTACCTCGCCCATCCTCACGTTGGATGCGTGGAACACACCGTACGCCGGTGACAGAACGGATGCGTGCCCGATCGCGCTCACGAGCGTGTGTACCATCTCGTCCCTGTCCCTGCCGTACGACATGTATCTTGCACCGTCATCATCCATATGATCGATGTATCCCGTGTCTCCGGTCCAAACGGAATACCAGTCGGTCGCGTAGGGAAGGTGTATCCCCTTTGCAACGCCTTTGAACGCAGCGTCCGGCTGAAAATATCCTGTGAGTAACTCCACGCCGTCGCCGCCGGCATTCATTACCTTACGTATCGCCTCATGCATGCCGCCGTACGTGTCGAGATCGAACTGATATGCAGATATGCCGAAAAGATGTTCCATTCACAAACGGTAACTGAAGATGAGTTAATAAGTTTCGTCAGAACAGTTCGAAGGCGGCGGCAAGTGCCGCGTTAACGGCAGCGTGCATATCGTCGGCGCCGCCCACGATGATCACATCGTCGGCGCCGAGGCCCACACTCTTCCTTATCTTCTCGGCGAGCGCCGGTCTTTCCTTGTCAAGGTCCCAGTCGGGGGGCATCATCAGCGTTCCGTTGCGGAATACGATGGTGGTGCATCCGGACGCGCCCATCTTTATGCCCGCGTCCCGCTGCTGCATCCCGTTCTCTATCTTTGACGAGACACCGTAAACTTTCACTGCCTGCTGATATTTCCCCAATACAATGTCGCCGACGTTCAGGTCGAGCACCCTGAGCGGAAGTTCGCTCAGGAATCCGGATCCGGTCTTTGTGATGGTGATGCCCGTCTGTTTAACGGTTATCATCTCCCACTCCTTGAGCGTGTCGAGGATGCGGCGCATGCTCCCCTCGCCTACGCCGACAAGGTTCGCCAGCACCTTCCTTCCTATTCTCTTTCCGTCGGAGAGAAGATGCAGCGCCCAATATACATTGGCATCCCCGAACCTGAACATCGGGCCGTACTGCGGTGCGTCGATTATCTTCAAATCAGAACGTCCTCACTTTTCCGCTGATTATCATCTCTGATACCTTATCAACGTTGTCCAGCCAGTCCTCCACGATCGATTCCGCTTCCTTCTTCCATTTCGGAAGGTTCGCCTGGTCCTTCGTCACCAACTGAACGTTGGCGTTGAGCGGATGCGACACCGGCTTTCCTATCTGTGACAGCAGCCTCACGCGCACTTCCACGTCAGGCGATACCTTCTTGGCAACATCCTCTGCGATGAGTATCGACATTACGTTGTATATCTTCCCGATGTGCGTGATCGGGTTCTTTCCCGACGTCGCTTCCATGCTCATCGGTCTGTACGGCGTTATGAG
>Ga0209737_10002147_pt1 | contig 13869 bp, 6 predicted proteins | sample TergutCu122P3_FD_187284 | JGI IMG/M metagenome (GOLD analysis project Ga0209737, IMG submission 187284) | Cubitermes ugandensis P3 segment gut microbial communities from Kakamega Forest, Kenya - Cu122 P3 (SPAdes) (version 2) | ecosystem: Host-associated > Arthropoda: Insects > Digestive system >... | reverse complement strand
CGTGGGGCTCCGCTCAACGACCGTGGGGCTCCGCTCAACGACCGTGGGGCTCCGCTCAACGACCGTGGGGCTCCGCTCAACGACCGTGGGGCTCCGCTCAACGACATTTTTATAATGACTTTCATTTTTGCATTCTGCCAAGTCATGTAATTTTCCAATCTGACCGCTTATTAACGCTTCTTTCTTTTTTCTACTCCATCCCTGCACCTGTTTTTCACGATAGAATGCTTCATCTATTCTTTGAAATTCTTCAAAATAAGCTAATTTTACGGGCAGGTGCTTTTTTGTAAAGTTAGCACCCTCGCCATTTTGGTGTTGTATAAATCTTTTTTCAAGGTCAATTGTGCTTCCTGTGTAATAATTTCCATTTGCACATTCTAAAATATACATATATCCTTTCATGGTTCAATTATTTTTTTAGTGTTGCAGGTCGTTTCGGCTGCTTCTACTCCGCTCGTTTCTACTCCGCTCGTTTCGGCTCCGCTCGTTTCTACTCCGCTCAACGAGCGGTTACACACTCGGTGGCTGAGCGAAGTCGAAGCCACCTGCCCATTCATCAACAATGGCAACAAAAAACCGCGTAACCGAGCAAGCTCCACGTTTTCTTGCTGATTGTTTAGTATCTGAATGTAAGATGATTTCATCATATCATTATATTTTTTTATCAATTCTTCATTCGGTATTACTAATGGAATTGAATTTATTTGTTCATTGCTAATATTTGGCTGTGCTGCACCACTTGCAATTAAAAATATCATTTCTCTAACATAATTTTGATTTAAAGAATTGATTAAAAAAGGTAATTTTTCCAAAGGATTAGGTGATTTAAAAATACCAACTCTTTGATTGACATAAATTTTATCACTATGAAACGGAACAACTGCAACTTTTCCGATAGTTGCCCCTGTCATTGCAATAACAACTTCGCCTGCTTTTGCAACAAATTTATCATCTATTGATGTATCTTTTGAAACGTAATCTATTCCATTAAAATTAAGCGTATTATCTTCTTGAATATCCTTTATTTTTATTGTTGGATAACCCTCATTTTTCCATTCTGTTGATTTAAAAGCAAATCCGCCAGTAGATTGAATATATTCCCCCAAACTTTTCCTCTCCCACTTTTCCCCTGCATTTTGTACAAACCAATACTCATAAATTGTTCTCGCCAAACTTTCTAACTCTTTGTTTATTTTGTTGTTAAGTTCAATTTTGTCGTCAAGGGAAGAGAGGATACGGGCAATGGCGGTTTGGGTGGGGAGGTCGGGGAGGGAGATTTCAATATCTTGATACGCTTTTTGAGTCATACTTGGAACAGCACTTCCACTATTGAGGTTAGCTAAGTTTAATGTTTTCAAATAATTCCAAACAAAATATGTATTGGCTTTTTCTTTATCAACAACAGCATAATAAGTTGTATCAACTACCCAGAATTTGTTGTTTAAATATTGAATATTTGAAAGAGTTCCTTTTCGTGGCAATAATATTGCCTCACCGTTATATATAAAATCGCGAGTGTAACCCATTAACCCACCACTTCCAAAAACAGGGAAATTTCCAACTTCTTCCAATGATTGGTGTGCTTTCCCGTTGTATATCTTTATTATATCCCCTAATTTCACTTTCTTCATTTTTGTAATTTTTTTTCTTATAAGCATTTACTCTCTGTGGTTCTCCGTGCCTTCTCTGTGGTTCTCTGTGTAATAACTTTTTTTTCAACACAGAGTTACACAGAGGAATCACAGAGTTTCACGGAGGGTTTTATCGTTTATATCGTTTGATTCCATTTTTTAGTAGTGTAACGTTGAAGTTTATCAATAATCCAATCTCTTTTTTTGCGAATTTCATATAAGTAAGTATCTGAGCTTCGTGTACAGGAATAAAAGCATCAACTGTTTTTAATTCAATTATTACTTTTTTTTCAACTAAAATATCCATTCTGTAGCCACACTCCAACTTTATTTCTTTATAAATCACAGGAACAGGCACTTGGCGTTCTGCTTTTAGACCTGCCTTTGTCAATTCATAAAACAAACATTCTTCGTAAGCAGATTCTAATAACCCCGGACCTAATTCTTTATGCACTTCTATTGCGCAACCAATAATTTTTTCTGTAATTTGATTAATTTCCATAATATTTGATTTTATAATTTTTTTCTCTGTGGTTCTCCGTGCCTTCTCTGTGGTTCTCAGTGTAATTTTTTTTTCAACACAGAGTTACACAGAGGAGTCACAGAGTTTCACAGAGGGGTTTTGTCATTTTTTAATCATTCTCCTTTTTCTTCATTATTAATAATTTTCCAATGCCCTCCCTTGTCGGAGCCAATGCGTTCTATTATGCCTTTTTCTTTAAGTTTAGCGATGTTCCACTCAACTCCTCTGCGTGAAAGTCCTGTTGCTTTTATCAAATCTGCCTGTGTTGTTTTAGGATTATTTTTTAATGCTATCAAAATTTTCTCCACAGTTTTCTCCACAGTTTTCTCCACAGTTTTCTCCACAAACTTGTCCTTTACAAGGAACTTTTCGTCATTTACAGGGAGATTTTCCTGTTTTACAGGGTCATTTTCAGTTTGTACAAAATTTATATGCAGTTCTCTGTTTTTCAGAATATTGTTTTCGCCGAGCAAAAGATTTTCCAAAAAACGCTCTAAATACTTATAGGTTGCGTAAACACCTTTTTTTAGATTTTTGTAGTTTGCCCGCACAAGCGCATTGCGAAAATACCACGAATGTTGAGCAAAAAGTTCGTTGTTAACATCTTCAAAACCAAGTTTGCGAAGATATTTTATTAAAAATACAGCCGTTGTTCTTGTGTTGCCTTCGCCAAAAATGTGAATTTGCCACAGATATGAAATAAAATGGGCAATGTGTTCAATAATCTGTTGCGTGTTCAGTCCTTTGTAATTGAATTTTTTTTCCTGCTCAAAATCGTATTCAAGCGTTGCACGCAAATCATCGGCATCGGCATAAAGAACGGTCTCTCCATCTAAAACCCATTCTGCTTTTGTTATATTATAATCGCGAATTTTGCCTGCAAACTTGTAAATTCCGCTAAAAAGCCGCCTGTGAATATTGAGATAAGAAACAGGCGAAAACGAGAAAGTTTTTTCCGACAATATTTCTGCAATGCGAGCGGAAACTTTGTCTGCCTCTTCTGTGCGATCGTCTTCATGTCTGTTTATTTGCTTTTTGTAATAAGTATCAATGCGTTTTTTTACCTCTTCAATAGTTATATCGCCTTCAATATTTTGTTTTGCGGTTTCAATAAGATAGGCAGAGGGCTTTAAACCATCCACCTGCTGCAAGCCGATTGCCGTTTGCCAAATAATGCTTTTTTCTTTTTTATCGGGCTCGCCTTGTATTATATATTCTTCAAAATCAATCATAAAGAATCCATTTTTAAAGTTTTCAAGTTTTGCAAAATCTCTGTTTCCAATTTTCTCCCTTGTGCAAAATATTCATTCAACCTACTGCTATAACCGGCAATTTTCTCTTGAAACTCTTCCGGCGTAATTTCGGAATATTCAATCTTGATGTCAAAATATTGTCCGGCGGCAAGGGAGTAGTTTTTGGCTTTAATTTCGTCGTAAGAGAGGAGAACGGCAAACTCGTTGCTTCGACTTCGCTCAGCAACCGATAGTTCCTTTCCTTGAGCGGAGCCGAAAGGAACTGCAAATGCAGAAATAATTTTTTGTTCATCTTCCTCAGAAAGTAGTGTTTTTTGATTTTTTCCTTCTTTAATTTTTTGTCCCAACTTTGAGGCGTCCACTAAAATAACATCGCCTTTGTTTTGCTTGTCAATAAAAATCACGCTTACATTGGTGCCGGTGGTGGCAAAGATATTGGAAGGCATGGAAACTACGCCTTTTAGCCATTTTTCGTTCACAAGTTTCTCGCGTATTTTCCTTTCTATTCCACTTTGTGCCGTAATAAAACCGGTGGGCACCACTACTGCGGCTTTCCCTTTTTCGCTCAAAGAGTACAAAATATGTTGCAAAAAGAGCAAATAGATAGCCATTTTATCTTTGTCTTTGTTGGGAATGTTCGGCACGCCGGCAAAAAAACGTTCACTTGCATTGGGCAATGTTTCCACGTCGTTTCTCCATTCCGAAAAATCAAGTTTGAACGGTGGATTGGATACGATAAAATCTTTTTTTGCGGTGTGGCGGTTGTGTATAATGGTGTTTCCCTGTACAATATTGTGAATGGAGTGGCTTAAATTATTCAAAATCAAATTCAAACGTAAAAGGTTTGAGGATTTTTGTGAAATATCCTGTGAGTAAATCGTGCATTTGTCGGTTCCAATTTTTGAAGCGATATTCATGAGCAAAGTACCGGAACCGGCAGAGGGGTCGTAAATGGTAACATTGCTTGGCTTTTGGTTGCCCACCAAAATCTCTGCCATAATTTTAGCAACAGAATGGGGGGTGTAATACTCGGCATATTTTCCGCCGCCATCTTTGTTATAATCTTTAATCATATATTCAAAAAGCGTAGAAAAGAAGTCGAATCCTGCGGAGAAAATTTGGTCAAAATCAAATTTGGAGTTGGCTAATTTATTGATGATTGCCTTTGCAACGGCATTATGTTTCGAGTGGTCGGCAATGGAAGATTGTATCAACCTTTCTTCAAACAAACGGATATCGGTTTTGGCATCAGTTTGAACCGAAAAAACAGCATTGTTTTGAATGGCAATATCATTGAGCGTTTCGTCGAAAGTTTTGGCAAAATCAGAATTATCCTGAATGCTAAAAAGATAGGAAAGCAGGTGTTGCGGTTTTAATTGTGCCGACCTGTTGCCAAGATTGAGCAAAAGCATTTCATAATCATTGTCGGAAAGGTTTTTCATTTCCGTGTAGGTCATTTCAAGTTTACCCAACGCCTTGACTTCATACAAGAATTTATCATTCAAGAATTTATATAGAAATGATTGGGTTACGATTTTATACTCATTGGCATCATTGCCTAATCCGTGATTTGCACAGATTGTTTTAATATCATCCACCAAAGTTCTTACTTTTTCGGTATAATCTTTCATCTTTTTGATTTTGAGTTTTATTCGGCAAAAATAGTGCTTTTCGGTTGATAATTAGAAAATGAAAGGCAAAAATGAAAAAAATCGGGGGCAAATATTCATTCGCCCCCAATTTTTAAATTTTAAATATTAAATTTTAAATTGTCGTTTATTTCGTAATCGAAACCTTGGTTACCGTAAATCCATCCTCCGTGGCAACGCGTACACCGTAAATGCCGGTCGCTACGGTCAAAGTGATTTCGGTGTTAACGCCGGTAGTTTGTCCTTGCCATACCACACGACCATACATATCCATAATCTCAACCTGTTTACCAACCACCAAATTCTCGCCGGAAATGGTTACTACGTTTTTATTGCTGAAAATTTGGATAGCAGGAGCATCGGGGTCACCAGGGCTCAGCGGCTCGTATTTGAAGAACACCTCAACCACGCCGTCTGCGGTTACATTGTGGAAAGTGTAGGAACTTACCGCACCTTCATTTGCACCGTTAACTACCACAGATTTAACAACATAATCTTTATCCGGAACCATTTCAAAGGTTTTGCTTTCGCCGTGCGCTACATTGAAAACACCGGCAGGTAAAATCATACCGCCCGGGTTGGATTTGGCAGATATCTTATAAACATTCTTTTCAATGCCCGTAACCGTTACAACTTGGTCAATCGTTATATTATTGATGGTGTAAACACCCGCTACAGGATTGATTACAATGCCGTTGGCACTTACAGTGAGTTTAGATTGGGTGTAACCTGCCAACAAGTCAACCACAAACGAGTAGGAAGCACCATAAGCCACCGGAGAGTTTGAACCATTTACGGGAGCGGCAACAATACCTGCGTCTGTGGGAAGCGTTACAGTATAGGTAATCTGTTCGAACTTGGCGGTAATGTTATAATCGTCATATACATTATAGAATGTATAGAAGCCTGCATCTACTGCCTCAGGATGGTTTATACCGTTGATGATGACCTGAGTTAATTTGTAGCCTGCATAAGGCTCAAAGAAGAAAGTCTTGTTGGTGCCTGCGGGTACATTGGTTAGTCCGGCAGGATTAATGGCACCGCCCGCAGTAGTCATTGCATTAATGGTATAGATATCTTTCGCAAAGAATACCAAAAGCGTGTGGTCGGTGGTAACATTGAGGAAGCGGTGTTCGCCGTTTTGAATTGCCAACGGATTGTTAACATTGTCAACTAAAACCTCTTTAATGTGGTACCCTGGAGCAGGATTAAATACATAAATCTCAGAGTGTGCCCAGTATTCTACATAGTGAACGCCCTGCGGTTGAACAGTTCCGTTAGGTCCGGCATTGGAAGTAATTTTGAGCATCTGTTTGGTAAATGTTACATGAATGGTATTGTCCTGATCAATATCGGTAAACGTGTAGGTTCCAGTCTGTGCAGCCGCCGGATTTTCAAAGGTGTTGATAAACACTTTATCCACCTTATAGCCTTCCACCGGAGCGAAGTTGAAAGTTCTGCTGCTGCCGCAGTCCGCATTAATTACGCCTTCAGGGTTAATCGTTCCGTAAGGACCGGCTGTAGCGGTAATGGTATAAGTATTGATAGCAAACGCTGCGTGAATGGTATGGTTTGCCGTTACATTAGTAAAGGTATAAACTCCTGCTAATGTAGCAGCAGCGTCATAAACACCATCCACATAGATACCTTCTAAATGGTAGCAGGCGTTGGGAACTGCCTGGAAGGCTTGAGTGGCACCCTGGTTCACAGAAACCGCGCCGGCAGGGGTAATCGTTCCGCCAACAGTGGCAGTGGCAGTGATAATGTGGGTTACCGGTTTGAAAGTAGCATAAATAGAGTGGTGGATTTGAATATTGGTAAACGTATAAGTACCAAAATAGCTCGGGGTGGTTGTCACATCATCCACAAATAATTTGTCGAGTTCGTAGCCGGGGCCGGGCTCAATGGTAAACTCAGCGTTGGAGCCTTCATAATATTCTTTGTAATAAAGTGCTGTGGGGTCAAGGGTTGGATAAACCTTACCTTGTGCCGTATTTGGTCCAAACTGAATAATATATACCGGAATTGCTTCAAACTCAACATAAATAGTGTGGTTTGCAACTACATTATTGAACGTATAAAATCCTGCTACAACTGCTGCCGGATTGGTAACTCCGTTAACTTTAACGGCTTTCACTCTGTAGCCGTCATTGGGCGTGAAGGTGTAGGTTACGGTTTGTCCGCAATCAAACTGATTATTTCCTATATAGGATATAGTACCCATTGCAGGATTATTAATTGTAGCCTCAATATTAAATGTTTGAGCATATTCACTAATAACAATTTTGGGGAGAGGTCCAATAATATTGTACATCGTAAAGGATGGGATCGCTCCAAGGTTACCAAATCCATCAATCCACACATTCACAAGTTCTGTACATCCAAGTGGTGTGAAGGTAAAAGTAACATCATAGCCGTGATATACACAATTGGGCGGATTCATAGCAAACTGCACACCACCGTTACCCAACTCATTGGCAGGATTTAATCCATAGCAATTTAATTCAAAGGTAACAGAAATTGTGTGATTTGTTTGAACATTAGTAAACGTATAAAAACCATCAATTACTGCTTGTGCATTTGGAATACCATTCACTAACACCTGTAGAATATGGTATCCGAAATTAGGTGTAAAGGTAAAAGTAGGACTTGAACATTGGTTAATAACTTGCGTACCGCTTGGAGAAATTGTTCCGCCAAATCCTGCTGAAGCCACGATGTTGTGTGTGATATATTTGAATGTAGCATGAATAGTATTATTGGCAGAAACATTAGTGAAGGTATAAGTGCCACCGGCTGAGGGCATTGAAACAGGCACACCGTTCACGGTAACTACATCTACCATAAAGCAAGAATTTGGGGTAATGGTATAGGTGTGATTAGAACACTGATTTACAGTAGTAGTACCGGAAGGAGAAATAGTTCCGTTCGGTCCGGCAGTAGCCTGAATAGTATGCGTAATATATTTGAACGTAACATCAATCGTATGCGGTGCGTTCACATTAGTAAAGGTATAGGTATTTCCGGGAATAGTTACTACGGTTCCGTCAACTGTTAACTGATCAATCATATAGCAGGGGGCAGGTGTGATGGTATAGGTTTGGTCAGCACATTCATTAACGGCAGTTGTTCCTGCGGGGCTAATAGTACCGTTAGCACCGGCGGTGGCAACGATGTTGTGTTTAATGTTTTTGAAAGTAACATTAATCGTATAGTTAGTATTAATACCTGTGATGGTATAAGTGAAAGTGCCGGGGGTACCGCCGGGGGTTAATGCAGTAGGGGTGCCGTTAACCGTAAATGCATCTACTTCGTAGCAAGCATTCGGCGTAATGGTAAAGGTATGGTTAGTACATTGATTTACTGTAACAGGAGTAGTATAAGAGGGGCTAATAGTTCCATTCGGACCTGCTGTAGCCTGAATAGTGTGCGTAATTATTTTGAACGTAACATGAATGGTTTGCGGAGTAGCATGATTTGTAATGGTGTATGTGTTATTGGTAGGAGTAACCGGAGTACCGTTCACGGTTACTACATCAACCATATAGCATGGGTCCGGAGTGAAAGTAAAGGTATGATTTTCGCATGTGTTATATGCGGCTGTGCCGGAAGGAGTAATAGTTCCGTTTGGACCGGCGGTAGCTGTAATATTGGCTTTAATATTTTTGAACTTTGCATGAATAGTGTGGTTGGCAAGAACAGAGGTAAAGGTATAAGTATTGCCGGGGGCTAACGTAACCGTTGCACCGTCCACTTGTACTAGGTCAATTTGATAGCAAGGATCTGCTGTAATGGTAAAGGTTTGATCCATACCGCTATTTACAGATACCGCTCCGGATGGGCTTATTGAACCGTTAGCACCTGCAGTGGCTGTAATTGTGTGGGTAGCCATAACCATGCGAAGGGCAACAGCACCAAAATTAGGGGTGGCTGTTAAAGTAGTACCCGTACCATCAGCAACATAGTAGCAACTTCTTCCGGGTACTGCATCGTAGGCAATACCGGCATTTACTCCGGTATTTTCCCGTACAGCCAAATAGTAATTACCCGGTGCCAGTAATGTTGCAGGAACATCAATAGTCATCCAAGTGCTTGGAACTCTATTGGCATTTACTGTAAAGAGCGGTGTGCCATTAAAAGTGAGTGCGCCGGTCATACTGTATAACAAAACGCTAAAAGCTTGAGTCCCGGCATTTATACTAAAGCCAACCTCTACTTTACTCAAAACCGTTGATTTGTTAATTGTAAAAATGGATCCCATTCTTGCATTAGTTGCCCCAACACCTACACCAGAAGTTGTAATAGTTGCAGGTACACCATCCATAGCATAAATATTGTTTGTTACATCAAATGTTTGTGTATTGATGTTATTAAACAAAAATTCGTCAGGTTCGGTTTGTTTTAATGTATATTTCAACGTGTTTGTTCCTAATGTAGTTGGGAACACAGTACCTGCGGGAGGTGTTAAATTCATTTTAGCCGATGTAGTATTTGCAGGTACATTAGTAATGGTGTTTGAGTTTCCAAGATTTGTAGCATTATAATCAACTGTAAAGTGTACGTTTGTTTGAGGTTGAAATCCTAAATTAGTAGCACTTGCAGCCAATGTCGGGAATGTTAATCCGGTTTGTGAAATTGGAATTTGTGTATATGGGAATCCATCGGCTGTAATGGACAAATCATTGTCAGGATAGTCCACCGCTAAACGGAAGTACAAGGCACCGGAGAGTGCAAGTAGATTTGCCGTAGAACCGCTTCTTTGATAACCCACTCTGCCTTCGCCGTTAGCATCACCCAGCAAACCAATATTACGGATATTGGTTGTTTCAATAACAGCAAAATAATAACTGCCCGCCGGTAAAGTTTGAGCAGTAGTTAGGTTATAATTAACCCAAGTTGTCGTGCCTGCATTTGCAGGTCTGCTTAATCCCGTTTGAGTATATAAAGCGGTTGTATTGATAGTAGTTGCTCCGGTCATAGCAAATATGGAAAAATTGAAAGTATGGGCAACAACTCCAGAATATCCGTATAAATGCAGTTGAATTTGTCGTACATTTGTTGGTTTGGTAAATGTATAAACCGTTCCTACGGTTATATTCGATGTTGCACTACCATAATAAGTAGTATATGGGTCTTGGTCGGTAGCAAAAACAGTAGTAGTCCCTTTAAAGGCACGATTTAACACGTTGTCAACGGGGTTTTGGTCACTTAGAGCTGCACTTACAGTAAATTTTAGCATATTATCGCCCGGGTTAAAAGTGGGGGCAGTAACAGGAGTAATCGTTAAGTTTGCTACTGCACCGGGGGCTAATGTTGCTAAAGGAGCAGATTCACCAATTTGGGTTCCGTTAAGTTCAACTTTAACTTTAATGTTGGTTTGTGCCGCATATCCATTATTTTTTACCACAGCAGTAAAGGGTTGCGGTATGGGATGGGTTATAGGTATTTGAGTATAAGGGTGAGTTACCTGTGTTAAAGATAAGTCGTTTGCGGGTACTTCTGCAATAGTAACATCATCAATGCTCCAGTAGTGCGCATAAGTGCCTTGATATTGAAATGCAATATAGATAGTTTGTCCTGCGTAAGTGGCTAATGAATAATTCAACTTTTGCCAAGCTGCAGTCATATCAGCAGTGGTAAGCGTATATAATACTGAAAAATCAGAAGGTGCTGTACCTGTTGTAGAAACCATTATTCTACTGCCGCCGGCGGGTGCAAAAGAAGCATCACCTGTATGCGACATGAAACTCAACTGATATTGTCCGGTAGCAGGTACAGCAATCGGAGGTGTAACCAAGTAATGGTTTTGAGCTACACCTGACGGGCCATAGTTGTGTTTTGCAAATCCGCCTGTGCCATTGTAAGGATTGGGGGTAGCAGTTGCACGGTTCCAATTTTCCGCACCTGCAACAGTAATTCTATCCCAGCAATTGGGTGGAAAATCGGTGGCATCAAACGTTTCTTTCCATGGGAATGTAGATATCGTGCAGTTTGTTGAAACAAAATTAGCGGTATAGGTTGCGTTTGCTGTGGCAGTAATTGTACGAGGATTCGATGTGTTTCCGTCGTTCCAGTCCACGAAAGCGTATCCCGAGTTTGCTGTTGCAATTAATGTAACAGTAGCACCTTGGGCATATACGCCGCCACCGGTAACAGTACCGGTACCCGGAGGATTTACATTAGTAGTGATAGTTACATCTGAAGGATTGGAAGGTGCCTGTACCAAAATATCGTCAATCAAAATACAAAAACCTGTTCCTGCAGGACGCTGGTCGTGAAATCCTAAATAATAGGTTCCGGCTGTGGTAGGCGTAAAAGTATAAGTAGCAAAACGCCAAATAAAATCAAAATTGTAATACATGTTGGTTTGCGAAAAAACCAATTGCGCACTGCCCATAGCAGCAGCAGTTGCTGTTGTGCCAATCCGCACTTCAAAATTATCCGGTTCATTATCCGGTGCCCAGCCCATGGCATTATACCAAAAACTAACGGTATATGCAGTTCCGGCTGCAAGGGCAAATCCGGAAGAAAATGCCCATTTATCTCCCGAAGAACTCCAAGTACTGTACATCATTCTGTTTCCAGTGTGAGGAGGAAAATCATCTCCACATCCGGGCACATCAGAGAGATTAGAAGCAGTTCCCCAACCGTGTCCTGTGGCGTACGACAAAGTCCATCCTGTTGGCAGGGGGGGAGTAAATGTTGGGTTTACACCATCCGCTATAGGAGTACCAGTAGTGCCTTCAAATCCTTCTGCAAAGACAATCCCTCTATCTCCGGGAGTTTGTGGCGGTGTAACAATAGTTGGTTTTGGCGTACCTGCAGGTGCCATTCTTTGTAGTGTTAATGCGGGTTGCGTGGCTTCTTCTCTTGCGGGTAACACTCCCTCGTCAACAGTTACGAATTGCGTAGCTTCCTGTAAAGTTTGCATGTTTTGTGCAAACATCGTTACACTTAACAGCAGTGTAAACAATAAAATAAAGATTTTTTTCATAATAAATGAGATTTTGATTAATAATATTTTTGGTTAATTTTTTCTATTTTGGTAAATAATACAATTAGCGTGCAAAAATACATTTTTTTTATTACATACTAATATTGAAAAAAAAGTGATTTTTTTGTGGGGTAGTGTTCGAGATTCCTCCCTGCGTTCGAAATGACTATAGTCGCGCAAAAAAAAGACGCTGCGTGCCGCGTCTCTACATGTCCTCCATTGAAAACCCCAAGTATTCTATAGAATAATTATGATACTTTTTGGCTATCTCTTTCGATTTTTCTTCCAAAGCTTGAAGACTGATGCGTTTTTTGTTCCTTTTGACCTCATAAAATTTGATAGTTTTTTCACATTCATTTATAGCAATAATATCAATCTCGTCTTCTCCTTTTTTATTCCAATAATTTCCAATTTCAGAAAACCGGTTGGATTCAATTAAAACAGCACGAAAGTAATTCTCCAATGCAAAACCGCTAAAAGTTTCATAATCACGAAATACTATTTGTTTCACATATTCCAAATTTCCAATCTCTATGGCGCTACGATACTTGTAGATAAAACGAAACCAAAAATTTAAAAAATTATCCTCAATTTTATATCGGTTGTTTCTACTGCCCTCTTTTGCACCAAACGGACGAATGCGTTTGATAATATTAAAATCTTTTTCCAATTTATCTAAGAAACCACCAATTTCCATATTCAAGATATTTTCAATTTCTGAACGTTCGTTTTTTGAAGAGGCTATTAATGAAAGTATTGAATAATAGTTTCCGTAATCCCTACCAAATTCATCTACTAAAACGGCACGACCTTCATCAATAAAAAAAGAAGAAGGGCCAAAAATGGTATCAATGATTTTGTTTTTTGTAAATGCTTTATGTAAAACCAATTGTTCTACATATTTGGCAACGCCGCCAGTGAACATATAAAAAGCGAGCAAGTCTTCACGGGTATAATTAGGATTATAATCCTGTAAAATTTGTTTTATAACACTAATAGTAAACGGCTTGATAACGATTTTTGCCGTAGCGCGACCAAAAAGAGGTTCTTTGTTATTTTCAAATATTTTTTTCATAATTGAATAAACAGAACCGCAGCAAATTAAATTCATTTTGGAATCATCTTTATAAGAATCCCAAATATTTTGAATGTCGCTGAAAATAGAGGAATTTATATGGTCAAATTCTTGAAATTCATCAATAATTACCGTAAAATTTCTATTTTTTGACTGCAACATTAATGCTTTAAACAGTGGAGAGAATTTCTGAAAGTTACCAAGAACAAGCCCCAACTTTTCTTCAATTTCTCTTCCAAACTCTTCGCAAAGCAATAATTCATTTTTCTTTGCCACGAAAAAATAGACCACCTCTTTCGAGGTCTGAAAGGCATTTTTGAGCAATGTGGTTTTTCCCACCCTGCGTCTTCCCAAAAGAAGGGTCATTTGAGCAAAGTTTACCGAACTTTCTGCGATTTTTTGCAATAGTTCAATTTCTGTTTCTCTATCATAAAATTTCATAACACAATGATATTAAATTATTTGTTTGTAAATTTTTACTAACGTAACCATCATTACTGTAACTATGGTTGCGTTAGCAAAAATAGTATTTTATTGTTACCAACCAAAAAAAACGGGGGCAAATATCAATTCGCCCCCAATTTTTAAATTTTAAATTTTAAATTTTATATTGTCGTTTATTTCGTAATCGAAACCTTAGTTACCGTAAATCCTTCCTCGGTGGCAACGCGTACACCGTAAATGCCGGTGGCTACGTTCAAAGTGATTTCGGTTTTCGCACCGGTAGTTTGTCCTTGCCATACC
>Ga0209737_10002146_pt1 | contig 13877 bp, 6 predicted proteins | sample TergutCu122P3_FD_187284 | JGI IMG/M metagenome (GOLD analysis project Ga0209737, IMG submission 187284) | Cubitermes ugandensis P3 segment gut microbial communities from Kakamega Forest, Kenya - Cu122 P3 (SPAdes) (version 2) | ecosystem: Host-associated > Arthropoda: Insects > Digestive system >... | reverse complement strand
CATCCACTTCACGACCAGCCCAATCAGACGGCTTTGAGCCAGTAGGCAACGGTACATGAACGGTCTTGTAATGTCTATCTCTTCCGGTGAGCACCCCGTCATCGCGCTTAGAAGGACCCTCGATAAGCACTGACCCCTGCGTTCCAACGAGCGTCTCGCTGAATCGATACGCCTGGTCCTGGATGACCTCTACCAGACGCTCGAAACGCTCAAGGGCAACCTCGTAGGGCACCTGATCTTCCATCGTGGCAGCCGGTGTCCCCTCGCGTGGCGAGTAAATGAACGTGAACGCCCCGGAAAAGCGCGCTTTGCGCACCACATCAAGTGTGTCGAGGAAATCCTCTTCAGTCTCGCCCGGAAAGCCCACGATGATATCGGTCGTCAACGCGATGGTGGGCATAGATCGGCGAATAGTATCAACTAATTCAAGATACTGCTCTTTGGTGTACCGCCGGTTCATAAGGTTCAAAATACGAGTAGATCCGGACTGTACGGGCAGATGCAAGTAGTCAAGTATGTTGGGAGAACTCGCCATGACCTGTATCGTCTCATCACAGAGGTCTTTTGGATGACTCGTCGCAAAGCCCAGGCGCGAGATGTTGAGGGCGGCAATTGATTCCAAAAGTGCAGCAAAGCGCGGGGCACCATACAGATCGCGACCATAACTGTTGACGTTTTGCCCCAGAAGCGTAATCTCCTTAACCCCGGACTCAACGAAAGAGCGGGCTTGATCGACGATTACGTCGAACGGTCGACTCTTCTCTTTTCCGCGTACATATGGCACCACGCAGTACGAGCAGTAGTTGTCGCACCCCGTGGTTATAGGCAGCCATGCGTGAAACTCGCTCTCAGGTGCGCTTGGCAGATCGGCGGCGAACTCGTCTACAGAGTCACTGAGAATCTCTACTTGGCTACTCTTCGTCGTATATGCTTCTTGCACAAGGTCGAAAAGTCGCGAGACGTTGTGCGTGCCGAATACTACATCGACGTGCGGAATCTTCTCGATAAGATCGCTTCCATCACGCTGTCCGATGCATCCTCCCACCGCAATAATCGGTGCGTGCTCCTTATCGGTCTTGAGTACCTTTAGGCTGGATACCTGCCCGTACAAGCGCTCATCGGCGTTCTCGCGCACGCAGCACGTCATGAACACGATGACGTCCGCATCGCGCGCCTCGTCAACCGAGCGTAAGGCTTGTGCCTGCAGAATGCCGGCGATCTTTTCGCTGTCGTGCTTGTTCATCTGACAGCCGAACGTTTTTATATGGTACGTCTCTAACATGAATCTCAATCTTTACGGTTTATAGGTAACAAGAAATTTAATCGCGGTCCGCGTTTGTCCGTGAACATCGATCTCTGCAAAGGATGGCGTGCATATCAAGTCGAGTCCCAGCGGTGCGACAAAGCCGCGCGCGATAGCGATCGCTTTGACTGATTGGTTGAGCGCTCCGGCGCCGATCGTTTGTATCTCGACCTCGCTATCAACTTTCATGATGCCTGCAAGCGCGCCGGCGACTGAGTTTGGATTACTCTTCGATGATACCTTGAGGGTCTGCACCTCACGACTCCTTCTGCGTTCGTTCTACGGTTAAGCTACGTTTGTGGTGTTACTGCGTGAATGTAGTAGCTATTATACCGCTACTGCTTATCGAATCGAAAGGTCACGCGTATCACGTCGCCAACGTGACGAACCTCAACGCGATCGGCAAGGTCGAGGTAATATTTTTCGGCGAGAGTATCAAATGATTTCTCGAGAGCAAGTCGAAACTCATCCATGTCTGCCTCAGCGATCTTGAGACCGCGGGTGTCTCTCTCAAGCATTTCACGTGAAATATCAACCGTATCGGGCTCCACCGATTGAGGTCCCCGCACATATTCGCCCACGTCTTGCGCTTGTGCGATTTGACCGGACGCGATACGATACGCCGTCCGCTCGCTGACCTCAAGTCCGCACTTCGACGCAGCCTCCCTCAACTCATAGGCGTCGGTGGCTCGTGCGATCGGGGTGGCGATCCACTCATCCTGAACGCATACCTTTAGGCGCGCGACCACCTCGGGAATCGACCCAACGTAGACGGAGATATCCGGATGAGCAAGTGAGAACTCGATGATCGTCCGAACGATATTGCGCGGACCTCTGACACGCGTCTCCCCTTCGCTGCGGTGTACGGTAGGCCACGTGGATTGATCCGCGCGCTCCGGCAAGAGATCGCCGTCCGTCTCAACGAAGAGAGCGGTCCCCTTCCCTACCTCACTTGTGCATATGCGCGCTGATACCGCGTTCTCCTTAATCGAGAAGAGCGCCATTCCGCGCCCATGTACTCCCCACTCATCAAGATGAACGGTTTCAAGCTTGCTGGTGACGCGAGACTCAAATACACGATCCCACATCCCCGGCTCAATGCCGTCTCCATCATCCAATACGACGAGCGCTCTTCTTCCGCTTTCAGTCGCCGTCGCAATAAAGATGCTCTTCGCATGAGCGTCGCGCGAATTGCGCAAGAGCTCGATGACGATATCTTCAACGCAGCGAATGTCGTGCTTTGCCTGACGTCTGGCGGCTTCCGATGTCGCGAGACGCACAAACCCGTTTCCGAAATCCGTTTCAATTGAACGGACTTCCTCACCGATCACGTCAGCAAGGAAGTCCATTGTGTCTCTCTTTGTTGGTCGAGCCACTTGCTCGCGCCGATTACTTCGCGTAATCGATGGCACGACTCTCTCGAACCACCATAACGCGCACCTGACCGGGATACTCCATCTCTGCCTCGATCTGGCTTGCGATGTCGCGCGCAAGAACTACGGAGGCGTCATCATCGACAATTTCCGGCTGGACCATGACACGAATCTCACGACCTGCCTGCATCGCGTACGTCTTCTCTACGCCGGGATGGGCGTTTGCGACCGCTTCGAGCTTCTCAAGACGTTTGATGTAGCTTTCCAGCGTCTCTCGACGAGCACCGGGACGTGCTGCGCTGATCGCGTCAGCTGCCATAACGAGCACCGCCTCAACAGATTGGCACTCGACATCACCGTGATGCGCCTCTATACAGTGGACGACCGCGGGCGGCTCGCCCAAGCGACGCGCAAGATCAGCGCCGATTGCGGCATGGGGACCCTCGACCTCATGATCGATCGCTTTGCCCAGGTCATGCAGAAGCCCTGCGCGTTGAGCAAGCGCGACATCAGCACCCAGCTCTGTCGCCATCACGCCGGCGAGCCAGGAGACCTCCAGCGAATGCTTCAAGACGTTCTGGCCATAGCTCGTGCGATATTTCAGGCGTCCCAGAGTCTTGACGATCTCGGGGTGGAGTCCATGTACTCCTGAATCGTACGTCGCTTGCTCACCGGCCTGATTGACCAGTTCGTTGACGACCTTTTCAGCCTTAGCGAACATCTCTTCGATGCGCGCGGGATGGATGCGACCGTCTTGGATAAGCGTCTCAAGTGTCAGGCGTCCGATCTCGCGACGAACGGGATCGAAGCTTGAGATAACGACCGCCTCAGGCGTGTCATCCACGATAAGATTGATGCCGGTAATCTGCTCGAATGCGCGGATATTGCGTCCCTCGCGTCCAATGAGACGACCTTTCATGTCATCGTTTGGCAGGTGTACGACTGATACCGTCGTCTCAGCGGTGTGGTCTGCCGCAATACGCTGAATAGCGAGGCTGATGATACTGCGCGCCTTCTTATCAGCGTCCTTTTTCGCCTGCTCTTCGGTATCGCGAATCATCGCTGCTGCATCACGTTTCACATCATCTGCAATGCGCGCCAGGAGCTCTGACTTCGCTTCCTCTTGGGTCATACGAGCGGTACGCGCCAACTCCTCAGTCTGCTTTGCGACCATCGCTTCGACCTCACGCTCTCGTGCCGTAATCTGTCCGGCCGCACTCGAGATCTGATGCTCGCGCTTATCGAGCGCCTCTGCGCGACGATCCATCGACTCTTCACGATGTCCTAAGCGATTCTCAATTGCCGTGATCTCTCTGCGGCGTTCCTTGGCTTCCTTGTCGGCCTCTTGACGCTGTTTGATGATTTGGTCCTTTGCCTCAAGCAAAGCCTCTTTTTTGAGCGTCTCGGCCTGTTTCTTTGCATCAGCAAGTGTGCGGTCAGCCTCATCGGCCGCGCGGCTCGCCTTCGCATTGATAACATAACGATTTAAAGCATAGCCAAGGGCAAGTCCGATGACAGCTGCGACTATAATTCCAACAAGTAGAGTGGTAGTCATATTCATCGCCCTCCTTTCCGTTGCGTCCTCATGACGCATTAACATTCATAGTTCAACGAACATACGAAAACACTATTCAGTTGCTGTCTGAGACCTAACGGCGCATTGCGTGATATGTAAGCCAATCGTACATTGCGTGTAACAGTATCTATCTATCAGCGAGGTTTACCCTCTTGAACTAGCATTTTCCGTAGGCTTAATAATACCACATGTCACAAAATACGTAACCCTGTTGTGAATTTTTCGAGCGTAGTCGATAAGTGTCCAAAAGTGGAAAATCTCTATTTCGCGGTGATTCGGCCCTCGCTCATACATCTACCCGCAGATCAGGGGAGGGTGACCTACGGGTAGACGCGTGAGCGGAAATCCCGTCTAAGCAAGACGAGTATGATAAGTGAACCGATAAGACAGATAAGTGCTGAGCCGAATCCGATTACATCGCTTGTTTTAGGCGTGTCACCGGGATCTTTGGGTCGATCGGGTGCCTTGTACGTATTAACGAGGCTATAGCCCTCTGTGGTCTTCTCGTAGCCTTCGACCGCCTGCTCGTCGATGGTATAGATCATCTCTTTGCCAGACACATCGAAGCGCGGCAGCGTGAAGGAGTACTTCCACTCATTGGCATCACTGACCAGACGCGTCGCCACGATAGATCCGTTGGCCCTTACGATCACGACGATCTCCTTGGGGTGGTTTGCAGCAACGTTCGATCCGTGCACCCAACGCTTGGTGCCTACAATATCGATGAACTCACCCACGTCATCACCTTCGTAGTGGTTGGTAAAGAGGATGGCTGGGTTTGTTATACCTGCCTTCGTCAGCGTCTTCGATGTCACCACGAGCGCGCCATCTTGCTGCTCCACGACGATCTTGAGCACGTAGCGCGAGGAGTCGTACGACCAGCCGATGCCTGAACCTAACATCTCCGTTATCTCGTAGGTGTACGTGCCCGGTTCATGATAGATAACCGATCCGAAATCGGCCGTACCCGCACCGGTGATATGTATACTCTTCGACATGCCCGCTAAACCCTCAGGCATGGGAGCACCCTCTAGGGAGGTGAGGAGGAACTCGAACGTAGTAAGCGGCGCATTCGCACCCAGTATCGCTTTTTTCACCTCTATGCCCTCAAGTACGACAGGTGGCACATACGTATTGGTAACGTTATGCCCGCTATAGGACGCGCTCCAATTTCGAATCGCGACCTCTTCGATAGTGTAGATAATCTCGTTTCCATCACCGTCATATTGGGCAACGGTCGGAAACGCATACGTCCATCTGCCGTCCGCATCGGGCATGACCGTTATCTCATGTACGGTGACCTCTCCCCGCTTAAGCCTTAACGTGACGCTTTGAGGCAATGTTGGACTGTGAGTTCCCCTTACCCAAAACTTCTCACCTTCGATATCGAGCGGGAAATCACCGATGTATTCGTTGACCGCCTCTACGATGATAAGCGTATCATCTGCGCCCACCACTCCCGAGCCGTTTGCGATACGTACCAAGCGGTAGTTGACATCGATCTCTATCTCTTCGAGTGACCACACGTCACCAGCAAATACCAAGAAGGGTTCGATGTCTTGTCCTGCTACGAGCGTAAAGGTGGTCGAGGTTCCATTTATCGTCATGCGGAAGGTGAAGGGTTTGCCCTCATCGGATTGAGGGTACCTTCCCTCAAGTATCTTGTATACCAAGAGTTCACGTACGCGCGGATCGAGCGGTCGCGGACGCTGATTGATAAACGTTATCTCGGAGGTGTGGTTGGAGGTGATGATACCTTCTGCTACTGTGATCGCCGCGATATATCCGGGGCTGGGCAGCTCCTCGACCCTGTAGGTACTTCCCTTCGCAAGGTTGGTGTAGAGCTTGGATTGCCCGTGACGCAGGACTATCGTCTCACTGGCGCCGTCGATGGTAACGATGAACGTGAACTCGCGATCCACCTGTGCTTGGGTCAGTTCGGTGCCATCTGCGTTGATTACCTGTTTGGTTATCTCAAGGCTGCCCAGATCCTCGGTGCCATCATCACGTACGTTGATAAACGGCAGTGTCAGGCTGCCCTCGATGATGCGTCCTTCATAGCTTTGGGGTGCAGAGACATACCCCTCATCCGCATAATCGTTTTCCACGACACGGTACGGGGTGCCCATGGGCAGGTTGTCAAACACCTTGGATTGCCCGTCACGTAAGGTGAACGTGTGAACCTGACCTGCGATGATGACAGAAAAGACGAACTGCTTGTCCGTATCGGCACCCGTGCCGATAACCTTTTTGGTGACGATAAGTCTCCCGGGATGATCAACCGCCTCGTTAACGAAGGTTACTTCCGCGTTGTGGTTAGAGACAATGATGCCTTCGGCCACCGTAATGCCTGCTCTATACCCACCTACCGCGGCTTCTTCGACCTTGTAGGCGGTACCTGTGGCGATATCTGCAAACGTCACACTCTCGCCACCTTTGAGATGCACTATCTGGCTGGTATTGCCGATAGTGACGGTGAACTCGAACTCTTGGTTTTGCTGCGCAGACGTCAGGGCGCTACCATCCGCGTTTACTACGACTTTTCCTATCTCTAGGGAGCCGTCCTCGCCGCTCTCATCATCATATACATTGACGAAAGGTAGTACCAGCTCATTGTCGATGGTGCGTCCCTGATAGCTTGCAGGTATCGCGATGTAACCCTCCGTGGTGTAATCACCCTCTATGATGCTATACGCGGTACCCGCGGGCAGGTTCTCGAACGTTTTCGACTGTCCGTGACGAAGGGTGAACGTGTACTCCACTCCATCAATTGTCGCGGTAAAACCGAACTCCCGGCTCAAGTCCGCGCCCATGCCGGTGACGGTCTTTGCAACCGTCAGCTTTCCGGGGTGCTCGTCAAGCGTGTTGGTGAATAGGACGTGAGAGACGGTACCTGCGATCGTTCCCTGATGATTGTTTGATCTCACACTGTAATCGGGGTGTTTGGTCTCTTCGACCAGATAGGTAACCCCGCGCGCAATCGCCCCGAAGTACGCGGTCTCGCCGTGCTTGAGGTAGAGCACAGACCCACTGACGAGAACTTGGGGAAGTCCTCCATCGATAGTATAGAAGTACGTACCGCCATCGGAGAAGGTGACGCGAAACTCGAAGGAGAGATCGCGCTGCTCAGCCGTGAGCGCACTTCCGTCACTGTTCGCCACGACCTTTTCGATGTGAAGTGGTCCCTCAAGGCGTCTGTTGTAAGCGGTTACCGTTATCTTCCACTCAAGCTCGAATCCCGTTATCTCGAAATCGTAGCGCGTGATCTCACTGCCACCGTCATCGATATCATAGGTGTGGTTGGTGCCGGGATCGGTCTCTATGAAGTAGTAGCTTCCCTTCCCCACCCCTTGCAGGCGAATCTGTCCGTTGTTGTCGGTGACATAAATGCCACCAATCTGTACGTCTACGCCCTCCTCCACCCGATAGAGAAGGAACTCGGAACCTGCCACGACGTTGCCCGTCTCGGTGCCCGCCAGGGTCTTCTCAAGCTTTTCAAGTACGACAAGGGCTGTTACCGGCAACCCTTCCGTCTCATTGGTCTTGTGTTGCAAGTAGTTGTTCCAAGCATAGGTTGCGACAACAAACGTCGAGAGTATGAACACCACCACCGACACGACAGAAGCTGTCTGGTATATCCGCTTTCGTGTTATGTCGGTCATGGTCTTCACCTCGCTTTCGTTTCTGTCGCCTATCGATTCAGGAACATGCCTGCGGCCTCTGCATCGACACGGTTGATCCAAACGGCGGGACGCACAGCGGTACTACGCGTATTGGACTGACGGTGAGGTCCGTATAAGACGCCACCTGCAGAGGGCAGCGAGATGCTTCCTGCCAAATAGGTTGTCGGGTAGGCTGGGGCATACGGATTGGGCGATCGCAACCTAAAGATAGCATCGCCGGCGGGTAGCTGCAGGTATATATGGTTTGCAGACGCACCTGCAGAGGAGGCGGGCAGGGATGTTGTTATACTTGCATCACCACCGGTGTTGTTCTCCCAGTTACGGGAGCAGAACTGTACCGCCTCGCCAAAGCTCATTGCAAATGCGACATTGTTACCCGTTGGCATATATGTGGTTGTATTACCGCTAATTCCCGCAGTGGCGTTGGCCATAGTTCCAGGGTTGCTACTCGCGTTGTTCCCGACTATCACGTCTCTAAGAGGCGCGCTTATGCCCAAGTGATTGTTTGTTGAGGCTGCTGGACGTGTGTTATACCACGTATCAAATGTTGCCTGCGTGTTCGTCGGCAGCGCAGCGGTCAGACCGATATTGGCTTTTCTGAGCATCAAGCTATATCCGCCGTTGGTGGCGATCTCCACCCAATCAACGGTATCCCCCGCTCTGGCTGCCGGTATGTAGCGAGCGGTAGTGACGGTCGTTGTCGTAGCACTGAGCACGCCGACCGTCCATTCATCGTAAAGAGTTGGATAGGCGGTCGAGGTAGCGCGTATGACAACGTTTGTGAGAGTGGTGCTTGACGCAACAGTGAGCACACCGGTAGACGCATTGATGGAAACACCGGTAATAGGACCGTTGGCAATCGACCACGTCACCGTCTGGGTCAGACCCGCAGTCCCACCGCTCGTGGGGTTTTCAACTACCGCTTTGAAACTTGCAGTTGAATTTCGATAGACACTTGGCGGTCGTGTGGTAATCCTTACCTGTACGGGAGTGATATTTACCGTCCATTCATCGTAAAGAGTTGGATAGGCGGTCGAGGTAGCGCGTATGGTCAAGGTGGCGTTGGTGATTCCTACCGTCACCGCGCCGGTAGTGGAGTTGATGGAATACCCGGCAGGTATAGGACTGCCAACAATCGACCATGTCACCGTCTGGGCATGGCCGACAGTAGAGCCATTTTCCGGGTTTTCAATCACCGCAGCAAAAGTGGTGTTGTTGTATATCGTTGCGGGTCGGGTCGTGATTCGCACCTGCCTCGGAAGTACCAAAACAGTCCATTCCTTGTAAGAATCGGGATGTGCATTCGAGGTGGCGCGCACGGTTATGTCTCCTGCGTTCTCGCCTGCCCCGACCGATAGCATACCGGTGATCGGATCGACTGTAGAGTGTGTTATCGGGTTTTCGACAGACCACGTCACGTTCGTATCGACCCCGAAGAGTGCATCCACCTCAGCCTCAAAGAGGAAACTGTCGCCCCAGTAGACCGTCTCGGGTCTTGTGGTGATGGTAACGGTCAGTGTCCGCTTCAATGCATCGACGATGGTGTCGTTGCCACTGATATCGTTATTCTCATCCCAGTTGTCCAGCTCGTTGTAACTGACTGACTGCATGTCGGTATGCACGGCATAATACGCTGAGCCAGGCAGGATGGTCATCTGTCTGAGGTGTGTTATGAACTCACCGGTCTGCTGACCTGCTTCTATGTAGTTGCCCCAGTAGACCCATCCTTGCGTGTTGGTTGTGCTGTCATCGACGATCCATCTGTCTGCGGGTTGTCCGTCCCACTTACTGGCAAGCACCACTTCATCGCCATACACCCATGTGATGTAATCGGTAAAGGAGGGCTGTCCCGGACCGTTGACCTCGAAGCGGTGCAATCCCTGATGGTATCGCCTGACCGTATAGTCACACGCCGCAGAGGAGGTGTGACTGCCCGCTGTCTGACTGGCGCTGTCCGATGCCTCTATCGATCGCTGGATCGTCATGTCGGCGCGAAGTGGCGGGTCTGTCTGTATCAGATTGGTGACCTGCGAGATATCGTAGCCTAGTGTCATGAAGTTACCGTACACTCCGTTGGGATCTGCCTGCTGGGTGCGGATGTAGTACTTCTGATTCGAGGGATCTGACCCGTATGGCTGCATCTGATCGATGGGGCGCAGGGGTAGCCCTCTGTCAGTGAGATACGTCTGTGCATCCGCAAGTGTATCGAAGGCAAGGAAGTGTCCGTCTGTACCAATCATGTAGCGATGCTCCGAGTAGATGACCGCATCCTGATCGTAGAGTTCCATGAACTCTTTGAGCTGTATGCGAGCAAACACGTGCCCAAAAAGGCGGATGTCATGCTCGTCGTCGGGACCGGGGTTACGTACCGAGATACGCTTTTCAAGATTGGGGTCATGGGGATACCAGGGGTCTGTAGACGATATATCGGGCACCTCGACAAGCTCTGCTTTATAGAAGAGGGATCCATCATCGGTGCCTGCGCTACTGAGTGCGTACGAGATGGTAAGCATCAAGAGCACGAGGAGAACCGATGCCATAACAAGCGTAGCGTAACGCCTCATGCGCTTGCGCGTATCCTCTAACATCGGTTCACCTCACTCTCCCTCCTTTGACATGCCATTTTCTGGGATTCCCGGGGCGGGCTATCGCCCCGGGATTAGTCACAAGCCTTTAGGTAGAATCTAAGCCCTACCAGTTAACGAACATGCCTGCTTGCTGTGCTGAAATTGCATCAATCCAGACCGCAGGACGTGCACGGAATAACCACGTGGCACCCGACGGTACTGCGGCACCACATGCGCCCCCGTTGCCAGGTGCAGACAACATGTGGAGATAGCTGTAATTGCTGGCTGTTCTTCCCGAAGTCCTACTGGTGTTAACCGTGTGGTTGAGCGTCCACTCCGTAAGCCTCTGTGCGTTCGACAGAGCCTGTGAGGAGGAAGTGTAAATTGTAGATGCAGCTCCACTGTTTGTGTATAGGCGACTGCAGAAATTAGCATATTCGCCGTAGCCTAACGAGAACGCTACACCACTCCCAGCAGAGGCTTTGCTTGTAAGGGGCAGGCTCAATCCTGAATTAGGATTATCCCAGACACCTAAAGTAGTGAGCGCGTTAGTGTTGACCGTATGGTTCCTTAACGCAGCTGTACTGTTTAGTCTGGTTCCTGTGCCGACATTGTTGAAGAAGTCGTTAATTGCGGTTTCCGTCGTTGATCCAGCGTAGTGCTGCACAGGCGTAACCGCTTGTGCCAACGACGTTCTTCGCAGCATCAGGCTGTATCCACCAGCAGTCGCAATCTCAATCCAGTCAGAAGTATCACCCGCCCGTGCTGCCGGAATATAGCGGGTAGTCGCAACAGTCGCAGTTGTAAACTCAGCCCCTACCGTCACAACAGCCTCGGCACTCTTGAGTGCTCCGTTGATGTCGGGATCATTAGCGGTTACAACCACTTTGAACGTCTGGCCGACGTTGGCGGCCTCGCCGCGACCGACGGTCACGATGGCCTGCCTCGGGTTGGTCGGGTTGACCTGAAGCGTAATGTTGGCGAGATTAACCGCGCTTGACCCATCAGATGCAAGCGACCACGTCACGCCAGTAGCCGCACTGGCACCGAAGCTGAATGTTTGCGTGGCGTTAAGCGTTATCGCCTGAACGATAGGTGCGGTAGCGGTCGTCGGGTTGATAGCAATGGTGTTGACTATCGGAAGCGTCACCACGTTTACGGTCCACTCGTCGTACTTGGACGGATCATGAGCGCTCGATGCGCGTACGGTCAGCGATCCAGCAGGCTCACCGACACCGACGGTCAGTTTGCCGGTCGAATCGATGGTAGAGCCACCGGTGTAGTTGTTGATGCTCCATACGATATCCTTGTTGACCCCGATCGAGCCGACGACGTTAGCGGTAAAGTCGAAGGTCAAACCACGACCGACTTGTGCCGGGTTCTCATTGATGATAACGGCAAGAACCTTCATGCCCGCACTACGCAGGGCCGCAACGATTGCATCGTTACCTGATGCGTCGTTTGCCACTTCCCAACGGTACAGCTCATCGTAGCTGACCGCCTGTAGATCTACATGCAGCGCATAGTACGCCCTGTCATCTGATTGGGTCAGAAGTGCGAGAGCTGTGAGAAAGTCACTAGTCTGCTCGCCGGGAGCAAGGGGGTTGCCCCAATAAACCCATCCCTCGGTGTTTGAAGGACTGTCATCTATGATCCATTTGCTGACAGGCTGTCCGTCCCAGTTACTTGCCAAAACCACATCCTTGCCGTATACCCAGCCGATGTAGTCGAAGTAGCTGCGCTGTCCCGGACCGTTCACGAGCCAGCGATACTGACCGTCTACCCACTGGTGCACCGTATACTCACATTCACCATTTATCTGGGCAAGCGTGTATCCGATGTCTACCGCAGTGTTGATATCAACGTCATGTACGCCATCGGGTGCCTTCTGCTGATCGGCGCTGGCTTTTACCGGAATCGGGAAGCCGAGCAGGTTGAATCCCGGATTCGAGGGGTCTTCAACGAGCAGGTTTCTCGGATTTGCGTGCGCGATCAACCCATCGATCGTGATGAAGTTTCCATACACGCCGTTGGGATCGTTTTCCTTGGTCTGGATGTAGTAGGGCAGGTTCGCATCATCGATACCGTGTGTCGCATCGACCAGTCCCGGTGAGACCGCGGGGTGCTCCATGTTGATGACTCCACCTGCCGCCGTGATGTTGGCCAGTGTATAGGTGGTTGAGTTAAGCGCGTTGTAGCGGTTCAGATACGACTGAAGCGATGCGCTGTTGTTCGCCACCAGATCAGTCTCAAGCGGTGTGAAGAAAATACGGTGCTGTGCTACCGTTCTCGCTCCGTTATCCGCTTTCACCGAGATGATATCAGCATATCTTTGTGCCGCGGCCTGTCCGGTATAGACGTCTCCGCCCACTGGATCGGTCGTCTCGGTGGCGATAGGCCATCCATCTGTGCCTACCGTTATCTCGTAATTGACGGTGGGAAAGAATGCGATGAAGTACCCATCTGTGTCTATCATGTATCTGTCAGGCGTATACGCCTGGGTGATGGGATAGAACTCCATGAACTCTTTGAGCTGGATCCTTGCATAGATATCCCCGTACTCCTTGTTATCGCCCGGGCTTTCCGCTCCCGGGTTAAGAACGCTGATGCGTTTAGTGAGTTCGGGATCGGTTACCTTCCAATCCTTCGCTTTGTCCGCGTCATACTCCTCTACCAGAGTAGCTTTGTAATACAGCCCACCCAGTGTAGCCTCATTGGTCTTGTGCTGGCGATAGTTATGCCACGCAAGGGTTGAGCCTATGAGTAAGAGAAGTAGCAACGCGATGACCAGCGCAGTTCTTTTGCGCCTGTTGGCGCTTTGTGTGGCGCGATCAATAGTTGTGTCCACGTGCCTTACCTCCTTCATGAAAATGTCGTCTCGCTATGGGGGGTGCGTCACCCTCCATAGCGTGGGATTGATTGGTTGTCTCTACGGTACGGTTACGGTCACCTCGCTAGACACGGCACTACCACTAGCATCCTTATCCACACTTGTGGCGATCACGCGAACCGATGAGGCGGTCTCATTAAGTGAGACGGTCAACACTCCGTGCGCGTTGATGGTGGTATCTGCCGAGTTGTTGCCGGCAACAGCCCACGTGACCTTGTCGGTGATGTTCACACCTGCAACGGTCGCAGAAAACGCCTGCACACCGCCCTTCGGTACGCTTACAGGAGCAACCGGAGAGGTGATCGTCACACCGGTTACGGTGGGTTTTGCCACCACGCTGAGTGTCGTCGATACCGATTTGGTGGGATCGACCTTAGAGGTCGCCTTGATAGTAATAGAGGCTGACGTCTCGTTGGTGCCTACGGTAAGCAGTCCGCTCTCACTGATAAACGATCCTCCGCTCGAACCGGTAACAGACCACTCGA
>Ga0209737_10002145_pt1 | contig 13877 bp, 11 predicted proteins | sample TergutCu122P3_FD_187284 | JGI IMG/M metagenome (GOLD analysis project Ga0209737, IMG submission 187284) | Cubitermes ugandensis P3 segment gut microbial communities from Kakamega Forest, Kenya - Cu122 P3 (SPAdes) (version 2) | ecosystem: Host-associated > Arthropoda: Insects > Digestive system... | reverse complement strand
CTTTCCACAGTGGAACCATTCCCTTGTTTGGCGGTGGAACCGTTGATATCCACTTTTTTATTGGCGAGGATGGTACTGGTGTCGCCTTGCGTGATGTTGGCATTATTCTCAAATTTCAAGTCTTCCCAAAGGGACTCGATGGTACCGGCGTTTCCTTGTTTGAGGAGGGAATTGTTGATTATTACCGAATCGCGATTCGCCGTAATTCGTCCCCCAAAGCCTTGTTCGACCTTGCTTTGGTTTCCGATTGTCACCCCCCCCCCCGCAAACACTCCAGAGGCCGACAAGCTCACCTCAGAATTGCTGATCGACAGGGAATTTGTCGCGTACAAATTACCGTAAACCGCCTTGATCACGCTATTGTTTGTCACGCTGACGTTGTTTTTGGACACATCGGCGTTCCCACTACTTTCGATAAAAACGCCGGTCCCGATAATGTTTTCGTTACTCAACGTGATGGTATCGGTGGACTCGTAGGTGTAATTATCCCCGTTCCATATTCCGCCTCCCTGTGCGTGAGCAACGGGAGTGAACTGGCTTCCCGAAATCAAAAAAGCCGTAGCAAATGCGGCTGCCGCACCGGCAGTCCATAACTTTTTGCAAAGGGTATAAAATTTTTCTCGTTTGGAACTCACTGTTGCTCTCCTTTTGATTAGAAATCTGATCAAGGCTGGTCCGAAACAGGACTTTTTCGCTGGCTTCAGATAGGGTGTTGCTGATTAAATGAGGTCATCGTAAACCATGAATAACTCGGAGAATCGCTAACATCATTCGCTTGCGAAAAATCGAAATCCTCGATCCTCTCCACACAATCGTTGTAATCGGCTCCTTCTACAAATTTTCTCGACTCTTTTTGTAGTAAATTGTTAAAATTGTCGGTTTATTCCGGTTATGGCGGTAGAAGGCGGGATGTAGGAGGCAGGAGGCGGGAGGCAGGATGTCTGCCTCCTGTCGCCTGCCTCCTGTCGCCTGCCTGCCAATTTTGCTATTGACTTATAGGCCAACTGTTGAAACCGGAGTAATCCTTCCCATCCGGTTTACCGGAAAATTTGTTTACTACGAAAGGTAACATTTGTAACTTTTTGCTACTTGGAGCGTTACAAACCCTACTGAATTGGAGAACAATAAAAACAGGTAAGAAGGAAATTTTTCCTCCTCTGGGGAGAAAGACAGGTTTTCCCCATTTTTCAAAAATTTTTTTAGGGAAAAATCACCTTTACAAAAAAAGATAGATTCCCCTGAATCTTCCGAAAGTTCAAAGAGTTAGGTCAAGCGGTCGGAAAAAATAATTTCTGTACGGCCCGAATCTTGTTTGACAATTTCCGATCGACGGATACAATCGGGTCACTTTCAGGAATGGAAACCCGTTCCTTGTGAGGTTCTCTTTGAAAGAGGCCGTCAATGATAGGTTCGTAACTGCCTTATCAATACTTGTCTCCTTCCTAAGATTACATTGTTTCGTAGGATTGTTTGCCCCCAGATCAAGCGTCCTTTTCCTGATTCCCTCCCCCCAGTTTACGGATAGAGTTTGACCATGCATGAGGCTTCGAAAAAGCGTACTGACTCGAATTCTCGATTGCATAAGGTTCCTCCCGGCCAGGTTCCCGATCAAGTTCCTTCTGCCCCCAAAGCGGAGTCCCCCATACCGAAAATTGATTACAGCGTTTTCCGGTCTTTGTTTCCAGCGGAAGATTCGGCGGACCTCGATGCCCCAAAGGTTCAAATGGCCCCTTCTGAAACACCTTCCCCGGCGTTGGTGAAACAGTCGAAGCCAACTGTGTTGCCGCGAGGAGGGGAATCTGCCCAAATCGGCGTCCGAAAATATCACTCGCTTTCAACCTTTGTCGAAGGGGCCTCCAATCGCCTCGCTGTGACGGCGGCCCAAATGGCAATTCAGTTTCCCGGCAAACTGAACCCGATTTATATTTTCGGCGGCACCAGCCTCGGCAAAACACACCTCCTCGAAGGGATTTGCTCCGAATCCCGAAAGCAAAAAGGGCGGAAACCGGTATTATTCATGTCCGCCGAACAGTTTACCAATTCCTATATCGAAAGTGTCAACAGCCAGGGAATGGTGAGTTTTCGCAATAAATTTCGCGATATTTCCGCCCTGCTGATCGATGAATTGCATTTTTTCCAAGGAAAACCGGGAACGCAAGCGGAATTGTCACGGACAATCGATACCTTAAAAAATCTGGGGGTCCAATTGGTGTTAACCGGCGATAAGCCGCTGAAAGAACTCACCGGAATCCGCCCGGAAATCCTGTCACGCCTGGAAGCGGGTGTGGTTTGTGAAATCCAACCGCCGGATAAGGAAATGCTTCACTCCATTTTTCGGCGGATGATTCAGCAAAGGGAGGTGTCGATCAGTGAGGAAGTCAGTCGATTTATCGTGTCACGCTTGAATACACACGCCAGGCAGCTTGCCGGGGCGATGAATCGCCTCCACATGGCGTACCTTTCGTCTAACAAACCGATTACGGTTTCCGTCGCCGAAGAGGTTTTGGACGATTTGATTCGATGCAACCGTAAGCCGGTGCATCTTTCTGACATCGATAAGGTGATTTGCGAGATTTTCGGAATCGCCGGGCAATCGCTTCAGTCGAAATCACGCTCCAAACAAATTTCTTATCCCCGTATGCTTGCAATGTGGCTGGCGAGAAAATATACTCGTAGTGCCCTTTCGGAAATCGGCAGGTATTTTGGAGACCGTAAACACAGCACCGTCGTGTCCGCCCAGAAGAAAGTCGAAAGCTGGATTAACATCGACGCTAAACTTGACTGTTTCGATCAACAAAGTGCGATTTCCGAGGTATTACAAAAAGTGGAACGCTGCCTCCAGGTAGGATAGCGAAAAGACGGCAGTTTTCTTATTTTTCATTTCTCATTTCTCATTTCAATCAGGAGTCAACCATGAAAATCCAACGTCGTCATTTTCTTCAGTCCGCAGTAGCCCTCTCCAGTTTGCCGTTCGTAAGCGGTGTAGCCAGTGTTTTCGGCCAGGAACCACGACCACCTTACAAAATCGGAATTTGCGATTGGGATTTGGGGGCAACCGGTGACCCGAAATGCTTTGCTTTGGCCAAAGAGCTGGGGCTTGATGGGGTTGAGGTCTCGTATCAACCGGAAGGAGAGTTTTCGCTTTCGCAACCGAAAAACCGGGAACTTTTCCTTGCAACCGCCAAAAAGGAATCGATTGAAATTGCTTCGCTTGCCATGGGGATTCTTAATAACGTTCCGCTTGCGACCGCCGAGCCGACCGAAGGCTGGGTCGCCGACTGCATCGACGCAATGGACGCCATGAAAGTGAAAAACGTACTGCTGGCGTTTTTTGGTAACGGTGACATCAAGGATAACGTCGAAAGCCGGAACAAAGCGATTGAAAAAATCAAACGCCTCGCCCCAAAAGCGGCAGAGAAAAAAGTCACTCTCGGCATCGAGAGTTATCTCAACGCCAAGGAACACCTTGAGATGCTTGAAAAAATCGGAAGCGACGCCGTCAAGATTTATTATGACGAGCAAAACATGCTGACGAAAGAATATCCGATTTACGACGACATGGAATTGCTCCTTAAGGAAAAGGCGATCTGCCAGCTTCACTGCAAGGAATACGGCAGTCGCTTGGGACAAGGAAAAGTCGATTTCCCCAGAATCCGTGATCTGCTTGAAAAGTACGACTATCGTGGGTGGTTGATCATCGAATCTTCCGTCGTGGGGGACTGGAAAGAATCGCAAAAAGCGAATGCCGCCTACCTTCGCAAGATATTCAACCCATGATACCGTATCCCTTTTCATCATAGTCTTTCAGGAGTCAAAACCATGAAAATCCAGCGACGTCGTTTTCTCCAGGCCACCGCCGCTTGTTCCGGTGTTCCGTTTCTTTGTGGTGGAATCAATGTTTTCGGCCAGGAACCCCGCAAGAAACCCTTCAAAATCGGAATTTGCGATTGGGATGTGTACGCCACCGGCGATCCGAAAAGTCTCGCCATCGCCAGAGAACTCGGGTTCGATGGTGTCGAAGTCACTTTTGCCCCGGAAGGAGAGTTTTCGCTTTCGAAGCCGGAAAACCGAAAACTTTTCCTCGAAACCGCTCAAAAGGAATCCGTCGAAATTTCTTCGTTTGCGATGGGGATACTCAATGAAGTTCCGCTTGCCACCGTCGAATCGGTCGAAGGTTGGATCGCCGATTGTATCGAGGCGATGGCGGAAATGAAAGTGAAAACCGTTCTGCTTCCGTTTTTCTTCAATGGAGACATTAAAGACAATGTCGAAGGGCGGAACAAAGTGATCGAAAAATTCAAACGGCTCGCCCCGCTGGCCGAAAAGAAGAATGTCGTCCTCGGCATCGAAAGTTTTCTCGGTGCCAGAGAGTACCTTGCCATGCTTGAGAAAATCGGCAATAAGGCCGCCATGATTTATTACGATGTGACGAACATGTTTTTCCGGGAAAACATGACGTTCGCCGAGTACCCGATTTATGACGATCTGGAAATGCTCCTCAAGGAAAAGGTGGTCTGTCAGATTCATTGCAAGGAAAACTATGCCCAACTGGGACAGGGAAAAATTGATTTCCGAAGAGTCCGCGATTTGCTGGAAAAGTACGATTACCAGGGATGGCTGGTTGCCGAAACGTTTCCGTGGACCGAACTCACCGAGGCCGGACACTGGAAAGAGTTCCTGAAAAAAGATGTCGCTTTTCTCCGCAAAACTTTTAACGAATCTTCGTAATTTTTGATGTCCATAGATGTTTTCACCCGCCTGTCCATTGACTCTGGAAGAATCGCTTAGCCTTGATGGTCCCCCGGACGCGACGGTTTCCATTGCCGGTCGAACTTTCCAGTATCACCTTGGAAGTGGGTACTACGCGCTGCAAGCACACCCGGCGGTGCTTGCGGCGGCTTGTAATGCCACGTTGCGTTACGGGATTTCGCCCGGAATTGGTCGTTCCGCATTGACCGCTCCGCCGATTTTCGAGGTGGAACAGAAGGTCGCTCAGGTGTTCGGCACACAGAGAGCGTATTATTGCTCTGCCGGGTTGACGACGAATCGAACGCTTTTGGAGACCCTTGGGGGAACGTTCGACCATATTTTTATTGATGAGGCGACGAATCGTTCACTTTTCGAAGCGGCGAAAAACCTCTTGGGCACGGCACCGCCGGTTCGTTTTGCGCATAGGAATACGGAGAGTCTGAAAGCGCAATTGAAAAAGACACTTTCTCCCGGCGAGCGTCCGCTTGTTTTGACGGATGGCGTCTTTTATTCGCAAGGGACGATTGCACCGCTTGACGAGTACGATACCTTGCTGACCGAATATGACGGGGCCGCCGTTTTGATCGACGATTCGCACGGGTTCGGTGTTCTCGGAGACCAGGCCCAAGGGACACTGGATTTTTTTGATTTCCCTCCCCGTCGGGCCAACCGAACGATTCAGGTGCCGGAAGGATCGTTATCGGATTCCGCTTTTTTTTCCCTGGCGAAAACCATTCAATCTCAAACGCCGGTCCGCTATTATTTTTCGGCGACACTGGATCACGCCATCGGGGGTTGCGGCAGTATTGTACCAGGCAGTGAAGCGTTTGTACAACAAATTTTTGAACATTCCCATAAAATTTACGAGGCGGAACCGCCACCGACCCCGATTGTTGCAGCGACCGTAAAAGGGTTGGAATTGGTATTCCGGCAAACGGATTTGCGGGAGGTCTTGCAAAAAAATACGCAAACGCTTCAAAGGAAGCTACGGGAAATTGGAATTATGATCGAGGAAACGCCGCTTCCGATCATCGCCTTCCAGCTCGGTTCCTCGTACAACATGCGTCGCATTCAGCGAAGGCTGGCCCAGGAAGGAATTTTGATTTCGTATATCCCCCGCTCCCCCGGCCTTGGGTCTGATGGGACGTTGCACATCACCGTTTTTGCAACCCACACCCCGGAACAACTGGACCGACTCACCGACACCTTGAAGAGGGAATTGTAGGGTATCGGGCATAGGGAATCGGGAATAGGAAGGAAAAATTACTTGCTATTCTCGATTCCCGATTCCCGATTCCCTATGCCCGATACCCTACCATGTCCACCGAACTTTCTCAATGGTTACACGACTTGTCTCAAGGCGATGAGCGTGCGGCCCAGCAGCTTTGGGAACTGTATTTTGAAAAGTTGGTTCGCCTGGCCAAACGGAAAATGGAAGGGCTTTCCTTGCGAAGTGCCGATGAGGAAGATGTTGCCCTGAGTGCGATGAACAGCTTTTGTCGCGGGTTAGCCGCTCACCGCTTCGACGAGATTGCCGGAGCGGATGAACTCTGGAAGCTCTTAGTCACCATCACCGCCCGAAAAGTATCCGCCCAACGCCGACTACACTTCGCCCAAAAGCGGGGCGGCGGACGTGTTCGGGGCGAATCCATTTTTGATTCCAATGACCGCCTGGGGATCGGCGAGGTGCTTGGTCGGGAACCATCCCCGGAACTGGCGGTCGGATTTGCGGAAAGCTGCCGGGAAATGATCGATTCTCTGGAAGATGAAACCCTGCAAAAAATCGTCTTGCTGACGCTGGAAGGGTATCGAACACCCGAAATCGCCGAAAAACTCGGCTGCGTCCGCCGAACGGTAGAGCGAAAATTACAGCTTATCCGGGAAAAATGGGGGCAGAATGAACCATAACCGTTACCACTTCAAGCGATAGGCGTCAAACACCGGCCCTTCGAAACAGGTGCGGACGTACTCGTAGTTCAGGTCCTGATTTTGCCGATACTCCACGACGCAACTGTAGCAAATACCGAGTCCACACGCCATTGGTGACTCAAGCGACACCTCACAGGGAAGTCCGAGGTATTGACATTGAGCGAACGCACTTCGAAGCATCGGATGTGGGCCACAGCAGACAACCCTGGGGTTCGTGGCCCCGGAAATTTCGGAAATCGCCGCCGGGATCAGTTCCGTCACCGGGCCGTGAAACCCTTCGGAGCCGTCGTCGGTGGCCAAAAGCACTTTTGCACCCGCTTCACGAAAGTCGTCCATGCAGCAAATCCGGTCCTTTGTTCTCGCTCCGAAAAGCAAGGTCACGCTGCCGGGACCATGTTGTTCGATAAATTGCCTGGCGAGCATCAGGAACGGCGTTTGCCCGATCCCACCGGCCACCATGAGGAGTCGGTCGTACTTGGTCACGTCGCCGGTTGCCTGGAATCCATTACCGAGCGGCCCCCAGACTTCCAGGGAATCCCCCGCTTTAAGTTGAGCGAGCCGGGCCGTCATTTTCCCGACAACCAGATAAACCACCTCCAAAAAACCGTCTGGCGTGGCTCGGTAAACTGCAAGCGGACGACCAAGCAACGGATCGCTTCGATTCGGAAGCCGCAACATGACAAACTGCCCCGGCCTGACCAAAGGAGCGATCTTTTCGGCAGCAAAACGCAACCGCCAGGTGTTTTGCGCAACAAACACATTTTCCGTAACCACACAAAGCATAATGAATGAAACAGAGGCAGAAAATTTCTTGAATATCACGTAAATGAAACACCAGAGCGATGCTAATGACCGTTTGATTCCCGTACCCTGTGGCATACAGGAAATTGATCTGCTTTAATCTGTATGATCTGCGGACAACAACGACCAAAAACTGCAATACCGTTATTCTCCCCGGATCGCTTCGACTTTCGCTTTGGCGTTTTTGAGGTAATCGGCGAATTGCGGTAATGTTTCGGTGAAGCCGGTGGTTAAAAAGACATCCACCGCCTCACAGACCATGAAATTGCCCCAAATCATCGCCCCCAGGCATAAGGCGTTGGCGTCATTGATCGCCCGGCACATCCTGGCGGCGAACACCGATTCCACACAGGAAGCGACCACCCCCGGAAAGCGGTTCGCAATCACCGACATCCCCATGCCGGTGCCGCACAGAAGGATCGCTTTGTCCGCTTTTTTCTCCTGGAGCATTTTACAGGCGATGGGGCAGCTCACGTAATAGTCAAGGTTCTCACCTACATCGGTGACTTCGTACCCTTTTTCCTTCAAGTGCTGGACAATCGCCACTTTCAGGGTATCCGCAAACGGATCAGCGGCGATAACGACTTTTGGTTTTTCATTCATGGTGTTTTCCTTGGATGAGGTGGTTTGTGCAAAAACTCCAGGTTCCCCTAACAACAGGGAACCCCCCGCCGCAACAACGGCGGTTTGTTGTAAAAATTCACGTCGATACATAGTTATTTTAGAAAATAAAAAATGAAAAATAATAAGAAATAAGAAATAAGAAATGAAAAATAGGGGACTGATTCTTACTATTTCCTATTTCTTATTTCTTATTTCCTATTTATTCCCGATAGGCGTCAAACATCTTCCGGGTCGTTTCCATACTGATTTTGAACACCTCGGCGGCCTTCATGGTGTGAGGTGTCCCGTTTTCGGCGGCTTGTTCAAGCACGATGTGCGGTTTTTTGCCGAATTTCGCCACGTAATCGGCGACCCATTGGTAATTGATGTCGTGACCATCCTCGAACAGTTCGGTCCAGACGCCCCCTTTCGATTGACGTAAGTGGAATTCATAGACCCGGTCCCCATAAAGCCGGGCGTGATCGTAAGCGGCCACCGCCGAATTGCCTGACGCCCGGAACGACCAGTGAACGTCAAAGCAAAGCCCCAAATTTTCCGGTTTCGTCCCGCAAAGGACATGGTGAAATTCCCTGGCACCAAACTCAAGTTCCGTCGTGTGGTAGTGGAACGTTAATTTCGCCCCGAGTTTACGGATTTCTTCGCCAACCTTGTCGAAGTTTTTCGATTGCAAAATCAGCTCATCATCCGATTTTCCCGCTTTTACGGCGGGATTGATGACGACGACCTTCAGGCCGTATTCCATCGCCTTTTTCGTGGAGGTCAAAACCCGCTCGATTTCCGAATCGCAGACGTTTTTCTCATGGAGGTTGGCCCCCATGTACATGGATCGCAACACCATTCCCTGCTTTTTCAGGGCGTTACCATACATTTCACTGTCGGCGGCGGTGTTAATCATCGCTTCCAGGCCGTCGGCTCCGACCGCTTTCATTTCGGCCAGGCACTTGTCCAGGTTTTGACCGAAATCGACACCATCTCGGCTGTAATAGCTTCCAACGGTGTATTGGTTCAGGGTAATATGAAGCCGATCCGCTTCGGCAGCTTGGGAAACGCTTTGGCCCATCAGTGATAAAGCCGCCATGGTCCCGGCGGAGGTTTTCAAAAATTCTCGTCTTTGCATGTTAAATTAAGGGGAAATAAAGGGAAAAGGAAGAAAAAAGTAAACAAACACTCAATCAGTATATCAAATCTCATAAGAGATGACCAGTCAATGTCTACGAGAATTATCAGGTGGGAATACACTTGACAACGTACAGACTTAATGTGTATACTGTTAATCGCTGGAGGGCTTGTTCGGAACAGATCATTGAGAATCAATTGGAAAGCCGGATGCTTGGAAATTTGCACGTCCGGTTGGGGGTAGGGTAAAACTCCCTGGTCTACCCCAAGTCTGCCTGAAGTCAATGGAGACTGACCAAGTCTCCATTGACGCCTTGATAATCATTAAGATATTATGGACAACAATACAGAGGCACTTCAAAATTTTCTCATGGTCGAACAACTCCCGGCAATGCCGCACAGTGCATTGACAGTGTTGCAACTCGATAACGATACGACGAAAGTCAACCTCAACGACTTGGTCTGCCCCATCGAAGCGGACCCCGGCCTGGCGGCCCAGGTGCTGAAATTTCTGAATTCCTCCTATTTCGGGTTCCAAAGCACGATTTCCAATGTCCGGCATGGAATTACGCTGGTGGGAATTCGGGTTATCAAAAATTTCGTGCTCTGGAAAGCGGTTTTCAGTCTGATTCCCAAGAGTAAAACCAGCAGTTTTGACATCACAAATCTTTGGCAGGACTCGCTCCGCCGGGCGATGTTTTCCCGGTTCCTCCTCATGGAAACCCGGCAAGGGGACCCAGAATTAGCATTTGCAGGGGCACTATTACAAGATATGGCGATTCCGCTACTCCTGAAACGGTCACCGCAGGATTACGGAAACATTTTGGCCACGCTCAAAGCGACTCCGGCGGCGCAACTTTCCGCTTTGGAATCGAAAAAGTTTGGGTGGACTCACGCCACCGCCGCCGGGGTATTGGGAAAAAATTGGAAGTTGCCCGATCAATTGATCAGTTTGATGACGAACCATCTTTGTTTGGACCAAAGCGTTGCAACTTTTGAGAATAACCCGGAACAGTTTGCCGTTTCCTTGTCCGCCTTGCTTCCGTCAACGATTCGGGACAACTGGCAAGAAAAAGAACTCTTCATGGAACGTTACTCAATGCTTCTTTGCTCGAAAGAGTTGCCGCTCGAACACTTTTTTGCCAAGGTGGACAAAGAATTCGAACAATACGCCGCGATTATCCAGATTTTGAAACCAAAGCGGCAATTGGTGGAATACCTGGAGTAATTGCCCCTTGGAGCGCGGGCGTCTCGCCCGCCAGTGGTAGGCTGGAAGCCTGCGATCCCAGGGGCGGGAGAGACGCCCGTGCTCCAAGGCCCTGGAATCGCCGACATTTTGGGTGAAAAATAGGTATAACTATTCTGCGAACGCCCAAAACAGAAAAAAATCCGAAAAAAATTTTTTCCGATATGGTATTTTTTTTCCGTTTTGTGTAGAATCGTCGGAAAGTGCCCGTAATCGGCGGCTCGTTCTTGAAAATCCGCGTCTGATTCGGCGTTGCAAGGTTCCTGGGCAGAATGTCCTGCCCGGATTTTTTTCAAAGGATTCCATTTTAGGAGATGAATTTATGGCAAATAAAGCAACAAGACGTGATTTTCTGAAAGTTTCAACGGCCGCCGCCGTTGGTTTTTGGGTCAGTGCTGGTAACCAGCGCATTGCCCGGGCGGACGCCAACTCCCGACTCGGTGTCGTCGGTATCGGTGTCGGTGGTAAGGGAGGAAGCGATATTGGTAACGCCTCCCGGTTCGGCGATGTCGTCGGCGTGTGCGACGTCGATCGCGGTACACTTGCAGGTGCCCAGGGTGCCTATCCCAATGCCAAAGGTTACATGGATTTCCGCGAAATGCTCAATGACCTTCAAGATAAGTTCGAGGTCGCGACCATTAGTGGGCCTGACCACATGCACGCTCCGGCGACGCTTATGGCGATGCGGATGAAAAAACATTGCTATACGCAAAAACCGATGACCCGAACGATTTATGAAGCGCGTAAAGTCGCCGAAGTCGCCAAGGAAATGGGTGTCTGTACCCAAATGGGGAACCAGGGAAGTGCCCTTAACGCCTCTCGTATGGCGATAGCACAATTGAAAGCTGGTGTTTTGGGTGCTCTCAACGCCTGCTACATCTGGTCAAACCGCCCTGTTTGGCCACAAGGTCCCGGACGCATCAACACAATGAACAAGTTCATCGGTGGCTTGAGAGACGCCGGTGCCGAGCAGGAGGATATCGATGATGAAGTGAAAGCGAAAAGCGCGGAAATTTCGGGAGCCCTTGATCGAGTCGATTGGAACCTTTGGCTCAACGTTGCCCCGGAACGGGAATACTGGCCCGGTATCTATCACACCTTCGCCTGGCGAAGTTGGTGGGATTTCGGTACAGGTGCGTTGGGTGACATGGCCTGTCATCAAGCGACGGTTCCGTTCGACGGGTGTGAACTGAAAGACCCGGTTTCCGTCTGGGCAAGAACCTCGGGACACGATTTCGACAGCTTCCCGGAACAGTCGTACATTCATTTCGAGTTCCCGGCAACGGCGAGCCGTCCGGCAATTCCGTTCTACTGGTACGACCGGAATGGAAACAGACCACCAGCAGCGATTTTCGAAAAAGCCGGTTACAAAGGGAACGTTTCAGCAAGCGGTGTTCTGATTACTGGGGAAAAAGGATCTTTCTACAGCCCTGACGATTATTGTGGTTCGTATGAGCTCTTGCAACGTGATGGTTCCAAACTTGATCCCATTGCGGGCCTGGAACCGGAATACGCCGTTGACAGAGGGGGTATGGACGAGAACAACATGTACGAGTTGTTTCGGGCTATCGAAGCGAACGATCCGAAAATCTGTAGATCGAACTTCATTGATCGTGGTGGACCACTTACCGAAACGATTCTCCTTGGTAACCTCGCCGTTTGGGCCGCTGCGAACGGGGGAGAAAATGGCGAAAAGGTGGAATGGGACGCCAAGAACCTGAAAGTGACAAACCTCGATCAGCTCAAAACCCCAGGTGTCGCCGATCTCATCAAACCGAAGTATCGCGGCGATTATCGGCTTGATTGATCGAAAAAACCCGTTAGCGGCGTGGGCTTGCCCCGCGTGAAACTCACTGCTACTACCGGGGATAACGCGGGGCACGCCGCTAACGGGTTTATATCCTTCCGTGAATATAAATATCCGGCCCAATCATTTCGACGGTGTATATCTTCAAATTCAGGGAATCCACCATCTCGGCGATTCCCATTCCCATCATCGGCGAAACAGCCTCTTTTCCGCCGATGAGTTTTGGAGCGATGAAAACGTGAACCTCGTCAATCAACTTGAGGTCAAGCAGTGATCCAAGAAGTGCTCCTCCACCTTCCACGAGAAGGCTGGAAACATCTCGCTTGACAAGTTCCTCAAAAAGGAACGTAAAGCGTTCACGACCTTGTTGGAGTTCTTCGGATTCGCTTTGGTGTTTTTGCTTTTTTTCTTTGATTGCGTCCCAGTCCGCTCGGTTCTGGGGAGAACCAGGTCTGAGGTCCCTCTTACGTTGCCGTGACTCTGAATACAAAGACAATATCCGCAATTTTCCTGGTAGCACCATGACTTCGCAACCGGCCTCTTCCAGTTGTTGGACTTTTTCCAAGGGGGCGGCGGCATCGACACCAATCAGAAGCGGTGCTTCCTTCGTTGTCCATACCAAACGACTGTTCGGAGAAATCGAGGCGTCATCGTTCAAGACAATTCGCAAAGGGTGACGCCGTACTGCTTTTTCAGGCAGGCGGACCGTCAATTCCGGATCATCCAAAAGGGCCGTTCGCGATCCAATCATTACCGCGTCTACCTGTTCCCGAAGCTGGTGGACTTTGTGGCGGGAGGCTTCCGAGGAAACCCACCGGCTTGAACCGGTCCTGGAGGCGATTTTTCCATCAAGGGTCATCGCCCATTTCGCGATCACCCAAGGGCGTTTTTTTTCGAACCGGGTCAGATATTTTTTGTTCAACGTCCTGGCTTCTTCTTCGTTTTCCCCTTCTTCGACGGGAATCCCCGCTTGGCGGAGCAACTCGATCCCATTTCCGGCGACAAGGGGATTGGGATCACGCATGGCAATGACGACCCTGGCAACTTTGGCCTCGATTAAGGCTGTGGTACAAGGACCTGTTTGACCGGTGTGACAGCAGGGTTCCAGCGTTACGTAAACCGTTGCCCCTTCGGCATTGTTTCCTGCCGTTTCCAGGGCGTTTATTTCCGCATGGGGACCACCGTAGAGTTGGTGGTACCCTTCGCCGACGATCTGACCACTTTTGACAATAACGCACCCCACCATTGGGTTCGGAGAAACATTCCCTTCGCCCCGTTTGGCCAGCTCCAATGCACGAAGCATATATTCTGACATGATTGTAAAAAGAAAATTTGACAGCTAAAATTGTAAAATTTTATTTTACTTCAAATTTCGTTTCTGTCAACAAACCCAAGAGGATCACACTACTAAACGATTAGAAAATTACCTTTTTTCACCACAGAGGATACGGAGAGCACAGAACAGGTTTCTCTGTGTCCTCTGTATTACTAATGTTTAAAATCGTGTAAAAAATTCACGATAATTTATGCAGGAATAGAGTTAAGTCTTTGTAAATTAAGCACTTGCAGTTGTAGTATTGCGGTAATGAACTCTCGTCCTTTGGT
>Ga0209737_10002144_pt1 | contig 13878 bp, 9 predicted proteins | sample TergutCu122P3_FD_187284 | JGI IMG/M metagenome (GOLD analysis project Ga0209737, IMG submission 187284) | Cubitermes ugandensis P3 segment gut microbial communities from Kakamega Forest, Kenya - Cu122 P3 (SPAdes) (version 2) | ecosystem: Host-associated > Arthropoda: Insects > Digestive system >... | reverse complement strand
GGGAGATTAGGGGGAACAATTTCTTACAAACGCTTTCTTCAATACATTAAATCAATGTATTCTGTCCAAAATGTAAAATTTCGACCGCAAAGATATGAATAAATTTTAATAAAACAAAAAAATATTATCTTTTTTTTAAAAAATTATTAAAACAAAAAAAAGCGACAGAAAGTAAATCTGTCGCTTGATTTATTTTTTACTTTATTTTACAAACACCTTTGCAAATTTGCCTTTGCGTACCGCCCCAAGCGAAATAACGTAAGAATTATTAATAGGAAGTCCGCTAATAACCACCTGTCCATTGCTTTCAAAACTGCTATAAGGAATCATACGAACCAACTGTCCTGTAACAGAGAAAACGTATAAGTTCAAGTTATTTTTAAGGTCTGCACTGCTGATAGAAACAATTACAGAGCCGTCTTCTGTCAGTCGAACAGGTAAGTTTCTATCGCCTGCAGGAGGTTCTGGTGCTATACAAGAATAGTCAAAACTTACACTTCCATTAGAGTTTCGGATAATATTTGTCAATGATTTATTCCAACTTGTATTACTCCACACAAAATCGTGAGAATTATAGCCAAAAACTCCAAATACATTATAAACTAATGCAGATGGATCACCGTTTGCCCTAACTATATCAATTCTGGGAACAGCACCATTGTTTGGACTATTATAGTCCAACGCAGCTTGAGAATGATCTATTCTCCAAATCAACATTCCACTCGCCGGAAGTCCTCTATCCCACGACTCTCTGTTTCTGCTTTCCAAAATAAAAAATTGCTCCGGGTTGGGGTTTCTGCCGTCTAAGTTATGCCGCGATGTATTTGACACCAAAAATCCCTCTCTTGGATATTTGGTTAATGGCGACAAAGAGTATGCGCTGTCTCTACATTCAAGCAATGTTGGCTTTTGCCAGCCACAAAAGAAAGCTTCATAAGCAGAAAATAAACAAGGCACCTCGCCACCAATATTATAAGAACCTCTATCCATTAAACTCCAATTATGCACTACTGAATTTTTGGTTTGAGTATTGTACAAGTCGGGCAGTCCTAAAACGTGACCAAACTCGTGGCAAAATGTTCCTATACCAGCCATTACTCCACCCTGACGCCCTCTAAGTTCCGAAGTGCAAGCATAATCATATACTTTTACACCGTTATAAACTGGCTTACCGGGTATACGGCTTCTGTGGGGCCATATTGTATAAGAGGGAGCACCTTCTGCTTCGTTATAACCTGCAAAAAACACAAAAACGTTATCAACATATCCATTGCCATTATTATCATATTGAGAAAAATCAACGCCATCCGTATAAGCCAAATCACAAGCGTGCTGTATCATTACAGACGCTCTTTGGTCGTTGCCATTAGCATTGTTTCCTCCATAATATTGCATATTATAGGGCAAATTATAAGGTCCATACACATCAAAAGTTGGTTGAAATAAAGAATCAGACGAGGCAATAAAATAATCTCGAGCAGAGCCAATATGGCTGCCAACGTTATAGCCCTTCTCATTCAACATAGCGTGAAAATCGGCATTAGCAGTGGGGCTTAAAAATTGAGCGTCAGTAAAATTAACTAAAATTACTAATCCTTTCTCGCCAACCGCATCGCTCCCTACTTCTCTTTGTAGTGATTGTTGTTGTGCAGATTTTCTTATAGATATATTTCTTGAAATTTCTCTAAAATTATTTTTAAATAACGTTTTTTGAATAAAATTTCTCTCTTTGTCAGTTCGTTTTGAAGGTACATTATATACAAACTTTGACACAGAAATCACTCCGTCATCACTCATTGTTGCATAATGAAAGAAGCCGTCATAGTTTTCTTTCAACAAATAACCGTCAATAGAAGTAATAAAATTAGAAAATTCATCTCCATTTAATATTATTTCTATCTCTGTGCCGTCTGGCTGTGTAACTGTATGAACTCCCGGCTTTGCAGGAACAGCATAAATCAATATGCTAATTAACAGCATATTAAGCATTAATAATGTTCTTTTCATTGTTTTTTATGATATATTATGAATATTAAAAAATTATCTGGCAAAGATACATATTTTTTTTTAAACAAAAAAATTTTAAACAAAAAAATCCCAAAAATTTATTTTTTGGGATTTTAATTTTAGTTTAATAAAATCTTAACGAACAAGGCTACCTTTTACTTTTGGTGCAAATTCTATTGCTTTTGCTCTTTGTTCTTTAATTTTTTTGTAATCATTAGAATCAATTCTAATTGCTTTTTGAGCAGCACCCGCTGGTGCAGGACGCCAATCTTCATGATATGTTTTTTGCAAATTTACTGGAGCACCAAGAGTACACAATATTCCTGCTTCAAATTGTGCCTGTGTAGGCCAAATAAGAGGAACAAGAGACAAACTCCAGTTCATAACTGCTAAGGTAGCATCATCATCACCAGATGACCAATCTATATGAAAATTGTTACCTTGTATAAATGCATCCCACTGCCAACCACCTGTATTTGGGTTTATATACCACAGCCAAGCACCATCAAAAAATTCAGATTCAGGTATGTCTGCATCGTAAAAAGCCCAAAGGTTAAACTTATCTATATCCATCCAACCTCTTTCAAACGACATTGATTCGGTTGTCGCAGTAAAAGGTCCATTTACAGGAGTATATTCTCCCAAAACAATAAAGTAACCCCTTGGTACACCATCTACCATACGCCAACTTTTCTTAATAAGGCACGGAATTTGAAAAAGCGGACCTGAGCCAATAAATCCTTGTCCTGAAGAGTACTCAACTCCTCTGCCGCAAAGATACCATTCCCATACAATCAAAGAATCAAGCAAGCCATACTCGTTTTCTACTATGGCAAGAGGACTTTGTTCGTCAACAATGTACAAAATAGAGTGGATGCCGTGTTCAACAACCCATTCATAATAGCTCAAAACAGTAACATTACAAGTAGCGGATACGCCATCTGTAGTAGCAGTAATTGTGGCAGTACCAACGCTCACTGCTTCAATAATACCACCGGCATCAACTGTTACAACATCTGGGTTACTTGATGTCCAATTAATTTTACCAAGTGTATGACCACTCGGATCTGTTGCCATTACAGTCAACAACCTAGTTTCACCTTCAAACAACGATACGTTGCTGGATGGTCTAATTTCAATACTTTTCAGTTCTACCTTTGGCTCTACTGGCTTACAAGAGAACAATACTACAGCACAAAAAATTGCTGTTAAAAATAAAGATACTTTTTGCATAAACGTAATTTTTTAATATTAATAAATAGTTTTTTAATTTTTAATTAATGTGCGGATTTCTAATCAACTCAGCACTGGGAATAAACAATATTGTTTTTTCAAAATCGTATGCACTTACAACATCATTTTTTATATATCTATGATTTTGCCCTGCAGTTCTGTTTGTATTAAAATTAATCCCTAAGTCTATTCCATAGTCAAACATTCTTAACATTGTAAAATAACTTTTACCCTCTCCCCACATCTCTACTCTCCAGTTGAACAATATCTGATTGACTATTTGTTCTAAGTTCATAGATGCAAGTGTAGGCGCAACTGTTTCGTCTCTTTGCTCTACAAGCGATTTAAGATACTGTGCTGCCAATGCAACATCTTGTTTATATGCTGCTGCCTCAGCTGCAAGCAAATACACCTCAGAGAAACGCATAAATACATCATCGTTTGTCCAGATTCTATCGCCTTGCAAGATTCTCGCTTTGTCATAAAACTTCCAGGTTGGAGCAAGTCTATATCTACCTACTTGAAAATCTGTATTGAACCATGGTTTGCGCCTGTCGGTAGACGGAATGCTCTCCCAAAGTGTTTGGTCAATTGCCTTTGTAGCACCTGCTGCGGCATAACTGTATGTGAAAATATCTACCTGTCCCCAGAATGATGCCAAACCGCCTGCAGTTTCAATTGTTACGTCCTGCGCCCACATCCAATCTTCGTTTGATACAGAATTAAAACCTGTTTCTAAAACTCTGTTTAATGGTAATATTTTATATCTTCCTCTGTCAATTACTTCCTGACAAAGTAATATTACAGTATCACAAATATTAGAAACATCAAACGCGATAGATTTGGATGCTCTGTACATTTTTGAATATGCAAGTATTACTCTTGCTATATCAGAATCAATGCCTGTTTTATGAATACGTTTATACGCCGCAGTGTTGTTTTCGTAATATTGCATATAAGCCATTGCTTTATTTAAATCTCTGTCTGCTGCTTTAAGTACATAGTCGGCTTTTTCCAACGGCTTTGCCTCATCTTCAGAGTCAAATTCGTAATAAACAGGAACACAATCTTTTCCCAAAATGTCTGTGCTGCTTGTACCGCCAACTTGGTTAGTGCCAAAATAAACTGCCAAATTATAATACGCCCAACCTCTCATTGCCAATGCCTGCCCATACAAATTGGCTTTTATTTGCTCTTCAACATTAGTAGGTGCCTCATCAAGATATTCAACCTTTTTGGTTTGTAATATTTTATTGGCGTTTTTAATTATTCTATAATAATAACTCCATAAATAAGAACCAAGTTGTGAATACCCGGCTTGCATCATTTGAGCATCAACAACAAACCAACCATAGTTGCCGGTTAGCATTGCCATATCAGCACACATCATATCGGTTTTGATGTCTATCGACCTCTGTCCAAAAAGGTCGTGTCCGCCACCGTACGCTCTCATCAAGCTGTAGAGCCCATTAACGTGTGCCGTTAAAGAGTTGGGGTTGTTTTCATACTGCTCTTGAGACACAGTTCCACCGGTCAGTTCTGTATCTAAAAACCTGTCAGAACAAGAACTAAATAGTCCTACCAAAACAGTTGCAATAACTGTAAAATATTTACTGATTTTAAACATAATATTATTTTTTTTATTGTTAAACAAATTTTTATTTAATTAAAACTGAAGTTGAATGCCGCCTATAACTGTACTCAATGGCAGATACTGGCTGCGTCCGCTACCTCCTTCAAAGTTGCCAAGTGGGAAATAACCCTTTCTTGCAGTCAAGATAAATAAATTATCTCCCTGTACCCACACCGACAATTTGTTAAGCAACGCTTTTTGAATCCATTTTTTAGGGAAACTATACGCAAGTCGAACATTTGCAAGTTGCAAAATCGAATTTGATGTCAAGAAACGAGTAGAGCCAGCATTTGCATAAATACGAGATTGTCCGTCCATTCCTCCTGTTAGTTTTGGTACGTCAGTATTTGTGTTGCCTGTAAGAGGATTCCAAGCGTTTAACATATCTTTGTGCCAAGCATATTCACCTATTTGTTTATCTTCCATAAGCATCATATAAACAGCGTCATAGTTATATCCGCCAAGTTGATAAACCATTGTTGCCGAAAGTTCAAAACCATACGCCTGGAAATCGAACCCGAAGCCGCCAAATACTTTTGACTCTGCTCTTTTACCAATAAAAATCTCACCAGCATTTCTGTAGTCTTTAACAATCTCCTTTACCAATTCAGCGTCTGGGTTTTGTTTTTCATAAAGATATACGTTTTGAATCCACCTAATCTGTCCGTTAGAATTAGGAATATATTTTGTTTCATCACTAAAATCATCATAATAACCATACCATTGCGACTCTCCTGTGATTGCATTAACACCAGCAAACTCAACAATCTGGATCTCACTCAAAGAAGAGCCAGGTTTAATGGTTTCTATAGGTTCCCACTTACCATAGCGGTATTCAAGAGGTGCTGCTATCCAACGTGATCTGTTTGTACTGATATTTAATCTCAAAGAGAGTTCAATATTTCTTGTTTTTACCGCTTTTGATTTTAAAGCAACCTCTAAACCTCTGTTGCCGAGAGTTCCACTATTAGCAGGAACAGAAGTATAACCCAAAGATGGTGCTACCGGTGTACCTAACAACAAGTTGTTCGTTTGTTTGTCATAATAAGCAACCTCAGCGTTTAGTTTTCCTTTAAAAATATCAATTTCAAATCCTGCATCAAAACTTTTTGTTGTTTCCCAAGTTATTGGACGTCCTTTGGTAGCCCATATCAACGCAGGCATTCCATCAAGAGTTTCCAGTGCATATCTGTCTGTCCAAACAAACGAGGCAATATCCTGATTGCCGGCAGTTCCAAAACTTGCACGCAATCTCAAAATAGAGAGCCAGCTTTTTGTCGGCAACATAAATTTCTCTTTGGTCATAAGCCAACTTGCACCAACAGAGCCAAACCATTTCCAACGATCACCTTTTGCAAACTTACTGCTACCATCATAACGCATATTTCCTTCTATAAAATATTTTTCATCGTAGTTATATCGCGCATTTGCAAAATATGAATCCAACATTGTTGAAGCACTGTTACCAGATATGCCATACATAATAGAACCATTGCTAAGTTCCATTCCATAAGGATTGTAAAGTTGAGACATTCCAGCGTAGTTGCTTGATTGTACTGTCATTTGAGCCTCGTGTGCAACAAATACATCAAAGTTATGAGTGTTTTTAAATGTTTTTTGATAACGCAACATCTGATTTCCAAATATATACATTAAAGAGTAAAACGATTTACTAATTCTACCTACTCCCTCAGCATCTCCATAAAACATATTGGTCATACTGGTTGATGTTTGTCCATAATACTGATAACCTACGTTTGCAGAGAATTTTAAATCTTTATAAAATTCTACCTCCCATCGTGAAAATACAGAAAAGTCGTGATAATTATGCAATAGTTTATCCAATCGTAATGCTCCGGCAGGGTTTATGCCGTGTCCAAAAGGGCGGTCATATCCGGGAGTATCACCATAGTCATATTTCCAATCATTTATTTTTGAGTCCCATACTTTATTTCCATCAGCATCTCTAAAAAATACAGGATAGATTGGCGGAACTCCATTTACAAACTGAAAACCACTGTTCATATTATCGCCTTGACCAGGATTATTCATAGTGTGATAAGCATAGGACATATTCAAGTTTCCGCTTAACCACTTTTTGGGTTGAAAATCCAAATTGGTGCGGGCATTAAAACGCTTCCAGTCAGATTGAATGTAATAACCTTCATCATTCAAAAAACCTACCGCAACATAATAAGTTGTTTTCTCTGCACCACCAGAAAACCTAACGTTTGCCTCTACTTTTTGTCCCGTATTAAAAATATTTTTTGCCCAACTTTCAGGTCTCCATCTATAATCTATACCGTCACGAAATTTTCCTGTATTTGGGTCAATAAGAAATCTTCCTTCGGTATCAAAAGGGTTATAATATGGACTAACTCCAAATGCAGAAAAGATGGTATTACCTGCAAAATCGGCTGCTTCTGTCGCCCACTCAGGTGTTATTGGTCTTGTAAAATTATCAGTTCTATTTCTGTGTGCCAAAGAACCTGTATAAAAACCAAGCCATCCCAATTCTACATATTGTTTTGGGTCATTAACCGTTTCATAGAGAGGAATAAGACGCATATTTACTCCATATTTCAAATCTACGTCAATTCTTCCTTCTGCACCGGCAGTTCCTTTTTTTGTTGTAATAAGAATAACGCCATTTGCACCACGCGAGCCGTACAATGCAGTAGCAGTAGCATCCTTCAATATAGTAGTCGATGCAATATCAGACGGGTCAATAGAGGTAATGTCTCCATTGTATGGAATACCATCAACGACATACAACGGCTGAGTGCTCGAAGATATAGAGTTTACTCCACGCAATCTAACCGAAGATGTTACTCCTGGTTGTCCAGATGTAGTTGCAACCTGTACCCCTGTAAATTCGCCTGACAACGCTTTGGTAATGTCCGAAGGAGATTTGGTTTCTATAATTCTGCTGTCAATTGTTTGGGCGTTGCCGGAAAAACTCTTCCCTCTTTCTATATAACCCACAGAAATCATAACTCCCTCTAAATCTTCCGAATTATTCGTCAAAAGCACCTCCATTTTTTCTCTTGCCGGACGCTCCAGTGTTTCATAGTTAGAATATTCAAATACCAATGTATTTGAACCTTCGGGCAAGGTAAGTTCAAATCTGCCCTCTGTGTCGGTAACAGTACCTATTGTTGTGCCTTTTACAACAACAGTAACTCCAATCAATGTTTCTTTGGTGTTGCTGTCAAACACAGTACCGGAGGCAGTTCTGCCTTGTCCGTAAATTGCGCCGAATCCCGTTAAAAAGACGGCAGCCAATAAGAATAGTAGTTTTTTCTTCATAAAACAAACTAATTTAAATTGTTATAAAAATTTTTAGATATTAAGGTATTAAATTAAATATTCAAAGATTAATAAAAATATTTTGGCAAAGATATTGATTACTTTCCAATTTTCAAACAGTTTGCAGATATATTTTTAAATATATTTTTTGTTAAAAATTTGCAAAATCACAATAAATTGTTATTATGTTTATTATCAATGTTTTATGTTGTTTTTTGTTGAAAAAAATAGTGTGTTTTTTCTATTTTATAAAAATAATTAATGTTTTGCAACGTAATGTTATTACGCAAAAGATTATTTTTAATGTCAAATTTTAACATCTTATATGAAAAAAACGGCTATCTTTGATAGATAGCCGAAATTTTTTCCTAATAAAAAAGTTTATTCCTCACCTCCACCAAAATCTGCAGATTGGGCTTGTTGTTGTGTTCTTTGTGTCTCTACTTGCTCAACAGCATCTTTAGACAAATCAGACGCACTTCTGACAGAAGAACGCTTGTGAAAACCAGCCGTAAAAATACTCAAAGCAACAATTGTAGCAATGAGAATCCAAGTGAATTTTTCAATTCTGTCGGTAGTTTTACGCACACCAAACACTTGATTTGCAGAGGCAAAGCCCGCTGCCAAACCGCCACCTTTGGAATTTTGAATCAGAACAACAAATACAAGGATTATTGCAGCAATTACAATAAGAATAGTTAATGTAGTAAATAACATATTTTTTTATTTTTTTGGTTACAAATTAATTTTAAAAATCGGGCTGCAAAGTTACAACTTTTTTTCTAATTATACAATATTTTTTGTTTTTATATAATTTTTATAATAAAACATTAACTATCAACTATTTATCAGTAATTAGCAATTAATAATTAAAATTAAATCTTACCAACTTGCAACGGTAGCGTTAAAAATTTGGTCTGTAATGGACTCAATAAGTTCGCTTACAAGTTCCGCCTGCACATCATCAAGAGTCCTGTTGCTTGGAAATGTGCGGAAATCTGAAAATGTGCGCTCAAAATCCTCTGTTGGGTTTTTTGAATTTGAAAAAATCACGCGTACCGTCATAGTCAGTCGTGTTTCGGTAGTGAAACCATCTGAGCCCACCGCGCCTTGTTGCAGGTTGTAGCCGATAATCGCACCATTAACATTGTAGTCGCCATTCTGCGGCACAATTTGCAGCCGAGTTTGACGCAAATAAATATCTTTTAGCGCATTGTTAAATTGCGAATACAACGGCGGATACACCAATGTCGCCTGATTTGGAAAATCGCCTATGGCAATGGTCCTATAAATCGAATAATCAAGTTTTGCATTATTGAACTTATAAGAAATAGTGCAACTTGCCGCCAAAAAATAGGCAGCACACATTATTATAATAGGAGATAGGAGATAGGAGATAGGAAATAGTTTTTTCATTGTGATTAGTTTATAGTTTATAGTTTGTAGTTTATAGTTTGTGATTGAGTGATTGAGTGATTGAGTGTTTTACTACAAACTATAAACTACAAACTATTCAAGTCCGTATTCTTTAATTTTTCTATAAAGCGTTCTTTCAGAAATTTTCAAGTCCTGCGCAGCATATTTGCGTTTGCCGTTGTGTCGCTCTAACGCCTTGATAATCATATCTTTTTCTGCGTCAACCAACGAAAGCGACTCCTCAACATACTCCTCTGTGTCTTCCACCGTCGAGTCATCAACAATTTTCAATTTTGGCGATTGGCTTTGTGTCGGCACAATTTTTATATCGTCAATATTATGATTATGCGTCGAAAAAACGTGCTTATGTTCGTCAAAATGCGTATAGTCAAAATTTTCTCTGTCCATAAGCGAATTGACGAGTTTTTTGAGGTCGGTAACATCTTTTTTCATATCAAAAAGCACTTGATACAAAATTTCGCGCTCGGAATTAAAAGATTTTTCATCAACAAAATTACCATTTGCGAGCGCAGGCAAAAATTCAGTGTTGTTTTCGGGCAAATATTTTCTTAAAATATTTTCATCAATGTCCCTAACTTGCTCAATTACAGATATTTGTTCGGTAACATTTTTTAATTGACGAATATTTCCTTTCCAATAATAATTTGTTAAAAAATTTTGCGCTTCGGGGGTTAATTTTACCGCAGGCATTTTGTATTTGTCAGCAAAATCAGCAGCGAACTTCCTGAACAGCAGCACAATATCATCTTTTCTATCTCGCAACGGCGGAATATAAATCGGCACAGCATTGAGGCGATAATACAAGTCCTCACGAAAACGCCCCTGCGAAATTGCTTCGGGAATATTCAAATTCGTAGCCGCAACAACACGTACGTTGGTTTTTTGCACTTTTGACGAGCCAACACGCATAAATTCGCCCGCTTCAAGCACCCGCAACAGCCTAACTTGCGTCTGCAAAGGCAACTCGCCCACTTCGTCAAGAAAAATTGTGCCGCCGTCCGCAACCTCAAAATAGCCCTTGCGGTCGGACGAGGCAGAGGTAAAACTACCTTTTTCGTGTCCAAAAAGTTCGGAATCGATAGTGCCTTCGGGAATTGCACCGCAATTTACCGCGATGTATGAATTATGCTTTCGGTGGCTGAATTGATGAATAATTTGCGGAAAAAACTCTTTGCCGACACCACTTTCGCCCGTTATCAGCACCGACAAATCGGTATTCGCCACCTGCACCGCCACGTCAATGGCTCGGTTCATCGCAGGCGAAACACCGATAATATTAAATCTTTGCTTAATTGCTTGAATTTCAGATAATTGCATAAAACAAAAAACTTTTTGTCATATTTCAATAAAAAAATCTGACAAAATTACATATTTTTTGTGAAAGTGCAAAATAAATATTAATTTTGCACACAAATTTTTTAAGAATATGAAAACAAGGCACACATTATTATATATAGCAATTTTTTTAAATTGCTTTTTTGTTAATGCGCAAAGCAATTTAAAAGGCGCGTCAATCGGCTTTGTGGTAACCGATTTGGAAACGGAAAAAACGCTCGTTTCGCAAAACGCTGAAACTCGCCTTATACCCGCTTCGGTGAGCAAACTGATTACCACCGCCACCGCATTGGAACTTTTGGGTGCGGACTTTCGCTTTAAAACCACGCTGCAATATGACGGCACGCTCTTAAACGGCGTTCTGAACGGCAACCTCTATATTTACGGCGGCGGCGACCCAACGCTTGGCTCAAAATTTTATGAAAACGATTTTCTTGCCGAATGGTATAATATATTGAAAATCAACGGAATAAAACAAATCACAGGCGCAATAATTGCTATCACAGAAATTTTTGATAATCAGCCGTTACCGAGCGGTTACCCTTTAATTGACATCGGAAATTGGTATGCCACAGGCACTCACGCACTTTCGGTGTTTGATAATATCGTGAATGTCTATTTTCAAAGCGGTGCGGCAGGCACAAAACCGAAAATTACCAGAATTTCGCCGCAAGTTAATGGTTTGCAGATAGAAAACAACTTGATTTCAAAAAAAGGTGTGGGCGATTGCGCAATTTTTAGCGGCTTTCCTTACGAAAACAAGCGCAAAGTTGATGGCTCAATCGAGGCAAACAGAACCGATTTTTTGGTTAGGGCAGATATGCCAAATCCGCCAAGTGTATTGGTAGATACATTCACTAATTATTTGATTGCCAACGGAATAATCGTTAGCGGTAAAGGTTTTGACACACTACTCTACCCTACTAAAAAAAATCTGCTGTACGCACATTTTTCGCCGCCGCTGTCGGAAATTATAAAAAACGTCAATCATCGCAGCAATAATATGTTTGCCGAGCATATTTTTAAATTTTTATCTACAACAAATTCAAAACAGGCGAATTTTTCGGCAAGCGTTGAACTGACAAAAAAATTTTGGAAAGAAAAAGGGCTGAATGTCAGCGCATTTGCTATCACTGACGGCAGCGGACTTTCGCCAAACAGCAAAATTTCCGCGCAATTTATCAACGATTTGCTCGTTTTTATGTATAAAAAAAGCGAAAATTCAGAGGTGTTTTTTGAGTCATTACCAATAGCGGGACAAAGCGGGACAATAAGTAAGTTTCTGAAAAACACAGCGTTAGAGGGTAAAGCGCATTTAAAATCGGGCAGCATTTCAAAGGTACAATGTTATGCGGGCTACATCGTTTTAGACACAAAAACCTACGCTGTAACAATTCTTGTAAATAATTTTTCTACTTCAAGAACAGCAGTTAGAAAAGAGATTGAGAAAATGCTTTTGGAAGCAGTAAAATAATAAAAAGACAGCAAAAACCAAAAAAGATTTTTGCTGTCTTTTTCAATTAAATACACAATTTACAAAATAGCATTAGAAATTTCTTTTTATTAATGCTTATTTTTTGTATAAAAAGTTATTGTGGATTTAGTAGTAACCCAATACCAAATTACAGTATAGTAATCTTGTCTGAAGTAAGTTTGAAATTTTGATTCGGCTTTAATTATTACACTTTTTTTGCTTCTGTCATATTTCGCAGAAGATATTACGCCAGATTGAATAAGTTCATTTGCAAATACTTCAATGCCACCTGCTTCTTCAATATCTTTACAATACATAATACCTCCTCCGCTTGAGTTATCATATGCAGAACTGTTCTGCCACTTCATAATACAACCTTTTTCACAATCCATATCCACTATTAATTCTCTTATTTTCATAAGGTCATCAATATCATTAGGATAATAAATTTTTTCACAACTAATAAACATTGTTATGAATAAAATTGAAAATAAAAATAAGACACTTTTTTTCATTATTATTTCCTCCAAAATTTTATTCAAAATCTTGTTTTTTTATTTTTATTTAAAAGATTTTGAATGATTTTTTTCTCTACTCTATTGGCTTTTCGAGTTCCGCCCGTTTTTTAGAAAGTTTCTGCTCTCTCTTGCGCTTTTTTGGGGAACAGGTGCAAATCTGTTTTATATAATAGTAACGGCTTTCCCGTTGTTGAATTGTAAAAAAACACAATAGCGGACTCGATTATTCCGCTATTGTGGTCGTACGAATTACCATTGCACTAAATAACAAAGCCCGCATATTGCGAGCGTTATTACCTTTCTAAGTGCTTGAAATTTCGTACGTTTCAATAGCAAAGAATAAGCGATAAACGCCTTTTTATATGTCAATTTTTGTGCTTTTCAGCACGATTTTTTTGTTTTAAAATTTTTGCAAAGATACAATATTTTTTTAGTTTATGATTTATAGTTATAATAATTTTTCTGTTTGTTCCTTTCTTCAATGCGCATTTTTGTAAGCCGCTCACGAAAACCGCCTTCCTGTAAAAACTCTTCTTCTAATTTTTTCAAAAACTTAAACATCAGATAATCAAATTGTTTTATCATACAAATAGCAATATTTGCTATCGTTTCGGGCGGGCGAGTTTTCACAAGCGCCATATAATAAGCTGTATCGTTATGCTCACGACACATTTTGCGCATCGCTGTCACCTCTGCCGAATTATCTTCCCACTTCCTATGTTCTCGTGTCCGCAAATAGTCCTCGTAATCTATCAACAACTCTTGCATACTTGCTTTTGCCACATTGTTAAGTTTAATTTCCGTCTCTTTTGAAGTGCAAGATGCCGCACAGCCCTCAACAATATTCTGCTTGCCCGAACGCGCCGCCTGTATCATTTGGTCGATAGTGCGGTCGTACTTTTGCAGATAGTTTTTGCAAAAATAGTAAGTAA
>Ga0209737_10002143_pt1 | contig 13879 bp, 11 predicted proteins | sample TergutCu122P3_FD_187284 | JGI IMG/M metagenome (GOLD analysis project Ga0209737, IMG submission 187284) | Cubitermes ugandensis P3 segment gut microbial communities from Kakamega Forest, Kenya - Cu122 P3 (SPAdes) (version 2) | ecosystem: Host-associated > Arthropoda: Insects > Digestive system... | reverse complement strand
ATTGACAATGTACGTTACATCATCCTTATTGCAGGATGTCAATGCAACTGAGAAAATCATGGTTGCTACAACCAAATAACTGAAATATCTCATCTTCTTAAAAATGTTTTTCATTTTTCATATCTTTAAAAAATTCGGCTTTTTGAACGGTGCTCGTAATAATCGGGACTATTGCCCAATAATTGAAGTACAGGCAAACTGATTTCGTCAATCAAGGTTTCTATTTCATCCGGTAATTCCATCGAACAGGCTGCTACATTCATTTTCAGTTCGCCGATATTACGCGAGCCAACATGCGTCGAAGCCATGAACGGTTTTTTCAGAATCCAGGCAATGGATAACTGCGCAACATGGATATTGAGACCATGAGCTATTTCACGCAATTGATTAACGACTTCAAATATTTCTTTTTCAGCGCCTTCTTCGTGATGACGTGAGGTTTCCGCTCCACGGAAGTTGGCGAAATGCCGCGAATGCGCCTGGTGTTTGGGCACATCACAGGCTGTGCTGTAGATGCCTGCCAACAAACCCTGCTGCAATCCCATAGAACCAATTATGCTGATATTGTTTTCCATGCAGTAGGGTACAATATCGGCTTCGATTGCTCGCGATTCAATAGTTTGCACATTGGAAGTGAAATGCTTCACGCCAAGCGTATTGATCGGCCAGTGAAGCATATATACATCAAGGTAATCCATATCCAACCGTTGTAAACTGTTGATGCAGTGTTGACGTACATTATGGCAATTCGACGGGCTGATTTTCGAAATGACTGTCGCTTCGTTCCTGCGTCCATGCAACGCTATGCCCAATGACCGTTCACTTTCGCAATTGTTGTACACTTCGGCCGTATCGAAAGTGTTGACACCCATTTCAAGAGCTGCTGAAACCACATTGTTGACGTCCTGCTGCGATTGCTCGCCCCAGTATTCGTCGCTACCAAAAGGCCAGCAGCCGACGGTCATGGCAGATACAAATATATCAGATTTACCAAGTTTTACCATATTTATTTAAAGATTCAAAGATACTAACTTTTCTCAATAAAATTGGTATATTTGCGCAATTTTAATACAAAAAAAAACGACTGACATGAGTAAGTCAAAAGCACATACATTCCCATTCACAATTGCCTATGCCGACACAGATGCAGCCGGAATAGTCTATCATGCGCGGTATTTGGAAATTGCTGAACGTGCACGCATGGACTGGCTGAAAGGCAACACGCCGCCGGAGGGAGACCTTGGGTTCGTCATTACGGAAATCACTGTGAAATACTTGCGGGCTTTGCGGGTATGGGACGAGATTACTGTTGAAACCGTCGCTACCACTATAGGTGCAGCTTCACTATCCGTCGAACAAAAATTGATGAAAGACGGCGAAATTTATGCCGTACTTACAGGAATTGCTGCTTATCTCGGCAAAAACATGAGACCGAAACGAATACCGGAGAATATATTAACAAAAATTACTGATTAATGGTTTATTGATTTTACCGAAGTTAAATGTCATTGCATAATTTCAAATCAATAATCATCACTTCCGAATATCCTGCTGTACGAATTCGTTCCTTCCTTTTCTAGAAACTGGTTGAGTTTTTCAGTAAATTTTTTGGCGCCAACATCATTCAGGTGATCAGCGTCAAAAAAATCATCTGTTATATATTCAGGATCGGAAAATGCATCATACACCATTATATTTTTATGATTTTGCCTGACATTATCCAACAGGGAATACATTAAATTGAGTTGATACTGGTTCAGGTTTTTTCGGTATGATTGATGCGTGGGTGTAATTAATAAAACAACCTTAATATTCTGCGATTCGCATAAACGGATCATGTTTTCTAAAATTTCTTTCATTTCCTTTTGACGAAGATCAAGATTCGATATGGTATACATTTTTGCCCTGTTTGCACCCGTTTTTTCGATATTCTTATTTCTTATATCAAAACTGAATGCTGTTCCAAATCCTGCTTCATTGATCTGATATGGTTGAATTTTGCCCAACCAGTACGGGACTAATTCCTGCCTGTCAGCGCCGAAAATCATGTAATCTTCCAAAAGATCAGGTTGGTCAACCTGCATGGTCAGGGAGTAGAATTTTCTTCTTCCCGCATCTTTGTTGTCTGCCAATTTTTCAAAAAAACTGAAATACGACACCGGCAGAATCACATATTGTAATTCGGGCATTCTTTCAATGTACTTTTCCAGAATTTTTTGATCGTAATCATACGTTTGACTGATGTATGCGGCATTATATCCTTTTTTTGAAAAATATGCAGGGTTAATTGCATAAAACGTGTGCGAACTGCCCAGACACAGGATTTCTATTTCTCCGCATATTTTGTCCAGATCTGCTTTTTTAATCGAATAAACATTGGGCATCGAGCGAAGTTGCATTTCGACAAAAACAATAAACAAACCTGCTGGAAAAAGAAATAATACTGTTTTCAAAAGAAACGATTTCATATTGGTGATAATTTAGAATTGAAAATAAATAAATTCCTGACTGATACCGGTATAAAGAACAATCAAGGCAACAATCAGATAATAAAAACTCCATCTGATGACCTTTGGCCATCTGCAACCGACATTTTCAAGGGCATATTGACCTCTTCGTCCGAACCATTCAACAATGATAAAAAACAGCAGGATGATTAAAAAAATCCTTCGCGGCATCATTTCCGGCACTGATAATAAATTTTGCGGTATGCGGGCAATGTACTCAAAAGCATGGGATATGCTCTCGGCTCTGAAAAAAATCCATGCAAAGAGGGTCAAAATAAACGTACCGGTTATTTTCAATACATCGGATAACGTGGGCAATATTCGATCAAAGGCAACAATCTCTATATTTTTACGATTATTTTTGGTCAGCAATAAGGGAAGGAAGTAAGTGGCATGAAGCAATCCCCACACCAGAAATGTCCAGTTGGCGCCGTGCCAAAAACCGCTTACAAGAAAAATGATATAAGTATTGCGTATTTGCTTCCAGATGCCGCACCGGCTGCCTCCAAGCGGTATGTATAAATAGTCTCTGAACCATGTGGTCAGCGAAATGTGCCATCTGCGCCAAAACTCGGCAATGTCGCGAGAAAAGTAGGGAAATGCAAAATTGCGTAATAAACTGATTCCCAGAAGACGCGCTGCTCCCAATGCAATATCCGAATATCCAGAGAAATCGCAATATATTTGAAAAGCAAATAATAAAGCGCCCAAAACCAAAGTACTTCCGCTAAATTCGTCGGAATTGGCGAAAATCGTATCCGTCACCATGGCACAGTTATCCGCTATGACCATTTTCTTGAAAAAGCCCCAAAGCATTTGTCGCAGTCCGTCGACAGCTTTGGAATAGTCAAAACTCCTTTTTTGCTTGATTTGCGGCAGAAGATGGGTAGCTCTTTCAATTGGTCCCGCTACCAGCAACGGGAAAAAGCTGACGAAAAGTGAGTATGTAATGATGTTTCGTTCCGCTTTTATCTTTTTGTAATAAATATCAATTACGTATGATAGACCGTGGAATGTGTAGAATGAAATTCCTACGGGCAAGATCACCTTGATGGTAGTTGGGTGGACGGAAAATCCCATAACAGTAAGAAAATCCGCAAATGATTCCGCAAAAAAATTGTAATACTTAAAAAGACCCAAAAAACCGAGATTGATGATTACACTTAATAAAAGCCAGAATTTCCTCATTTTTTGAGTCCTTGTTTCGCACATTTTCCATCCGGTATAATAATCCAACAAAGTTGAAAACATCAACAAAAACATGAATCGCCAATCCCAGCAGGCATAAAAGAAATAGCTGGCGATCAAAAGCAATAAGTTCTGAAAGGTCAGATTTTTTTTAACGACAAACCAGTACAGTAAAAAAACTACGGGGAAAAATAAGGCAAAACCAACGGAATTAAATAACATTTCTTCTTTTTAAATTATTCGAATCTGATATTTTCAAGTTGTAAATTATACGAAACATTTTGTTGCAAGGTTACAGTTTTTTACCGGCATAAAACAGATAATCACGGAAAGAAAGTAACTTTTTACCGCAACTTTCGTAAATATAGGAGAACCTAATTTTATCATAATATTATGGACACACCTCTGGTCAGTATCTGTACAATTACATATAATCATGCGCCATTTATCCGTCAATGTATGGATGGCGTTTTGATGCAAAAAACTTCGTTTCCCATCGAACATTTGATCCACGACGATGCTTCGCCGGATGGAACAGCGAATATTGTCCGCGAATACGAAGCCCGTTACCCTGACGTCATCAAAGCAATCTATCAAACAGAGAATCAATTCTCAAAAGGGACGCCCATGTTGTCGAAATATTTGTTTCCCAAAGTCAGGGGAAAATATATCGCTTTATGCGATGGTGATGATTATTGGACTGACCCGTTGAAATTACAGAAACAGGTTGATTTTTTGGAATCGCATCCCGATTATGCATTATGTGGGGGAAAATATCGTACTATGATCATGGGCGAGAATAAGATTAATGAGTACGAAAGAAAGGGAATAGATAAATATCCAAATGGAAAAACGGTCACTTTTCATGATTTTTTCGACAGTTATTTATTTTTTACGTTGACTGTATGTTTTCGGAGTGAAAATATCAGTGATATGTTCAAATATAAGATATGCATTGACGACACTGTATACTGCGCAGTAATGAACAAAGGTAAGGCATTCTTTTTCCCCGATTATTTTGCGATGTATCGCTTGCATCCGGGTGGAGTGAATGCAGGCAAATCGCGTCGCGAAAGGTTGCAGTTCAGTGTGGATTTTCATGAGGAAATGTTACCGGATTATGGAAAAAACAGCAAGTCGCTGAGAAAAAGGTATATCAGAGATGTTATTGATCTGCGTTTTATTGATTTGAGTGTAAGCAAACATTTTTTCAGGGATTACTTGAAGATAGTACGATTTTCATTTTCAGGCAAATTGGATACTTTACCTTATAGTTTGATGCAATTGCTCGAAAAGACAGGCAGATATACAAGTACCCGGATAAAGATATTTTTAGGCATAAAGAAAAAAATAAATTAATAGAAATGGCTTGGTATACTAAATACCTGAAATATTTTGAAAAACCATATTCTTCAGTACCAAAAAACATAGTAGAAGAAATCAGAAATAATCTTGCGCGTTTTCAGGTAACTGATGTGCCTGTGGCTACCATTGCAGTTATTGCCAGAAATGAAGAGACCCGGTTGTTGAGTTGTTTATGGGCGCTAAGCGAAAGCTGTTGTGATTATCCCATCGAAATCATTGGCGTTAATAATGATTCAACTGACCGGACAGCCGAGATATTTGAAGATACGGGAATAAGATGGTTTACCGAAATGCAAAAAAGTTGCGGATATGCCCGTCGTTGTGGATTGGAACATGCCAGGGGCAGATATTATTTTTGTATTGATTCTGATACATTATATCCTCCCCATTATGTTCAAATGTATATTAAAGCATTAGAAAAACCGGGCATTGTTGGCGTTTCATCGCTGTGGAGTTTTATTCCTGATGAAAAACACTCCAAATGGGGTCTCAAAGTCTTTGAATTTTTCAGGGATATACACGTCTGGCTTTTGTCGTTCAAACGACCGGAATTGGCTGTCAGAGGATTGACATTTGCTTACAGGGCAGAATATGGCAGGAGAGTTGGTTACAGGGTAGAAATAAAACGTGGCGAGGATGGTTCCATGGCTTTGGGATTGTTGAAATATGGCAGGTTGAAACTAATTTTGAACAGGAAAGTTAGGGTTATGACCGCAACTAATACTTTAGACGCTGACGGTTCTCTTTTCAAAAGTTTTCTGAACAGAGTCAAAAACGCATTGAAAGGTTTTGGAAGCTATTTTACAAAACGGACTCATTATGCGGATAAAGAATCCAACATGATCGATGCTTTTAAAAAGACTAAAGTTTAGGATTTTGCTTCTCTGATAACAATACCTTACGCATCGTATCGAAAACTATTTCCTTCATTTCCCCAAAATTGGGCTGTTCCATGATTTCGTATGTTATGATGGTCAATAAAATTCCGGTGATGACTTGCAGAATAATGGTTAACCAGTTGTTCCAGCCCAATAAAGTGATGCACCAAACAATCAATGAAACAATAAGTGCAACTATTAACAATGGCAAAACATCTACTATTTGCGCTTTAAAGGAATAGTTGATCAATCCTGCCGAATAATAACTGTTTAAGAAATATGAGATGAAGGAAAGCAAAATCATCCCGATCAGCAATGCATCTACACCCAGATAAATACCAACAAAAATAAGAGGAAGGTGTATCAGTTTCTTGATGATTTCCAATTTTAAAAACAAATCCGATCTCTTTTTTACAATAATGATATTCAAGTTCATGGCATGCAATGGATAAAGCATTGCAGAAAAGCACATTAATTGAAGATATGGCACAGCCGGCAACCATTGTTCACCTATCAGGATAACAATCAAAGGTTTTGCTACGGCAGCCAAACCCAGCATCAACGAAAAAGTGATCATCATAGTGCTTCTGATTATTTTACGGTATCCCAATTTCAGTTTTTCCGGATCATCCTGAATAGAGGATAATACCGGAAAGGAAACACGTTGAATGTTGGTGGTCAATGTTGCTGAAAATAGACTGGAAAATTTTTCAGCCTGGGTATAAAAGCCCAAAATTGACGACGAAAAATTCTTTCCGATAATGGGATAAAAAATGTTTCTGTATGCGGTGTCAATCAATCCGGATAAGGTTAATTTGTATCCAAATCCGAACAATTCTTTGAAACTTTTAAATGAAAAAATGAGCGTGGGACGCCAGGAGTTCAATAACCACAGCATTATCGCCGAAAACGATTGTCCCAATACGGTTTTCCATATCAAACTCCATACGCCAAACCCATTATAGGCCAAAATAATGGCGATAACGCCGGCAAGTGTATCAGAGGTAATTGATATTTTTGTTTTGGTTTTGAAATCGATATTTTTGACCAAAAGCGTAAACTGTATGGCGCCTGCCGCATTGATGACCAAACCGATACAGGCAACTCTTAATAAGAGAGTCAGTCCGGCTATATTGAAAAACGATTCAGCAAATGGCGCCGTAAAGAATAACAACCCATACAGAAGGATCGCTACTGCAATGTTGAAATAAAAAACTGTGCTGCAGTCGGTTTGCGTAGCGTCTTTTTTTTGTATCAGCGCCGCACCGAAACCGCAATCCACAAACGAGGTAGATATGGCAATGAAAAAAGTAATGATTCCCAATACGCCAAATTCGGCGGGTACAATTAATCGAGCCAAAACAATGGTTACAATAAAAGAAATAGCCTGAGCTACAAAATTATCAATGAAACTCCAGCCTAATCCTTTTAATGTCTTTTGTTTTAAGGTCATATTACTTTAATAAATTATCTTCTTCTTGCTCGTTCCCAATTTACATCGTGAGTTTTTTTCAGATATCTGAAAAATCCGAGATAAACGGATAAATTCATAATGAAAAAATAATAAGGCACAAACAGTATTTTAAGTTTGATATGTCTGTTTTCTAAAAACCAGCCCAATAATGCCATTGTATAAAAAAGCGCCTGCAGCCAGAAAACAACAGAAAAAAAGCCACAGACAAAAATCCCGGTTTGCCATGAAAGCATGAAATTACTGAATAGCAACAGCAGCAAACATAAAGGTGCTAAAGTCCAGCGCAACAATCGATGCGAGATATATTGAAATGACAGGATGCCATACCTGAAAATATTAAGCAAAGGAGCAAGTCGTACCATGGATTGAAATCCGCCAGCCGCTATTCTAACCTTGCGTTTTAACTCTTCCTTTACGTTGACTGATGATGTTTCATAAGCGTAAGCATCAGGATCATATTGCGTTATATATCCTCGCATGGCTATTCGCAATGAAATGATAAAGTCGTCTAACAACGTATCGCGTTCTACTTCAGCAAAAAGTTCGCGACGTATGGCAAACAATTCCCCGGCAGCGCCCACTACCGAATATAACCGGGCATCGTAACGCTTTTGAAACGATTCATATTTCCAGTACAATCCTTCGCCTGCACCGGCTGCCGTATCTTTTTCCTTACTGAAAATTCTTTTTTCGCCAGACACACAACCAACTTTCGGATCAGCGAAAAAATGAACAATGCGGCGAATGGATTCCTTTCCCAGCATGGTATTGGCGTCGGAAAAAATGATAATTGGCGTTGTAGATAATTTTACGCCACAGTTCATGGCTTCGATTTTACCGGCACGTTCAGGACGATGGTAGACAGTTACTTCAGGATATTGCAGTAACAGTTCTGGCGTGCCGTCGTCTGATCCGTCGGTGACCCACACTATTTTCAACCTGTCTTTGGGATATTCCAGTTCGAGCGTGTTTTTCATTTTAGCGCCAACAATGTCTTTTTCGTTGTAGGCGGCTACCATAAGCGTCACTTCCGGATAATCTTCAAACGCAGGCAATACAGGCTTACCCTTGATGGCTTCCTTGATTTTGACCATCAGCCAAAGTACGGCGGCATAACCAACGTATGTGTAGCACACAATGAATACCGACGACCAAAAAACAATAAGCCAAAAGCAATACATGATGTTAAGAATGGAAAAGATGAATAATTTTGTTATACAATTGTTGTGGCCAGTCCTTACGCATACATGGACGTTCGACAGTGATAAAAAACAAACTTACAAGCACAATAATCAAAGGAATCAATATGACCATTTGTACCAGCAAATTCCATCTGATATCATCAAACAGTTGAATTTTCAATGTATACGGAAGTAAAAATACTATCAAGGGATAATGTAACAGATACAAACTGTAACACATTCCCCCGATGGTGGTGATCAACTTTGAGGTGAAGAATCTGTTCCAGAAAACGCTTTTGAAAACAGATAAAAAAAACAAGAAAATGGACGTCAAAAACAACAGATATTTTACCGGTTGGTTGTATGTCCATGCAAACATATAAATACCACATATACTGAGCGTACAAACTGCATCCCAGTAATAGTTTTTCTTTATTTTTTTTAAATCCAGTAACAGGCAGTCTGCAAAAAGAAATCCGGTAAGAAACAGGCAAATATAGTACAATGCGGAGTTGGCCAGATGACAGGTTTCGAAAGCAGTATATGTATATGCCCTTATGGTTGTCCACACAATGATAATACCTGTAAAAATCAATCTTCGCTGAAGTTTCTTCCTGATCAAAAACAACGATGCAAGAAAAGGCGCAAAAATGTAAAACTGTACTTCTGCTTCCAGACTCCAGGTTACAGGATTGATAGTGCTCCATGCGCCATAGATAAACTCATGCGTATATGTCAGTGTTGCCATTAGATGAGGAATGGTGAAACCATCCAAACCATCTTTCATGACGAAAATATAAACAAAGTAAATACCAAGTATACAGAGGATAAACGGCGGCTCCAACCGTGTAATCCGCCGTATAAAATACTTTGTGATGTTCACTTTCCGCGTTCCCCGTAAAGCGTGTGAAGCAAACGGCATCCCGAGAATGCAGCCGCTAATGACAAAAAACACTTCAACACCCAAGCCGCTGAAATCTAATATGGTATGAAACGGTTGATTGATGATTTCGTCTACTCTATCAGGGAAAAGCCGTTGATAATGCTTGTATACATGCAGCATCATCACCGGAATAATAGCAAAAAAACGTAAACCGTCAATTTCAGGAATAAACGCATCAGTGCTGGTTATCCTCCGAAACCTGTCTAAAAAGGCCATAATTTTACAATATAAAACATCACCTTTTTTATACGAAAATATCAGTAAAATGTTTCGATTACTGTTACTTCAACCAGAAATAAATCAACAGGGTAAGTGCAAAAAGAACACCCAAATGAAGCCTCCAGTCCTTGATTCCTTCAAATTTTGCAATTCCGCCTTTGAAGTTGATAGTTGTGGTGGCCAATTTTTCCGGCGCCGTTTTTTCGGTAAAGGCCGATACGGCAAATAATACGATGGTGATGAGTATTTCAGCCCATAATCCGCGGTATCCGAAATTCAGGGTCAGCGGATGATGTAAAAACGGGAAAATCTGTTTACCGACATCAGGGCCAAGCAACTGGTCGATAACGAAAATCGTGGATAATACAACACCCACCAACACCGATACTCCTGCACCTTTTACGGTTACTTTTTTGCTGATGATGCCAAATAATATGGCAGGAAATATAGGTATCACCAAATAAGCCGAAATGGTCTGCAAATACTTGTACAGGCCTTCTTCGTTTTTGTAAACTAACCAGGCGGCGCCGATACCTAAAGCGGCGGCAATTAAAATAATATATCTGCCAACAGTTACCTGCCTTTTTTCCGTCATACCGGGTTTTAATTTGACAACAAAATCGCGCACCACCAATGTCGAAACCGAGTTATATACTGCTATCAACGACGAAATCAGCGCAGCAAGCAACGACGCCAGCAACAATCCGCGTAATCCTGCCGGAAGCAGTTTATTCAAAAGAAGCACAAAGGTTTGTTTGGTTTCTTCGCCTTCCAGTTCGCCGGGAAACAGAGCAAATGCAATCACTCCCGGTAAAGCAAAGATAAAAACAGGCAAAAGTTTCAGAAAAACAGCAAACATAGCGCCATTTCTGGCCGTTTTTAAATCAGATGCAGCCAGTACACGCTGTACATTTACCTGATCGATACCCCAATAAAAAACGCCTGCATAAAAAGCCGTGGCTAAAATTCCCCAAAACGGATAAATCGGATCATTGTACGGTTTCGCGATACTCATCATGTCCGGCGCTTTAGCCATCAACTCGCTCCATCCGCCCACCTTCACCAGGCCAACAGTAAGCATGATGATTCCTCCGATGATCATAATCACCACCTGAATCGTACCTGTATAGGCAACAGCAGTATAACCGCCTATCATCGTGAAGATGGCGACAATAACAGCAATCCATATCACCGTCTGCATGATATCCCAGCCCAGTAAACTGTAAGTGACCAATGCTCCGGCAAAAATTGTAAATGCCAACTTGGTCATGACGCTGATGATTAGCATAAATACGGAAAAGAAGGTACGTGCATGATGATTAAACCGCAACTCTAAAAATTCAGGGATTGTGTAAATCCTGTTTTTCAGATAATAGGGAAAGAGCATGGCGCAGGCTATTCCTAAAGGTATGATGGTCATAATTTCGACTGAGCCTGCCGAAAGACCGTAACGGTACGAATCACCCGAAAGTCCAACGAGATGCTCTGCCCCGATATTGGTAGCAAAGAGGGAAGCGCCTACGATAGGCCACGTCATGTTGCGACCGCCCAGAAAAAAATTCGAACTGCTTTGAGACGCTTTTTTTCTGTATGCCATGTATAAGCCATACACCAGGCTCAATCCCAACACAATAATGAAAACTGTCCAATCGGAAAAAGAAAGGGATAAATTCATAAATAATTGATAATTGATAATTTACAATTGATAATTGTTCATTGTTAACTGTTCAATGTTAATTTGACTGCGAGGTCAAGCGTATATCGCGGACAAGCCAGCAGGATATTTTTCCCATCGCTGGATACGGTAATTTCTTTCAGCGTTTTTAACGTTGCCGGTTCGATGAATGTGACTGTATAATCGCCCTTTTCCAACCGTAGCGTGAGCACTGGCTCGAATGGCCCATAGTTCGGTTCATAATACGAACCACTGTTAAAAACAGGGAAACTGTGGTGGATGTACATCGCATACTGCCGTCCTTTTTCGGACATCATGTTTATGCTTGCGCCAATGGACGATTTTCGAACGGTGTTCAGGTCGCGGGTCATTTTAACAAACTCGAAACTTTCCAAAAAAGTCCTAAGGTTACGAAGTCCTGCCAGAACTTTCAAGTTGGTTTCATTCTCGCCGGATGGGTTGTATGGTTGAAAGTATCCGTTCAGTTGATTGAATCCTGCGCCACCGCCAATCATAAATTCCCACGCTTCTAAACGGGATATGGCCAGCAGATCGGCTGTATCCTCTTTAATCCATGAACCAATGAAAGCGGTTTCGTTGAGTTCGATGGGCTTGTTGAAGACATAACAACTGTTGAGCGCGGGCACTCCACCCACCTGTCGCCAACTAAGCGAGATATATTGCGTTACGATCGCCGCTACCCTGTCGTCGCACGAGAAATCGACGCCGATTTCCAATTGCTGCGCTATAATATGCTTTTTGGGAAGCCGGCTCTCGGTTTCTATCGCTGTTTCGATTTGCGCTTCAATCCAGTGAAATGCCTTGTGGGAATTTGTCAGTGCATTGGTAGGCTCGTCGCATATCTCGTAGATGACATTGTCGAACTCGTTGGTTTCGACAATGAGTTTTTCGACATACTTCAACTGCTCGCGCACTAACGGCTCATTTTCAAGGGTATGAAAGGTGGCGGGGTCACAGTCGCCAATGCCCTGAATGTTGTTGTCATTTTTCAACGGCGAACAGGACCAGTAATGATCCTGCATGCCGTTGTAAAAACATATCTCAACAATGATATCACGCTTGCCGGCTTCTGTAATAAAATCGCGCAAGCGGGCAAAATATTCCGGATCCCATTTGTTCAGATCGAATTTATTGCCGCCCTTTTTATATCCCGTAACATTGGAACGCGCCCAGGGTACAATCAAATCCTTGTCAGCAGGCCCTAAAACATCACCGGTAGAAATCCACAGACCTTCAGGTTCGACAAACGCGCCCGGATAAATCCTCGTATAGTTGAGACCGTATTCGGCAAGACGGTCAAAATATTTCACATAGTCAAAAGCCTTGTTGATCACTCCTCCGTAATGTTCCGCAGAAGTGATCAGTAGAATTTCCTTACCCTTGTAACGGTAATAATGCGGATTTTTTTCGCTGACGCCAATCACACCGGGTGATGCATTTCTAAACAGTTCACCTTCCTTCAGATAATTTTTGGTCTTTTTTTCAACACCTTTCGATGTATTTTGCCCGCAAGAAACGATTTGTGTGGCGGCAATACCTCCCATTACAGCAGCAGATGCTGTTTTAATGGCTGATCTACGATTCATTGATATATATTTTTTCGATTACGCTTCCTCAACGACTTTCCATCCCAATGCATTGGCAAGTGCAAAGACCGGTTCTTTCAGGTCGCCGTAATAGGTGACCCTGTGCCATCCCCATTGATCCCATTCTTTGAAGAGTTTTTCGAAATCGCCGACCGGCACGGCAGCCAGTTTCGTCCGGCAGGCGCGGTCATCGGTACTGTTGTCGACAGCCTTGGCCTGGTGGAAAAGTATTTCCTTCCTCCCCGGATGGATTTCCAGTGTTGTGGTCATGTAGCCTGTTGGAAGCGTCGAACGGAGCGATGCGCCCTGCCGGTCTTCCGAATGGGTCATGATGGTGAATGGATTCGACGCCATATCAGGGCCAAACGCTTTGTTCGAGGCAACACAGTGAGCGTAAATTATTTGTTTGGTTGCAACATCCATCACAGGATCTGAAATATAACCCGGACGTCCCTTTGTCAGCGTGGTCATAACAACCATCGTCAAAGTCGAGAGTGTGTCGCATTCGCAGGCGCCGATTAGTCCTTCGTTCAGCAGTTCGTGAAAGCCGAGGCAGGGGTAGGCGTGAATATGCCCGCCGTAAAATCCGCCGAGGCAGTTGATGGTAATCGCACAGGCATCGTGTTTTTTCAAACTTTGTTTCATCGCCAGATACATCCGTGCCGATTGTTCCAATGTTTCGTCGGAAACGTCGAGAATCGCCGTAGTTCCGCTCTTCCAGTGTTTTACGACTTCCATCGCCTGAACCTTGTCGGCTTTTTCCCACAGATCGTTTAGTTCAGCAAAAGGACGCCGGATGATTTCAACGCCGAGCAATTCTTTTGCCTCTTGTCTGATATCGA
>Ga0209737_10002142_pt1 | contig 13883 bp, 11 predicted proteins | sample TergutCu122P3_FD_187284 | JGI IMG/M metagenome (GOLD analysis project Ga0209737, IMG submission 187284) | Cubitermes ugandensis P3 segment gut microbial communities from Kakamega Forest, Kenya - Cu122 P3 (SPAdes) (version 2) | ecosystem: Host-associated > Arthropoda: Insects > Digestive system... | reverse complement strand
CAAAGTGCACAATTGCACGCGGGCGGTACTTCTCAAGCACCCCATCAATCAGGTTACGGTCACAGATGTCGCCCTGCACAAACACATGGCGCGGGTCATCCATTACCGTTTCCAACGTCTCCAGGTTGCCTGCATAGGTCAGCGCATCCAGATTGAGTACCGGCTCATCGCTTCCCGACAACCAGTCGAGAACGAAGTTGCCACCGATGAAACCTGCGCCACCTGTTACCAGAATCATGAAAATACCCCACCACAAGCAAATACAAAGAAAGGTCGTGATGTTAGCCCATTGAACGAAGCTCCACCATGACGTAGTATGAGCTTTCGTGCATCATCTCTTGGCATACTTATGGTTTTGATTTCAGAAGTCAGCCTGCTCACCCAGCGCGGGAACAATGTCCAGTAGATTATCGTCCCATCACCGCTAAATTTTATAAATCGCATGACACCTTTCGCTCGTCGCGCCATTATCCTCGCCGTGCTCATGCTGTGCGCATCTGTGCTATCGATTGCACTGACGCCAGCCCAGCGCATCATAGCCGAAGCAGAACGACCTGATCTTGAAACGCTCATTCCTCGCCAGTTCGATGACTGGTATATGGATGAACGATCTAGTCATACTGTCATCAACCCTCAGACGCAGACATCCCTAAACGCTATTTACTCGCAAGTCCTGTCACGTACCTACATCAACCATGATGGTCGGCGCATTATGTTGTCGCTAGCTTACGGCGAAGACCAATCGGGTGAAAGCAGAATTCACAGGCCTGAGGTTTGCTATCCATCACAAGGCTTTCAAATAGCCAGGAAATGGAAAGATTCCGTCTCCGCAGATTCCATAGCGATCCCGGTCATGCGCATTACGACAAGGCTAGGAAATCGCTACGAACCAGTAACATATTGGATACGAGTAGGCAACTCGATAGCACGAGGAGGAATCGAACAAACTTTTATCCGAGCTGGTCAAGGACTTGCAGGAAATATCCCCGACGGCATTCTTTTTCGTGTCTCCGAGATTAACCAAGACGCCGAAGACTCATTTGCTATTCAAGATCAGTTTATTCGATCGCTACTGTCATCGATACCTCCGTCTGACCAAAAAATTCTTATCGGCTCTCTCGGGTTGAAGTAATCTTTGTCGCTGCAACAAAATAAAGAAGAATTTTTATGAATATCCAATACTCAGGGTTATTAACAAAGATCAGCTTTATTTTAATGATTGGATCTTCATTAGCCATGCCTTCAGGTTCTTTTGCAGGCATTCCCGTAAAGTATATTACATACATTGCCTGTGTTGTTTCGTTATTGGCACACTGGTACAAAGGCGCAAAAATAAACAACGCATTTCTTTTTTTGTTTACCGCAGTTTTATTGTTTGTCGCTTTTTTTTCACTAGTGGGCTCTTTGTATGCAATCGCTCATTTTTATTTAGTATTCACCGAAGGTATGTTTTTTGTTTCTACAATGACAGTTACACTGCTGATACTAATGGCTAATTCATGCAACGCCATTAAAGATGAAGAAATTATTCTGGCTGCTTTTTATGGTGTATTTATTTTCTCGCTCTGGAAATTTATTGCGATTTTTTTACTGACAGCAAATATAGTCTCGTTTGAAAACTTGATGTATTTCTTTGAAAAATACGCCAAATTTGTTCCAGTCACCACCGAGATACCCGGCGGATACCATAGACTAACCTTTGCCGTCAACGACTTCGTAGCCACTTTCTTTTTATTCCTGGTACCCACCTACCCCAAAGTGTTCTCAAAAGTACCCCTTGCCATCCGGGTTGTGTTCGTTACAACAGCCACAATTGGTCTCGTTATAGCTTATTCTCGGTATTTTTTTGGTTTTATTGCAGTACTTTGGCTTTATGCCTTCTTATTCAAATTTACTTTCAAACAACGTTTTATTACATGCTCTATTATTATCGTAATATTATCCCTATCATTACCATGGTTCATGGAAGTATTTGAAACAAGGTTCCTGTCTGAGCAGGCAGATTATAGCGACAATCTTCGCCGCCTCCAAACACCCGCCTTAATTGATGCATGGAAGGACTTACCTATCTTGGGTGGAGGGCTTGGTTTCTACACAAAAAACGTTATTAGAAGCGATGCTCTTATGTCGGCCTATGAAGTACAGTGGGTGAGTTTTTTAGCCAAATTTGGAATGACTGGCATTTCTTTCCTTGTGTTTCTTGTATCGCTTCTTTTCTACAAAATTTTGGCTGGAGAAAAGATTATTGATCATTATGTTTTAGCTTTTTCTCTTTTTTGCTTTATCATAAGCGGCTTCACAAACCCATACCTCCTTAACTCAACGGCTGCCGTGTTTTACGTCCTTCCTTTAATACTTGCTTCGGCATTCCGTAAAGAGCTCGCTCATGCCAAGACAGAGGAAAATACGGCAAATCGCATGACAGCATGAAGTGCAGCGGTCATCCCGCATAAGGAGACAGTAAATGCTATGTAAAATAATATTAGTGAATTGGAAAAGGGCACCCGATACCTGCGCTTGCATCGCTAGCCTAGAACAAATCGCTGGTGTCGAATGGTACGCAGTATTGTGCGAAAACGGTTCACCAGATGACTCAGCCACAGTGCTGAGGAGTTTTCTTGCCGACCGTTATTCAGAGCGCATGCGAACAGATGGAGATTCGACAGTTTTTGACTATTACGCAAGCGACACCACCATTCCACGCATCACACTCGTTTTAAGCCCATCTAACCTAGGCTTTGCAGGGGGTAACAACCTTGCCTACCACCATGCGCATACCAGCGCAGCAGCGAAATTCGTATGGTTTCTTAACAACGACACGGAGATTGAGTCCGACACCCTACCCCGAATGATTGAGCGAATGGAACAGGATCCATCCATCGGAATCTGCGGAAGTAGCATCGTTTATGCACACGACAGAAAAACCGTGCAGACTCTTGGTGGAGCTGTTTATCACCCCTTTTCCGGTTACATACGCGAAATTGGGCGAGGGAAAACATGGCCATGCGCTGTAGAGGCTAACGCTGTAGAGGCTAGTATGAGCTACGTATCCGGTGCCTCGATGTTAGTAACGCAAGATTTCATTAACCAAGTCGGATTGATGTGCGAGGATTATTTTCTCTACTACGAGGAAATTGATTGGGCTGAACGGGCTCGTAAGGCTGGTTTTCGTCTTGCATACGCACCACAAGCGGTTGTTTTTCACAAAGAAGGCGCTGCACTTGGCTCTGGAAAAAGTCAATATCGCAGTATGCTATCTGAGTATTATGGCATAGTAGGCCGTCTGGCCGTAACACGTCGCTTTTTTCCTTGGGCTTTACCCACCGTCTACTTATTTTCACTGCTCCAAGTATTACGCCGTTGCATGCAGGGATATTGGCCGCGTGCGCGCATGATGGCTGAGGTACTCTTAGGGTTGCGGCGTAGCCCGCCGGAGGGTTGATGAAACACTTTCTTTCTTTGTTTGGCACTCTCGCGCTCATACTAGTTGCTGTACCCGCAATGGCATTGCAATGCACAAACAAGCCAGCCGACCTCATCATTAAGGCACGCGCTTCGCAAACCATAGAATCAAATAAGCTGGATTGCTTACTCGGAAGCGAAGCTGCGATCCACCTGTCTGGCAAGCTAACTTCATCTTTAGTACGCGCTGATGGCTTCATTACCGTTCGCTTCTTCAACCAGCACGATAAGCCTCTTTGGCATTCGCGTCAGGGGCCTTGGTTTGGCGCGTTTTCTGGCCTTGCATTTGAGGAATCTTTTGCCGTACCTCCTGGTGCTTTTCGCGTCCACGTTGTCGCCCAAGTAGTCAGCACAAGCAGTGATGCTTCGGGCGAGTGGCGCATAGCCAGCCCCACTGTGTCTCCAGGAGTAGTCGTGGTAGGTGAACCCGTAAATAGCACAGTGATTACCACTGCTCAACCTGCCCGTTGGCGTTTTTCTACAGTGCCGCCCCTGGCACAAGGTTTATTCCAGATGGAACTGCGCAATTTGGCAGGTGAGATCATCCATACCCGTACGCTCCAAAAATCAGATAAGTACACAGAAATTAATTTTGGCCCCTTGCCTGTTGGTTACTATCAAGCACAGGCGCGATTCACGCCAGAACATGTGCATCCGGCCTCTTGGGCAAGTGCATTGGTCGTATTGCCCAATGACACTTCACCCAATGAACCACGATTCGGTATGGATGGTGCACTAAGCTGGTACCGTGGAGGAAAACCAGAAACTGCTGCGCAAGCTGCACGAATGATGCGCCAAGCTGGAATTGGCGCAGTGCGTGACCGTATGAACTGGAGCCAAATTCAGCCATCGCGCCATCGTCAGGAATGGAAGCGTTTTGAAGAAGTCGCCAGAGCCACCACGCAGACAGGGATGGAGATTGTTCAGGTATTCCATGACTCCCCTAGCTGGACACGACCTGGAGGGAGTTCTGAAACAAATCATCAAGCTCCGCTTGACGATACCGCAATTTTTGAATTTGGGCAGGCTTATGCAAAAAGGCTTGGTAAAACAGTTCGTAGCATTGAGTATTGGAATGAACAGAATAGTGGGTTTTTTAATGGCTATCCGTTCCAGTACGCCAGCGGCTTAAAGGCGTTCTCTGAAGGGATCAAATCGATTGACCCTGGTATTCGCGTCCTGATCGGTGCGGCTGCTGGACAACCAGGACTGTTCTTCGAAGAAACCTACTTCAACGGTGTTGCAAACTTCTTTGACACACGCAACCTGCATTACTACGGTGAAATCGACGAACTAGATAAATTTCTTGATCTCCATGTAACGCCAATGGAACGCAATGCCGGTATGACAGGACGACCTGGCTGGATAACTGAGACAGGTTATTCACTGCACAGGGACAGGCATGGAAATTGGGAGGCTGCCGAACGCAAACAGGCAGAGTACCTGGTTAAGGCGTATGTTGGTGGTTTTGCTGCTGGCTATGAGCGGATATTCTTTTTTTTCTGGGGTGAAATAGTAGAAGGCAATTTCCACACATGGGGCATTGTACGAGATGATTTTTCCCCTCGCCCTGCCTATCTCGCTCTGGCTCTTCTCACCCGACATCTAGCGGGAGCACATGTAGCAGCTTCTGAGCGTCATGGCAGGGGGCGCACCGTCTACTTTCGCAAAAGTGATGATGAAGAATTGGTTGCGGTCACTTGGGGTGGTGGCGCCTCAATCAACCGCCTTGGCTCCAAGGTAGAAACCCGAGACATCTTTGGACAGCAATTGGACAACACTTCAGCAGAACAGAGCGGCTCAATGCCACTCTTGTTATCTCAAATCAACAAACTGCCAGAACAAGCCAAGAGCGTAAACCTGTCAAAACAAATGCTTCGCGGATCCCACCCCTTACGGTTAAGCGCCTCCGTGCGGATCAATGAGAAAAATCTGACCTATCTTTCTGGTGATAAAGTCGCAGCAAGCGTCAGTGATGGTGACACCATCGTGGTTACCGCCCGTGCTTATCTGACTAACCCGACAACAGAAAGACTAACGGTCGACTGTATCCCTGGCCCAGGGCTTGCTTTGCTCTCCCCGTCTCAGCTCTCAGTCGAGCAGCCTAGATCGAACGGGGAGCCGGTTACCTGCCGTTTTCGAGCCAACCTAATGGCTACCGGCAAAAGCCATGCGACAATTCGAGCAAGAAAAGGAAATTTCAGTGACACAATACGGATAGCACTAATTCCAAACGCAGCGGCAGTCACAGCGAACACCACTACACGTCCACTGATGCCCCAAAGCGCATGCCCCCGCTGGACTCCCAGCCACTCATCCAATCTAACCCTTGCGATCAAACCTGTTCACAACACACCACAGGCTTGCCAAGTAAGCATAATAAGCTACATCAATCAGAATGGTAATTCGTGGGTTTTTCCCGCCATACTGCTTCGTCCGAATGAACTTGTCGACTCGGTTGGCCTTCGCTTACGAGTAGGCAAAATACCCGGTTTGGCTTTCCCTCCAACACCTTTGCGGCTTCAGTTGATGGAAAATAGTGGTGAAATATGGATAGTCGATCTAAAAAGCGAAGACGGCGGTAAAGTATACTATGGTCTCTTCAACCTTTCCAAACCAGCTCCTTGGGCACGCAACAAAAACGGGCGACTGGACATCGCTGATGTCCAGAGAATTCTGGTTGGCTGGGGAGGACATAGCGGTATCGCCGGACAACAGTACGGGTTCACACTCGAAACGATAGACACACTCAAAGGCTCCCTCAACTCAGAATGAAACTGATCTGCAACCTTTCCATGCTCAACTCACAACCTACGGGCTTGGGCGTTTACTCCGAAAACTGCGTCACAGGCTTAGCCGAGCGACTCGACCTCGACTTCATCGCTGGAAGCGGAAAGCTGCCTCGTGGCAATGTGCTGGTCAGGGCTCCAGGTTCAGTTGCTATCGACAAGGGAAAATTTGTAGGAATACAACGCTACCTATGGACCCGCTCTTTACGTTTCGACCCCGATAGGCTGGTATATTCGCCAACTCATCATGGGCTACCCAGCCACTCCGGGCAAATTATTACCATCCACGACCTCATCCACCTGCACATCCCTAGCCAACATCCGCAGATTTACATTTATTTCCGGTTCCTTCTTCCACGTCTCTTGAAGAAATGTCGAGCGGTGTTTACTGTTTCTGAAGCTACTCGCCAAGACATCTTCAAGTCTTACGCCTATCCTCTTGAGAAAATTTTTGTTACTCCCAATGGGGTCGACACGTCCACTTTCAGCCCGAATCCATCCATACGCGCTGAAAAAGAGCCCTTCCTTTTAATGGTCGGAGGTCGTCACCCACACAAGAATGTAGTTGAAGCACTTGATATGTCACAATTCTGGAAGAATAACTATCGCCTTGTTATTGTCTCCTGCAACCAAGGTTCGTACCGACGCATGTTAGAACAAAAAGTGTTCAATCTAGGACTAACTGATCGTATCGAATTCAAAGATTATCTTACCCATGAGGAGCTGCTAAACCTTTACCAAGGTGCCACCGCTCTACTGTACCCCTCACGCATTGAAGGTTTCGGTATTCCTCCACTCGAAGCGCTAGCTTGCGGGACACCAGCAATTGTTTCCGACATTCCAGTATTTCGAGAAGTGTTAGGCAAGGCTGCTCTATATATCAAGTTAGGCGACCATCGAAGCTGGAACGAGGCCTTTGATTCACTTAAAAACACCTCAACTATTCAAAGCATTCTTGCAGAAGGAAAGGAATTGTTGTCGAAATATACTTGGAAGAATGCGGTAGATATTCTTGAGCGTGCGCTATTAAGTGTCGAGCCGCGCCTTGAGAACTCACGGATTACCCCGGAAACAGCCTAATTAATCGCTCATGAATAAAAACAAAAAAACAGTAGGTGTTGTTATTCCAACCTATAACGGTGGTTCTGTTTGGAAAGAGGTTGTGAGTGCTTTGCAGATGCAACGATCTGATTTTGACAAAATATTAGTTATCGACTCAGGAAGCACAGATGAAACTGTCGCAATAGCGCAAAACGCTGGCTTTACAGTTGAACAAATATCGGCCACCAAGTTCAACCATGGTGGTACGCGGAATTTTGGACTACATAAAATTGATTGCGATATAGTCGTCTTTCTCACACAAGACGCAATACCAGCGAACAATGCTATTTCCTTGATTTCAAGCGAATTTGAAGATGATCGCATAGCAGTAACCTATGGAAGACAGCTTCCACATGACAATGCGACACCTATTGCTGAACATGCAAGACTTTTTAACTATAAAAGTGAAAAATATGTATACGAATTTAATGATAAAGATAAGCATGGTATTAAAACAACTTTCACGTCTAACTCATTTGCTGCATACAAAAAAGAGGTTTTTATTGATCTCGGAGGATTTAATGACAGCATAATTTTCGCGGAGGACATGCATTTCACTGCCAGAGCACTTCTGGCAGGACACAAGGTGTGCTACGCCGCAGAAGCCACCTGCAAACACTCCCACAACTACTCCCCTATACAAGAGTTCAGACGATATTTTGATATTGGAGTTTTTCACCGCAATGAATCCTGGATACGCGAGATATTTGGTAAGCCTATTGGAGAAGGCAATGAGTTTATAAAATCAGAGTTTGTTTTCTTGTGGAAGAAAATGAACTTTATTTGGATTCCAATTGCTTGCGTTAATAATTTTTTCAAAATGCTTGGATACACAATTGGATTGAACTACACAAAAATCCCACGTAAATTAACTACTCGTTTTACCACCTGCAAATCTTACTGGAGCAAGGCGAAATGAACTATATCATATTCGGCGGATCGGGTTTTATTGGGTCACATCTCATCTCTTTAATACGTGAGATGCATGGAGATGCAACCATATATAATCTCGATATTGTTGAATCAAATCATAATGGAAAATCAATCTTTATCTACTGTGATGTCCGTAGAAAAATTGATATAAACATACCTGCTTCACCGAGCGATATTATCTTCAACTTAGCTGCAGTGCATAGAACCCCTGGACATCAAGATCAAGAGTACTTTGAGACAAATATTCTCGGAGCAAAAAATGTTTGTGCTTTTGCTGAAAAATGCAGAATACATAAAATAGTTTTCACAAGCAGCATTGCTGTATATGGTGCATCAGAAGAATTAAAAGAGGAAAATACTCTGCCTGCACCTAACATTCCTTATGGCACCTCAAAGTTAGTAGCTGAAAAGAACCATGAAATATGGCAAGCACACGACACTAATCGAAAACTGCTGATAGTGCGCCCAGGAATAACATTTGGAAAGGGTGAGAACGGAAATTTCACTCGTCTATACCGTGGACTGCTCAACCGCAACTTCTTCTATGCCGGAAGAAAAGATACTATAAAAGCATGTTTTTATGTGAAGGAACTCGTGCTGGTCATGCTGACAAAGATCAATAATCTACAAGCAGGTACAGAAATATATAACTGCTCTTTTTCTCCTGCTTACAGCATCGAAGAAATTGTAGAAACGATCAAGAAAGTTACTGGCATGAAACGTATCAATATTTCAATTAATGCAATGCTACTGATAGCTAGCGCATCAATAATAGGATTTTTTGGCGGCAAAAAATTAGGAATTCATCCAGAAAGAGTCAAAAAACTAATGATTTCTACAAACATTTCAGGCAAAAAATTACTCGCATCAGATTATCGTTTCAAATACACATTTGAGGAAGCGCTGACTGATTGGTACAACGACAACAATAATCAATGTCTGAAGTGATTATGTTTCATGTCTAGGCTTCAATAGGAACTGCGCAATGACAAATACATCTGCCACCAGTGCAAATAGACTTATTTACACTCATCTTAGAGAACTATGGCCGTGGCTCATTGTAGCAACTGGCCTATGTTTTATGTATATCCCTACATTTATTGGTTTGTTTCGAGGCCCTTGGGGTTCAGATGAGCATGCTCATGGTCCCATCGTGTTTGCTATCTCGTTATGGCTGCTTTATAGTAAATGGCCAGAAGTGCTCGCCGCAAAAACCAATCAGAAAAGTGCGGCCGCAGGATGGCCTATTCTGATTATTGGCCTTTTGCTGTATATCTTAGGTCGCTCTCAAAACATCGTACTGTTTGAATTAGGATCGTTTATATGGCTCATGCTTGCTATTGGATTAATTTTGCTGGGCGTGCGCCCGATCAAAGTTATGTGGTTCCCCTTATTTTTTATGCTTTTTATGATACCGCTGCCCGGCACCGTCGTTGTTGCAGTAACAATGCCAATGAAGATTGCAGTCTCATATGTAGCTGAGCAGATACTTTACGCAATGGACTATCCAATTGCCCGTAGCGGGGTCATTCTTCAGATTGGCCAGTATCAACTGCTTGTCGCCGATGCCTGCGCTGGACTGCACACCTTGCTCACGCTTGAATCGCTCGGGCTGCTTTATCTCAATCTGATTCGTCATGAATCTTTCGTCCGCAATTTTATTCTCGTCATACTGATCGTTCCCATTTCTTTTGTAGCGAATGTTATCCGTGTCATTGTGCTCACTTTGATTACTTACTACTTTGGCGATGAAGCTGGGCAAGGTTTCCTGCACGGTTTTGCAGGCATGGTTTTATTCTTGAGCGCTTTGATGCTGATTATTGCGGCCGATGCGCTAGTGCGCACGTTGTTTGTTCGAAGTAAGCAAGCAGAACAACAAGCGACTGCCTAGCAATTAAGTATGTTTCGTAACATTTTCTGGATGGGGCTGAGTAGTGCCGTGCGGCTGTGCACGGGTCTCATTCTTTTCGTTCTTATAGCTCGCCATCTCGGTCCGGAGGAATTCGGGCATTACATGTTTTGGTATGGGGCTACTTTTCTTTGCGCCCTGCTTGCGAACTATGGTTTAAGCAACATGCTTCTTAAGGAGATTGCTCAGCATCCTGAAAAAGTAGCAAATGCGCTAGGCGAATCCTTGAGTTTGCGGGTTACGCTCTCCTCAGGCATTTTCTTGCTTGCACTGGGAAGTTCGGTGCTAGTAGACCGCGCAGAGCTGCTCCTCCTGCTTTTACTTGTCCATCTCGTTGAAGTTGCCTCAGAAACGTTTTACGTTGCGTATCGAGCAGTAGGACATTACGCTCGCGAATCCCAGCTTGCTGCATGTGCGGCCATCGCACAACTCGCCTTCATTGCAGTGGCTGTGAACACGAACCAAGAAGCAGGAGTAATTGCCTTTGCTCACCTGGCAGGAAAAATTGTACAACTTTCACTGATTCTACCGGTATCCAAACGGGTATTTGGCATATTTACGTTACAATCGATCTATACCTCATTTAAGCTGGCAATGCGTACAAAGGCTTATGCGATTGACCATCTCTTAGGCAGCGCCTTCGGAAATATCGATAGTGTCATTCTTAGAATCTACACTAGTATCGACATTGTTGGCATTTATCAGTCTGGAATGCGTATCTTTCAGGGAGGATCTCAGGCCGCACCGATCCTAGGCAATGTTTTTCTACCTGCAATGGCTAGACAAGCGCTTTGCAAGGAGAAAAGTGCTCGTACAGCGCTTATTCTACAAATATCTTTTTTGTTATACGGCATTTCTTTCGGCCTTGTATTGGCTTATTTTTCAGATCAGATCGTAGAATTGGCTTTTGGGGAAAACTACAAGCAGCTAACGACCCTACTCCCATTTTTTGGTTTGCTGTTTTTTATACGCTTCTTCGTCGCCTCATGGGGCGTAATCCTGACTGCTATGGGGCAGCAGAGTTATCGAGCTAAAGTTATTGCTATCTACCTGTGTTTTTTGCTGATTACCGGAAACTATTTGTCATTTGTTATGCAGGCTCAAGGCTGGCTTATAGGAGCTATTCTGGCAAACTTGCTACTCGGTCTATTGATGATGATTCGCGCAATACACATAGGCTTCAGATCGACAACTGCACTAAGTATCTGTGCGCTACTTCTTGGATGCTTGCTTTTTATCCCTGCTATTTTCGGGTGAGATGGTGTTTTGTATTGGTGGAACAAACATCTGGCGTTCGGGGTAGATAAATAACTTCACAGTATTCCTTCAGAAAATCAAACTTCCCTTCCCAGTCGTCACCCATAACGAACACGTCTACAAAATACTTCTTAATATCGGTAATTTTTTGTTCCCAAGAATACTCGGGAATGACCAAATCAACATACCTTACCGATTCCAGTATCATTTCCCGCTGCTCGTAAGTATAAAAACTTTTTTTATTCTTGGCTTCATTGAATTCATCAGACGAGCAGGCCACTATCAAATAGTCACCCAGCTCTCTAGCTCTTTTTAGGAGGCGCACATGCCCATAATGAAGAACATCAAACGTCCCATAGGTAATTATTCGTTTCATTATGACACCCCCATTTCCAGTTCTCGCTTCAGTTCATGTAAAACAACGTCTGCTACATTTGGAAAATTTAACATAACTTTCTCTTCAGCAAAACGTTCACGCAACAGTTTTTTTGGATCGCGTCCAGCAATAATTACATTATCGATAAATTCAATAATCTGTTTTTCTTCATATGCGATATAACAGTTATCTAGACACAGTTTTCCAAGCTCGGTGAATTCTTCATCAATGTCACTTTTTGTTTTGAGCATATAGCAACAGGGCTTTTTAGTATAGAAGTATTCCACAAGATATGAACCGCAGTCCTGAATAATACCATCGGACAGGGCAAAATCCTGAAAATAATCTGCCTGCTCACTATAAATCACATTTGGGTAAGACTTCATCCTTATAAGGTAATCATCCACTTTTTTCTTTCCCCATTGCGATGGCTTTTCTAGGGTCAGAAAAAGGGCCGGATGTGGTCGAAAAATGAATTTTATATTAGGGTATTTACCTGGCAAAGCTAAAAACAAGTCAGCATACTTGATAAAATTTGACAACTTCAAATAAGGATTTAGCCCCCCTTCCACAGAATGATGAGGACTGATCATTATAGCTATGCCATTCTTTTTTTCCATCTCCTTATAGCTATCCATCTTGCAGTAACCTGACAGAACTGCATTTTTCCCTTTAGATAGAGAATACTTTCTATATTCGGCAAGATTGTATTCGGTTTCAAGAAATACTTTCCAATAAGAAGAATAACTACATAAATTAAATATCTTGCGATCAAATACCGATCTGAAAAATCCATAATTTATTAAAATTGACAGCTTTCCATTTTTACGAAAGTTTTTCATGTTGTACTTGTCAATTGAAACATCATACGGCAATGAAGGAACAACAATATCCACTTCTTTGCAAATATCAAATACGTCATTTTCTAGGGGTACAAGCCTTATATATTCTTCGCTGTAACTCTTTAACATCTCATCACGACAACGCAATTGGCCTGCTGCAATCTTATCTTTTCCGAACCGTACATCCGGGATTATCAAGACAAATGGATTGAATAAGTCATCACAAATCATCTTTTCAAACAACGGTCTAGCTGGAAACATTGAAGCCATTGCAACAGTAAAGCAAACATTCACTTTGCCGTGATTTTCAATTTTTTGCCTTACTGCCTTCAATGCAGCTAGATGTTTTTTTTGTGTTTTTTTTACCAGCACTTGTTCACACAATGCCTTTATGATTCTTGCTTGTATACGCAGAATATTAATTATTCTTCGTAAAACATTCATGTTTTTTAAGAGAAATGGCATGGCGTACTCCAAAAGATAATTTTCGGTAAGCTCATCATCTCTGTTGAGGCAAGTCTTTCAGGAATAAGCATGGATATCATATAGCATCTAGATAAACGGTATAGGCTTTTCTTTAAGGACATAATTAATATTTCTGTTTCTTTCCCCTATTTTTTTAGCTGGAATACCGGCACTGATCGAAAATGGTTCAATATCCTTGGTAACAACTGATCCGGCTCCAACAACAGCCCCTTCCCCAATTGTGCAACCAGGTAAAACAATGACTCTAGGACCAAGCCATACTCTGTCGCAAATTGTTATCTTCTTTTTCTTAGGAGACTCGGTGCTAAAATCAGGGTCGTTATGGTTATGTTGTTCTGTCCACAGCCAAACACTGTGACTGAAATTTACGTTTTCACCAATTTCTATAAAATTACGCGCGTCTAAAACACTATGATGCCCAATAATAGACCCTTTGCCGATGGTTAATCGGTCAGGGTTTCGTATTTCTGCCCCAGAGTAAATAATTACATTTTCCGCCAAATTTGCTCTAAAAAAATAGCGGTAAATGAAATTTCGTACCGTATGAAATGGAATTTTCCCAGTTTTCAATATTGAATAGAATACGATCCCTCCTGGGTAGCCTTTTAATATACGTCTCACTGCTGTTTTAAATGAACTACCACTTTCACATGTATGCTCAAATACCTGCTGAGAGGGTGTTATCTTATTTTTTAATATATAAAAATAGAAAATACAAAAACCATACG
>Ga0209737_10002140_pt1 | contig 13888 bp, 8 predicted proteins | sample TergutCu122P3_FD_187284 | JGI IMG/M metagenome (GOLD analysis project Ga0209737, IMG submission 187284) | Cubitermes ugandensis P3 segment gut microbial communities from Kakamega Forest, Kenya - Cu122 P3 (SPAdes) (version 2) | ecosystem: Host-associated > Arthropoda: Insects > Digestive system >... | reverse complement strand
GGACAGCGGGGCGTTGTGGGGCGGCGTTTGAGCCCCGCAGAGGGGGTAGCGGCGTATTGGCTATTAGCCAATAGCCGCGCAGGGGGCACTGCCCCCTACAACTAAAAACCGCCAAAGGGACATGTTGTCTGTGACCTCAGGCAGGGGCGTAGCACGCTGCGCCCTTGCAGATTGATGCACAATCAGTTCACAGGACGATCACACCGATACTCGAACGTAAAGCCCTTATTATCGTATTCGCACTCCATCTGAAGATCGGCATCGCCCACTTCCAGATAGAATGTCAACACGATGCCGTCGCCGGGAGACCGCGTATGCCGATAGCTCAATGACTCAAACTCACCAGGCAGGAGTGCTCGTGTCGTCTGAATCGTTGCCAGCAGCACTTGCTCCCCGCCCTCACCAACGAGGAAAAGACGCACAGGCAACCCGGCCACGGCAGCCGCCCAGCCGCTGTTGCGAACTTCAAAGTAAAGCTGAACCGTATCCGCACACAGGAACGTACTTGAAGCGACATTCTCAATAACAGTGTTTGGCAAATTCCTGACCCCGGGGGCTGCGTTGAGCCGGAAATTGTTCAGCCCGTCGACAAGCCAGTTTGGACGCTGACGCCTGGGCACCGTACCATCATCGTTGATGTTGGTGATAGAATACGCGTGTTGGTTCCAAATCTTGCGCGTCCCAACCCAGTCGCGGTTCGGCGCCGCAAAAACACGCACACCCGCCGTACCCTGGACGCTGGGATGCGTCTGAGGAATCAGAGGCGCCGCCGGATTCGGCCCAATGATCCTCGAAACACACTCATCTCGACCTTGATTGACGGGCAAAGTGACACTCGTTTGGCGGATAGAGTAGTTGTTGGAACTCACGACGATTTCGGCAGCACCATCGCCATTGACATCGGCAATGACGGGATACTCCCAGTGCGTCGCCGATGTGTTCGGCATACAGAATACCGTCGCACCCGTCTTGCCATCATAAACCCTCAGCCACTCCTCATCGGCATAAACGGCTTCTGCTGTACCATCTCCGTTAAAATCGAATATCGAAGAGCCCGTCTTTCTTGAACTATGATCCTTCGTGTACTTAAACCACAGCCTGGTGCCGTCATGCTTAAATGCCTGATAAGCCCAAGCACCTGCCAGGGTAATTTCGGGATAAGGATCGTCGTCGATGTTCGCAATATTGGGCGGCCCGCCACCAGCACCGCTGGCACCGGAAATGCCCGCATTCAAATCGGCTCTCCACAAAATATTGCCCGCATTATCAAGCAAAATGAGCTGGTGTTCAGCAAAACCCGTCACCGCTACATTGGGCTTGCCATCGAGAGTGACATCCGCCACCGCAGGGTAGCCATCTCGCATCCCGGCGACCCGATAATACTCCGAACCGTCGGCCCTGAAGGCCACATTGCCGCCCACCAGCTCCAGAATACCATCCCCATCCAAATCGGCAGCCACACTATATTCGCAGGCATGGTGGAGGTAATTTCCTGACGTTACATAACCGCCTTCACAAGGTTTAGACCACTTAATGGCACCCGTTCGACCGTCCACCACGGTATAGCTGACATAGACATCGGGCTTGCCCGTGCCATAAAAATCGGCGATACCCGGCCCAGACTGGCCACAAATAAACCCAATCGGTGTACCATCAGGAAGTCTTCGCTCAGTCTGCCATAATCTCTCGCCTTTGTTATTAAAGGCAATCAACGTATTGGATCCAGCCGCACACGTCACAATATCCGGGAAACCATCCCCAGTAAGATCACCAATCGCAATCTGTGCACCACCCACTGTCAGATTGCACAAATTGGCCCCTGTCCCCGTGATAGTAAACTTCAACTCGCCCGTGCGGCCATCCACCACACGAATCACACCCGTTGCATGATCATTGTTCGTGAATGCATTAAAAATGATCTCAGGATAACCATCGCCATCAAGATCCGCCACCATCGGAGCAGACATCACCTGGACATTGGCGGGACAAACTTCTGGCGGCGTAGCACCCCAGTGCCAAAGAAGCGTCGGGACAACCTCTCCCCCGGATGGCTTGCGCACACACGCCGGCTGTGTGGTCGGCTGAGGCATGCACATCCCAAGCGTCGATTCGCAATACTGCCCATTCTCACAGGCATAGGCATCATTGCAGCTCACACTGGGCTCAAAACACTGGTTCGACACGCACATCTCGCGCTCACCACAACAAATCTCACCCCCCTCATCATCCACGCAGCGCGTATAGGGACAGGCTTTGCGGCAAACGGCATTTTCGCAAACCATCCCCTCAGAACAACACTCCCGGCCACAAACCTCCGTATAGGCACAACATCCCCCAGTACCCCTCATATCGCAAAAACTCTCGCGCAAATCACAGCACTCTTCCCGGCAGGCAGCCTCATAGTTCTCTGCACAATAGAGCACCTCGCACAGCGGATCCCCCTCCCTGCAAGGCACACAGCCCAGGACGGAATCGCAGGACCCTGCGCAAAAATCCAGAACCTTCCACTTTCCGCCGTCACAAACCCACTGCGCATGACTCGTAAAAGCAGTGCCCACGTAGATATCACACTTTAATTCATCTCCCAGACACTCCGGTTCCACGACGTTCGATTCGCGGCAATCGCTGGCATCGATCGTGCAGTTACTCCGGCAAGCCAACGACCCCATCACCACGTCTCCAGAAACAAAATCCGCACACGTTTTGCCCCCAAAGTCGGCAACACCTCCCACGATATCACAAGCCTCGCCCTCATCCAGGACGCCGTTTCCACATCGCTCTGAAGGCTTCCCGCATGCCTCATCCTCGCAGCATTCGTCTCCCTCGCAGCACTCCTCCCCTTCGCAGCATTCACCATCCTCACAGCCAGGTTTTGTCACATCCCCGGCTGCGTCCTCCGAACATCCGCTGGCGGCCAACAACAGCATCACAACCGCAACGACCCACTCAAATCTCACGTTTCTCATTGTACCTCCTGCAGAGTCCGCTCTGCCCCGAAAAATAATAATCTAGCAGCATGGACACCTCAAGTCCATGCCTCACTTGCCACTTGCCACTTGCCAGATTAATGACAGCCTGAACACCGGACACTGGACACCGAATTTCATTGCCAGAGGCAACGGATTCTGTAGACTGCGATCCGAAAATTTGGGACTCACGGGCACATTTGCCGCATTACCCAGTTAACGAGGAACGATGAAAATATATCGCGCAAGAATACCCATGATGGCAGAAGACATCGCGAAACATCTCATAAAGGAAGGCGCCGTCGAGGTTTCAGCCGAAGAAGCACCCGAGTTCTATCTGGACATCGAATCGGTGCTGCGTTCGTACGTCGAAACAGATCGCCGCATCCACGAAGAAGCACAGGCACTCGTCACCAAACGAAACCTGGATTTCGCCTCGTTTCATCGCATCAAGCGAGACGTTGCCAAAAAATACAACTTCGCTGTCGGCGAAGATGCCATCGACTGGATCACCGAACAGCTCATCGAAATGCTCTACCACACCACGCACGTTGAGGAGGTTTGGGCGGATAATCATGCCATCCGGCGCATCACCCGCCCCATACTGCACAAGCACACGGCGCTCGACGATGAACTTGATGTCGAAGTGAGGCGAAAAATTAAGAACCTCACAGAAGGCTCGCTGGCCTGGGATGTCAAGTATCAACAGGTGCTGGAAGATGTGCGCCGCCGAAAGGGTTTGGTCTAGAAGGGCTTGAAGGATTCCATGAAGCATAAGATTTGGGTGTTGGCGGTGGCACTATGTATCATCGCCCTTCTTGTCTTCCTGGCATGTGGACTCATCTTTGGCGGCTTCGAGAGATGGTTTGCCCCTGCTGAATGCCGGCACGTATTCGAAATTTCGACGCGAAAAGCCGAGATTTCGACGCCCTACTCCTCCGAAGGCTGCGCTCGCCTTCAAACGGCCTTTCGGCTCGCAGAAAACGAAATACGACGCGTTGACCTCCTGGTAAGTCCCCGTCAGGAATCTTCCGAAATCGCAAGATTCAACGACGCAGATCCGGGTGTCGAAATCCCCATGAGCGCCGATACGCTGGCTCTCCTTCGTATCGCGAGGCAGTACTACGATGTCACCGGAGGGGCCTTCGACATCACACTTGAGCCCGTCATCGAAATATGGCGAGAAGCCAGACAAAACAGTCTCCTCCCTTTGGATGAATCGCTGCAGGCTGCGCGCGAAAATTCTGGCTGGTCTAACATTATCTTCTCCATGGATGGCATCCGAAAAAAACAATACCCCGGACGCATTCATCTTCAGGCCATTGCCAAAGGTTACAGCATCGACCGCGCCGTGCAGTCTCTTATTCATGGCGGATTGCCCCAGGGCCGCGTTTCGGTGCGCGGCTGCACACGCGTTTTTGGCGAATCAGAGGCCATGCTGACTGTCACAGATCTCAAGGATGCATCGCGTCAGATACTGGTCTTTGGCCTGCGCAACGCTGCCAGCGGATCTTCCGGCAATCCATCGCGATTTTTTAAGATCGATGACCACCTGTTCAGCCATATCATCGACCCTCGCACGCTCCGCCCCAGCCAATACCTGACACAGGCCATTGCCGTGGCGCCATCGGCCATGACCGCCGACGCCTGGGCCACGGCACTGGCTGTGATGGGGGTCGAAGGATTCGACATCCTGCCAGCCGAGGTCTCAGCATTCATCCAGGTTCAGGTTGAGGATACTGTCCATTACTATGCCAACCGGGCCTTCACCAATCTCATCCTGCACAGCAATATCGATATCCAGGTGCTCGAAGCCAGTCCACCATCGCCAGCCCCATAATCCATGCAGAGTCTTCTGCGCCTCCAGGCCGGTGTCATCTTTTTCGCCCAAAATACAAACATGAATGAGCAAAGATTGACTTTGATGTGGCAAATCATAATGTGGTAGTATGTGTGCCGCTCAGGAAAACCTTGAGCAAAGCACATCCACCAAAGAGAAGAGAATGACGTTCAAACCAAACATTGGCGATATTGTTCTCAATAAATACGAGATCCTCAACTTCATTGGCGAAGGCGCATTTGGAAGCGTCTACAAAGCCAAGGATGTCAAGCTCGAAAGAAGTGCCGCCATCAAGTTCATCCATGGCACCCAGGGCACCATGGAACGCTTTGCCAGCGAAATCGAAGCCATCAAAAGGCTTGAGCACCCCAACATCGTCAAACTCTACGACTTTGACCTGCTCATGGGCAATGTTCCCTGTCTGGTGATGGAGTTCGTCCAGGGACGCGAACTGGGCGACATTCTCTCCACCGAGGGTCCATTTGCCTTCGATCAAATCGCCGAAATCGCCCTGCAGGTCACAGACGCCCTCGTCGAAACCCACAAGCTCGGCATCATACACTGCGATCTCAAACCCGAAAACATCATGCTCACCAGCGTGGGCGCCAGAACCAACGTCGTCAAACTTATCGACTTCGGCGTGGCTTCCCTGCTCACCCAGTCCCACAGCCATGGAAAAGAAAAAGCGCTCGTGGGTACGCCACAATACATGGCACCAGAACAAATCCGCCGCACCAACATCGGACCATGGACGGATATCTATGCCCTGGGACTCATCCTCATCGAACTTTCTACAGCCCAGTTTGTCTTCGATCACGAAGACATGCGCGAAATACTTCGAAAACAGCTCTACGAAACCGTCATCCTCCCACACGATTTGGCCTGCACAGAACTTGGACGCATCACCGCCAAAGCTGTCGAAAAAGACTCGAAGGATCGCTACCAGTCGACACTCGATTTTTACAATGATCTCAAATCCGCAAGCCAGGCCATGCAGACACAGGCCTATTGGGATAAACGCCAGCTCAATGTTCCAAGCCATCATAAGCGCGAACGGGCCTTCCCAAGCCTCTTTCAATACGTCGAGGACGGACTCACCGGTGACAAAATCAACGCCAGCGCAGGCGTCCCACTCCTTAATCTGTCCCTTGATGGACACAGAGTCACCCGAGATGACAGCGACGCCCACGACCGAAAAAGATCCAGTCTTCGCGAACTTGTCCCACTTCCAGGCGACTACCTCTCAGCACAACGCTCCCCCTCCCCCTCCGGCCCTGCACAAGCACCAGCGTACAACGACAGCACCTCAAATCGCACAAACATCCCCCACGCGCCTCTTGCCTCACAAGAACAGCCAAAAGCATCAAATCGCACAAACATTCCCCACGCGCCCCTTGCTTCACAAGAACAGCCAAAAGCGTCGCCAGAAAACAAACACACCGAACCCCAAAAAGAAACGCCCGATAAGGTCGATCTCGGAAACCTCTCACAATCTCTGGAAACGCTGAAGGCGACCACCAAACCTGCACACCGCCATCATGATCAGCAACAAACCAACGCAGAAGTCTCCCTGGCTGTTAAGTCAAAAGACAGCTATAACAAACTCCGTCCCCAACAACCCAAACCACCCCTCCATCAAAAAAAACGCAGTATTGGCAGCATCATCCTGGCTCTCATCGTCTTCTCAGTCGTAGCCGCGGGGCTCTGCGTCCTGTGGCTGTTCCACATAAAAGACCAGGACTCCATCGACATCCCCACCCAAGAGCGCGATCCCGCCAAAGTGTCTCCGATCAGCCGCGCAACCCTCCAGCGAACGGCATCAGAAATGGCCTACACAGCCTATATCTCTGCCCGTACGTCAGCCGTTATCCAACACAAGACACTTGTCCAATACGACATCATCGGTACGCCCTTTAATGCCAGAATCTTCGTCCAGAACAGACCCGTCTGCGCTCAAACACCCTGTGTCATTCACGTCTTTGGCGATCCTTCCAAAGTCGAACTCAAAATCCAAAGCAATACGGCCTCAAAAACCTTCCTGCTTGGCCAGCATCCAAACCCCTCAACCCCAATCATCCTGCGCGTTTCCGACTAGCCTCTTCATACGCACATGACTCCAGGCTGCGATGCCGGATCGCATACATTTTACCTGACGAGCATTTGGCAAAACAAAACACCACGCCAAATGCTCACCCTCATGACCTTTCACAATAATGAGAGCAGCACTGCCGCATTCTCTCAGCCCCCAATCAAGGACAAATCGCAATGAAACGTTACCTTGGCGTAGATGTAGGTGCCGAAACTCTCAAAATCGCAGAATTAACAGAGAACAATGGCAAGCTGTCGCTTGAACGCAAAATTCGTGTCAGCCACCACAAAGACCCTGCCAAAGCACTCCGTGAAACGCTCTCCAGCCTTGACTTCAACACACTCGACGCCGTAGGCGTTTGCGGACGGCTCGGACGCATGTTCAAGCTCATGCAAATCCCCGACAAACAGGCTCGAAGCGCCGGGTACCGCTTCTGCCTGGATGAGGCACCCGCCACCATCGTCTCGATTGGTTCCCATGGATTCTCTGTTTTGGAGATGAGAGACAAAGAACGCGAAGTCTACCGGGAAAACACACGCTGCTCTCAGGGAACAGGCAACTTCCTGATGCAGCTCGTAGAACGTTTTGGCCTGAGCATTGATGAAGCCAGCAAACTCTGCGAAGACGTCGCCAATCCTTCCCCCCTCTCCGGACGCTGCCCCGTCATCCTGAAAACGGACATGACCCACCTTGCCAATGGCGGTCAAAGTCATGCCAGGATCGTCGCCGGTCTCTACGACGCCGTGTGCGAAAACGTTCAAGTCCTCATCAAACCCGCCCTCTGCCCCCCCAAACTCGTGCTGACCGGCGGTGTCGCCCAGAGTTTAAGAATCCAGCGCCATTTCGAGAAATTCTGCCAGAAACACAACTTCGAATGCATCTCACTCCCCGATGACCTCGGGCTATTCATCGAAGCCATCGGATGCGCCAAAATCGCGGCCGAACACCAGGCAAAACCAGGAAAACTCGAAACCGTCTTTGCCACGAATCCCGCCAAACGCATCGATCGCATCGAAAACATCGCTGCCTCCCTTGCGCACATCCATCGCCTTGCCCCCACCACGCGACCCACGCCACAAGAATCCCCCCAAAGCCGCCTGATCCTCGGCTACGACATGGGTTCGACGGGCTCCAAGGTCGTCGCCATCGACGCCAAATCCGGCCAAATGCTCTGGGAAGCCTACGAAAACACCAAAGGCAATCCCGTTGGCGCCGCCCAAAATCTCACCCAACAATTCCTGAACTCCGAATGGGCAAAACTCCCCGTCGTGGCCGCCGGTGCCACCGGCTCAGGCCGTGAAATCGTCGGCTCCCTCCTCAGCGTCTGCTACGGCTCCGCGTCCATCTATATCCTCAACGAAATCGCCGCCCATGCCGAAGGCGCCCTCTCGTACGATTCTCGCGTCGACACCATCTTCGAAATCGGCGGCCAGGACGCCAAATATATCCGCATCGAAGGCGGACGCGTCGTCGACGCCGCCATGAACGAAGCCTGCTCCGCCGGCACGGGCTCCTTCATCGAAGAGCAGGGCAAACGATTCGATGGCGTCAAAGACGTCAAAGACCTGGCTCGCATCGCCCTTCAGGCAGAGTGCGCCTGCTCCCTCGGGCAGCACTGCTCTGTCTTCATGGCCGAAATCATCGACGAAGCCGTCGCCACCGGCGAAAAACAGGAAAATATCATCGCAGGCATCTACGACTCCATCATCCAAAACTACCTCAATCGCGTCAAGGGAAGCAGAAGCGTTGGCAAGGTCATCTTCTGCCAGGGCATGCCATTCTCCAGCGACGCTCTGGCCGCCGCTGTCGCCAGACGCACGGGAAGCGAAGTCATTGTCCCCCCCAACCCGGGCACCATCGGTGCCCAGGGCATCGCCCTGCTCACGCGCCGCTATCGAGCCGAAAACTGCGACGAGATGTCAGCACTCGACATGGCAAGATTCCTCACTGCCGAAATCATCCAAAAAGACAACTTCGTCTGCAACTCGACCAAAGGATGCGGCGGCGCAGGAAACAAATGCAAAATCGAACGGATTCACACAAGACTCGAAGGCAAAGAATCCAAATTCACCTGGGGCGGTGGATGCTCACTCTACGACAAGGGTACCGGCCGCATCAAACTCCCAGACCTCGCCCCTGACCCCTTCCGCCAGCGTGACGAACTTCTCCAGAACATCATTCAGGCGCTGCCACAAAATCCAAACGGAAAAACCGTTGCCTTCAGCGAAGAATTTGCGCTCAAATCACTCACGCCCTTCTTCGCTGCCTTCTGGGCTGCCCTCGGGTACAAACTTAACATCTTCCAAAAAGCCGACCAGGCCATCCTCAAACGCGGCATCGAAGAAGCCAACATCCCCTTCTGCGCACCCATGCAGCTCTTCCATGGCGTCACATCGACACTCATCGACCAAAAACCCGACATCCTCTTCCAGCCCATGCTCCTCAGTACACCGGCTGTGGCTGATGAAGACAGAAGTGTCCTGTGCCCCATCGTTCAGGGCGCACCCCAAATGACCCACTGGGACGCAAAGTCCTCAAAAGGCTCAGACATCTTCGAAAAAATCCGCTTCTTTTCCCCCGTCATCGACTTTCAGCCAGGCACCATCGACTCCAAAAAGTTTGAAGAAACATGCCTCAACATGGTCGCCGAACTCCGAAGATGCAGCACAAAAGAAGCCCTCAATGCCTTCACACCCGCCTTCGAAAAAGCACTCAACACGCAAAAGGACTATGACGCACAGCTCCTAAACTTTGGCGACGAAGCACTCGACTACTGCGCCAAACACGATATCCCTGCCATCGTCGTTCTGGGACGCGCCTACACCATCTACAACAACGTCCTGAACTCAAACGTCCCCACCATCCTCAGAGAACAGGGCGCCATCGCCATCCCCATCGACTGCTACCGCGTCCCAGACGAAACACCCATCTTCAAAACCATCTTCTGGGGCTACTCCCAAAGAAACCTGCGCGCCGCACACCAGGCCAGACGCACGCCAAACGTCTACAGCGTCTGGTGCTCAAACTATGCCTGCGGCCCCGACAGCTTCTCACTCCACTTCTACGACTACATCATGCAGGGAAAACCCTACACCATCATCGAAACCGACGGACACTCCGGCGATGCCGGCACACGAACCCGTATCGAAGCCTTCCTGCACTGCGTCCGGGAACACCTCAACCGTAAAAACGAACAGAAAGACCTGCCGCCAAACGAGTTCCTCAACATCGAACTCAAAAATACAGACCTCGACCGCGCCAAACGCGATAACGCCACCATCATCGTCCCAAGGCTGGGCCCCGGCTCACGCGCCCTGGCCGCTACCCTGCGAGGCCTCGGCTACAACGCCGAATCCATGCCCATTCCCACCCAGGAAACACTTGCCATTGGCCGCAAATACACCTCCGGCAAAGAATGCGTCCCCATGACCCTGACCGCAGGCACACTCATGGAACGCGTCTCAAGAAAAGGCGACGAAAACAAAAAATTCGCCTTCCTCATGCCCATCGGACGCGGCCCCTGCCGATTCGGAAACTACAACCACCTCCACAAAGTCATCATCGAACGCCTCGGACTCGCCGATCGCGTCGACGTCTGGTCGCCCTCCGATAACAACTACTTCGAAGGCATCCCTGGCGGCATCGTCGCCATGGCTTACTGCGGCTTCCTCACCGCAGACCTCCTGCTGGCCATGCGCTACGACACACGACCCGCAGAAATCACCCCGGGCGTCACCGACGAGCTCTACGAAAAACTCTCCAGCGAACTCGACCAGCTCCTCGAAGCACGCGCAGCCCTTGGTGCATCCCTCCTCACTGCCGCCACAGAAATCACCTCCTCAAACTGCTACGGCATGCGCACATTCCTGCAAAATGCCGCCACCGCCTTCGCCGCCATCCGAAAACCCGGCGACCTCCCCACCGTCATGGTCACCGGCGAAATCTACGTCCGATGCGACCCCTTCTCAAACGACTTCGTCATCGACCGGCTCCAGGAAAAAGGCATACGCGTCAAACTCACGCCTTTCTATGAATGGCTCGACTACCAGGAATACATCAACACACAGGTCGGCGTTAAACACACATGGGCATCCTGGTTCTCCGCCAAAATACAAACCCACATCCTCTCCCTCCTCTACCGCACCTGCGCCAAAATCATGCAATGGCCAAAACTCGCCCGCGCCAAAGACTTCCTCGATGAAGCCGAACACCTCGTCCGATACCAGCTCGAAGGCGAAGCCGGCCTCACCCTCGGCGGCCCCCTGCACGAATGGAAACTCCACGAAATCGACGCCGTCCTCTCCGTCGGACCCCACGAATGCATGCCAAGCAAAATCGCCGAAGCACAATTCTTCCACGTCGCCGAAAACGACGGCCTCTACTCACTCACACTCCAGCTCAACGGCGATCCCGTCGACCCCGTCCTGATCGAAAACTTCGCCTACGAAGTCCGCGAACGCTTCAACGACCGCAACAAACGCCGAAACCTGCACCCCGCACACAAACCCACCCGGGCCGAGCTCTCAAAAACCTTCCTCAAAGACCTCATACGCGGCATCCCCGTCAGATAAATTTGAAAGCTCGCCGCATGCTAACGCATACGGCCGAGCCACGCGGCTATGGGCGAACAATCGCCCATACGCCGCGCACGCGGGCTATGCGCACAGCGCATACGCCCGCGTTGCCTGAATGCCTTTTGAATGCCTCCGGCAACACGCCCCATCCAGTCGCATTTAATACACATCATTATCGCACACGTGATATCATGTTCGTCAAACTCTCTCAGGAGGAGGCATACATATGAGAGCAGGCGCGTTGTTGGTCACATTGATTCTTTTAAGCACAGCCATCGGCTGCAGCTCACGTTCCAAACCAAGTCCCGCCCACGAGTCACAGCCAGCCCACGAGTCACAGACAACCACCTGTGACTCAGACGCTTGCGAAAGTGCGGACACAGCCCACGAGTCACAGACAACCACTTGTGACTCAGACGCTTGCGAAAATGCGGATACAACTGAGCCACAGCCAGCCCACGAGTCACAGACAACCACCTGTGACTCAGATGCCTGTGAGAATGCAGACATGCCTGAGCCATGGACTGGAAATTCAATCCTGATCTATGACAACACCATCATGGGTGAAATAAAGGACTTCCAGTTTGTTCCAATTAACTTAAAGAGATTTTCCGTCAATGCAACAGTCAAAACTGAAAACGGAGTCATCAGAATTAAGCGCAATGATTTAAAACCCCTGATGAAGTGGAGAGTTTTTCCTTCGTACTTAGAGGATATAGATGATGAAAATATAGATATTGATGACATGCTATCCGTTAAGGTAACTTCGGATTATTTAAAAGCGGGTCAGGAACTTCATTTCTATAAAATTCCGTCAGGTGAATACATGGGTCTGGGAAAAGTGAGCAGCTTGGAATACTTTGCAAACTGTGATTCTATTGATCTTTATAGAATAAGTTTTGCTCCCATCGACTTTTCAAGCACTGATAAAAGCTTCATTGCCCTGGATGGCCGTATCAACATGAATCCACGTGACATCAAAAAAAGTGTCAAACATGAAAAGATCAACGATGAAGAGAGCGGAGTGGAAAGCATCGAAAGAACCTTTCTTACCGCAGACATCGACAATGATGGCATCGAAGAACGTATCGTTTGGACGGCTGTATGGGGAGAAGATTGCAGTGGCTATAGTGCTCAAGAGTCAGACGAAGGAAGTCTCTATGGGGGCTGCCATCAATTGAGGGTAGAGCGCGGGGATGATGTTATTTTCACTCTGACTTCCGATGACATCAGTCGTATTTTGGGTGGTGATTGGTCTTATATTAACGATATTCACTTATTAGATATTAACGGAGACGGTATCTATGAATTAATTTTGGAATGGGCAGTAAGAGAGATCTTCCCAAGCAGTGGGGTGAGCGTTCTTCAATGGAAGGATGGGAAATTTCATAAAACTGGCGTCGACTACAGTTGTATCGCGGGTGCTGATTAATTGAGAGCAGAGCGCAGGAATGATGTTATTGATGCTCTGACTTCCAAAGAGAAAACCTGTCTTGCCAGACATTAAGACGTTTGGAGTGGAATGGCAGCGCATTGCGCTTTTGCGCAAACTCGCTGCCATTCATACCATTCCTGATCATACCCTTTCTAAATCCAGTGCAAACTGTTGGTGCAATCTTTAGAAGGGCTATAAAAGATTAAGCCAGCAAACAGTTTACTGTTGTGCGCAAGCGATTGGATCATCTCCACAGCATTCCATGACAGCTTCAGCAACCTCACCAGCACACTCCATGGCATTCGCTGCATTCGTACAGAACGTCGCGAGTGCCTCTGCGCTGCACTTGCTAATGCCAAGCTCTTTGCACATGCATTTATGTGCCTCAAGCAAGATTTTATCATCATCCGAGCAGGCAAACCCGGCACCGGCACAAATTTTTATGAGAACGGAGTCCAAAAGACAGGCATAAGCACCACTGTCTGAGACGTATCGTGTAGCTTACAGAGCCGAATAGCAACTCACTTTTGCATCAAATGCCTGAGCGCCAAAGCAAGCTGTGCTGGACAGCTCGTTTGCCGATGACCGCAGCAAATCCCCTCCAAACGGGCGATGACCTCTTTGACAGGCATCCCGGCAACCAGCGCTGCCAGCCCTTTGCTGTTGCCATTGCACCCGCCGGTCACTTTCAGCGATTTCACATGGCCATCCTCTACTTCGAGGCTCATGTGCCGGGCACACACGCCCTGTGGAACATACTCAAACTTCATCGCAGGTTCTCCTAAATAACAAGGGCAGACACGTGGGTCTGCCCCTGCACAAATTCTGTTCTAATACTATTTCTAAATCAAACGTTGACAGTTGCTAAAACCACCCCGCCCTTCGGGCACCCCTCCAATGGAGGGGAATTTAGAACGGAACCCAACATCGAAGGGCAGCCACAGGGGGCTGCCCCTACCAATGAAACCAACAAACCCCACAAAA
>Ga0209737_10002139_pt1 | contig 13897 bp, 12 predicted proteins | sample TergutCu122P3_FD_187284 | JGI IMG/M metagenome (GOLD analysis project Ga0209737, IMG submission 187284) | Cubitermes ugandensis P3 segment gut microbial communities from Kakamega Forest, Kenya - Cu122 P3 (SPAdes) (version 2) | ecosystem: Host-associated > Arthropoda: Insects > Digestive system... | reverse complement strand
GGGTCTTTGTAATCCACATATTTAATACCGCTTTTTTTGAATCGGCAGTATTTTTTCTTTGTAACATCCACCGTCGGAGGAGTCAAATATCTGATTTCGTTGTGTGCCATTGTTTAGTCCTCCTTTAGTTCTTTGTTTTTAATACCTTTTCTTTTTTCTGCGTACTCGTAAGCATACTTATCCAAACGGAAATTTAAGAAACGAAGTACACGCTCGTCGCGGCGGAACTGGGTGTCCAGTTTCGCGATTACGCTTGGGTCTGCATCAAATTGTAGCAATGTGTAGAACCCGGTTGATTTTTTTTGAATCGGATACGCTAATTTGCGCAAACCCCAATTCTCTTCATTTGTGATAGTCGCACCGTTGTCTGTGAGAACGGTTTTGAACTTTTCTACCGCTTCCTTCATCTGAACGTCAGACAAAACGGGAGTCAAAATGAAAACGGTTTCATAATGGTTTAACATACTGTTCTTTACCTTTTTAGTTAATAATTAATTTTTCGAGGCGCAAAGGTACGGATTTTTAATTGATTAGAGAAATTTTTTGCTGAAAAATTTCTCTAATCAATTAAAAATGGCACGAAAGGTTGAAAGCACGAAGGCACGAAAGGTTCAAGAACAAAAAGTTTGTAGCGAATTTGTCCCTTCGTGCCTATTCCTTTCGCGCTTTCGCGCCTCTTATATCGTCAATCTCATTCCTACAAAAAACGTTCTTGGTAGTGCAGGACCAAAAATAAAATCGGGGTCGCGAAGTTTGCCGTAGTCAAATTCGCGCTGAAAACTGTTGAAGACATTTCTCACGCCGGCGTTCAACTGCAAAGAAATATTGTCGCGAAGGTCGAAAGTGTAGGCAGCGCGTAGTCCGAAGTCAAAAAATGCCGGTGTATTGATTTCTCTGTCTTCTCTATACCAACCACCATGCTCGTCTTCTGCGCCAAAATGCCCAACAAGCATACTTCCGGTATAAACGCCCGAAAGCGAAAGGTCTAAACGCGGAATGGGCGAATAAAGCGCGGTAATAAATCCGTAAGTATTTGGTGCACGGAACATTCGGTTTTGTGCTTCAACATTTTCACTCCATTGTTCGGGCTCGGTGTATCGTGCCGTTTGAATGGTAAAACCCGAATTGATTTGAAAATTTGGTGCTGCAATCCAATTTGCCTCCAGATTTACTCCGGCAACAACTGCTCCATCGCCGTTTGTGCGTATCAAATTCAATAGTCCGTCGCCTCTGCTTTCTTCTTCGATTACAAACACATTGTTCAAACGGGTGTAAAATCCTTCAGCCAAAAACTTAATCCCTCTTCCGCTCGAAAAAAAGCGTGTTGTTTCGGCAGAAAGCGTAAACGAATGTGAGCGTTCGGGCACTAAATCGTCATCCAAGCGAATCGTAGCTAATTCGCCGCCTATTACAGCAATGTGCAAATCTTCGTCAAACGCCTGCGGACCACGATAGCCTGCTGCATAACCTGCACGAAGATTGAGCCAAGGAATCGGTCGGTATCTTAGGGCGATGCGCGGCGAAAAAATCGGATGGTCTATCTTATTATGCTTATCCAAACGTCCGCCAATCAAAATACTTGCTCGAAGATTACTCCATTCGTTTTGAGCAAAAAGCGAGCCTACGTTTACGGTTTGGTTGATAATTCTGTCGTGTCCAAGCATTTGGTCGTTGAGCGAATTGTGCGTAAATTCCACACCACCAACAAAAGTTGCGGGCATAAACCACAGGTGATTCATCCGAAGCGTGTATTGCGAGCCGGCAACAAGCGAAAAATCTTTCGTGTATCCGTAGCCGTCTAAATCTTGTCCTTCGCCTGAATATTTCTCTCTGTTAATATGTTGCAATGAAGAAAAAACCTGCAAGGAACTTTGTCCTTCGTTGAAAAAAATATCATAGGTCAAACCGCCCGAATGAATGTTGTGAACAACCTGCTCGGCAAAATCAGCTTCGTGCGGCGGAAGATTGAAATTATTTCCGCCTCGGCGAAATTCATTTACCGAATGATAATAAACCGATAAACGAGTGTTGTAGGTTGGACGGTAAAACCCTCTGAAACCCATATTTTGCATATTTATTTTCGGCGCAATCGAAAATTCATCGCCCATTGGCGACATCAAAGGCGACCGCTGGCGCGACGAAGCAAAAAGCGAAATCCCCGAACGGTTGTTATCCGATACAATGGAAGCATTTAAGTTGGAAATATTTTCGGGCGTATTGCCGTCAATCAAATTCATGGTGTGGCTCAATGAAAGTGAGTTACGCATCGTTTCGCGCATAATCACATTCACTACGCCACCTATCGCGCTTGAGCCGAACAAGGCAGACGCACCGCCGCGGATAATTTCCACGCGCTCAACCATATTTGCCGGAATATGCTCTAAACCATAAACTCCTGCTAATGCGCTGTTTATCGGACGGCTGTTTATCAAAATCTGCGTGTAAGGACCGGGCAAGCCGTTGATGCGCAATTGAGGAAATCCGCAACCGCTGCAATTATTTTCAACACGCAATCCGGGCTGAAAATTTAATCCCTCTGCCAAAAGCGACGAATTGGTTATTTCAAACGTAAGCGGTGTGATGAGGTTTACCACCGAAACGGCTTCTCGCCTATTCGTTGCGCGACGATTGGCAGAAACAACCACTTGATCTAACAGCTCCACGCTTGGCGTCAGGTAAAAGTTCAGTTCTATCGTTCGTCCGGCGATGGTTGTAACTTCCAGTTCTTGCGATTCGTAACCTACAAACGAAGCCACAAGCGTAAATGTTCCTATCGGAAGATTATGGATAAGATAATGACCCGTTGCATCGGCAACTGCGCCCAATGTGTGTCCTACTACTCTGATAGTTGCGTGCGGAATATGCTCTTGTGTTTTGCTGTTTTTTACGTGTCCGAAAATATTGGCATCGGTCGCTCTATGAGCCTGTACGGTTGTGGTGGTTATCGCAAATAGAATTGCAACAACCAATTTTTTGAGTGAGTTTGGTTTCATTTTTTTATGTGTGTTTTTTGAATGTGATGAATGATTGAAAAACTTTCGGGAAGGCACACTGATGACGCTGATTTTTTCCTTCGGCTTTTTAAGCCAAATTTGCACTGATTTTGGCAATGTAAAATCTGTGTTCAACATTTTAATCTGTGTCATCTGTGTGCTTTTGTGCTTTTTTATCACAAAGCAGGCGGTGCGCGAAGTAAGTTAGCACCAAATGAAGAATAAACAAGCCTTTGCTCGTAAGTAGAAAAAATTAATTCGGTTGAAAATAAAAACGGAACAGCAGAAAAAAGCAGTCCACCGCCATCGGTTATTTGCAAGTTTGTCAAATGGTCGATAAGTTGCAAGGCATTTGCATTGTGCGAATGTCCATAACCACCAAGATGCGAGTGCGAAATAATCCGCCCGCAATCTTTTTTATGCGAGTGAAAAAACAACACACTGCTTGCGTAGTAAGCGCAAAAAAGCACCAACACAAACAACGATATTATTTTTTTTACTTTTGCCATTTGTACGAATTTATTTTTCCGGGTGCAAAGGTAGTTGTTTAGATTGATTCTAAATAATTTTCGCGCAAAAAAAAACTTAAAAAAATCAAAACAAATTTTCCTTTTTTATTCTCACACGTTTTTCGTATTTTTGCTGCGATTTTGAGCCACGAAAAAATGAAAAAAAATTTATCCGACAAATTCCTGATTGTATCGTTTTTGATGGGTGTCGCAGCACTTAGCTATCAATTGCTGAGTTTGCGCTACATGTCGCTTATTTTGGGAAGCGCAACACATGTGGTGGCTGTGGTGGTTAGTTGCTACATGGTTGGTTGGGCAATAGGAAGTGTGGTGCTTGGTGCATTTGCCGATAAAAATTCAAAAAATGCACTTCATATTTCCATTGCAGGATTTTTGTTGTTTTGTGCACTTAGTCCATTGAAATATCAGCTTATCAGCACTTTCTTGCTTTACGAAACCATGACAATGCGCGTGCTGGTATGTTTCTTTTTTATGCTTCCGGCAGCAATTTGTATTGGCGGTATCATTCCATCATTAATAAAAATAGGCGATAAACAAACAACTGCAGCTTCAATTTATGCTGCCAATACTTTTGGCTCTGTGCTGGGCGTGCTCTTGTGCGGATATGTATTAATAAAAACCTTCGGACTTTCGACAACGGCTTGGATTACTGCCGGCTTGGCACTTGTTTGTTACGCTATTGTGTTTTCTGTCCGAAGTCAGACTGTAGTAAAAACGCTGCCGGCTGCAAAACATAAACCTTTGGCTATAACTCAGCACTATTCAACAATTTTTATCATTGCCATAATCGCCGTTTATAGTTTGCTTGGTTTTGCATCCATGACCTTTGAGGTTTTTCAAACGAAGGTACTGACCTTGTTTTTTCGCGACAGCGTGTATGATTATACCATTATACTTACTGTGATTTTGATTGGTTTTTTTATCGGAAATATTCTTGGCGGACGCGTGGCTGCCAAGAACAACCATCTGTTATTTTATTTTTCACTTACTCAAATTTCGGCAGGTGTATTGGTGATACTCGGAATGTATATTGTCAATTTGATGCCTGCTTTCACTTTCGATCTTGTTTCCAATCATATAATGTACGAGCGTTTTGGCGAGCATGCGTTTTTCATGTCGAATGTGCTGAAGTTCGGATATTCGGCTTTGGTGATATTGCTGCCTGCGGTTTTGTGGGGAATGGGATTTCCGCTTGTAAACAAAATGACGGTTACAGAGAACAAAAACGCAGGAAAAATTACCGGACTCACACTTGGATTCAACACCTTGCTTTGTTCGGCAGGAACTTTGCTGTCTGCCTTTGTTCTTGTTAATATCTTCGGCATACGAGGCACTTTGATTTTTACGGGCGTAGTCTGCATTATTGCCGGTGCTGTGCTCGCCTTACTTGGATTCAAAAAATATATCCAACCGCTCGGAAAACGAAAATTCATTCTTCCAAGTGCAATTCTGCTTGCGGCTGTATTGTGGGTATTTATGCCCAAATGGAATAAATTTGAAATGGCTGCCTTATTTATTCATCCGGCTGATGGCAGTGCCGAAGGACTTTATGAGATACTTTTTTATCGGGAAGATGCGCATGGAATAACCGCTGTAGTGGATTTTTTCCCTTTTGAACGACGATTTTTGGTTACAAACCGTTTGTACCGCCAAAGTTCTTCCGGATTATTTGGCACTATTTGCCATCAGCGGCTTGGAATCATCCCTTTGCTTATTCATCAAAATCCAAAAGATGTGCTTGTCATCGGGCTGGGTGCAGGCATCACACTGCGAGGTGCAAACAATTTTCCAGATGTAAATATTACTTGCGTCGAAATTTCGAGTGCAATCGTAAAGGCTGCGCGCTATTTTGGCGAGGAAAATAATCATGTACTCGATGCAGATAATGTGAATGTGATTGTAAACGATGGACGAAATCATGTTAGAACTACGAATGAAACTTATGATGTAATTATTGCCGATATATTTTTTCCGGCAACTGTGAGTTCGTCGAATGTTTTTAGCCGAGAGTATTACGAAATGTGCAGGCAAAGACTTAATCCGGGTGGTATTATGGTGCAATGGCTGCCGATGCATCAGTTTTCGCCCGATGAATTTGCCATCACGCTCAAAACATTTGCATCGGTGTTTGAACAGGTTCAACTTTGGTTTGGTCTTCTCAGTCCAACAGTTCCGGTTGTCGGATTGGTCGGATCCGACGAGCCGATTGTGATTGATGGCGCACGCTTATCTGAAATTTTCGCGAAGCAACATTTACAAGAAGCCTTATCACTCATTGCCTTAGGCGATAAATATACTTTTCTCAATAATTTTATTGCAGACATGAACCACATATCGTTGAGCAATGATATTCCAATCAACACCGACGACAGACCTATTCTTGAATTTTTAAATCCGCGCATGGAATTTACCGCACCGGGGTTTCAGCGGGCTGCAACAAACATGCGATACATTATTAATTTGAGAATGACAAGTCCGCAAAACGAACATTTTGTAAATATCGACAACGAAGCGATGACAAATGCAAATCGGGAAATGCTTCGCTTAATACACGCAACTTTTATTCAAAACAGACAATGATTACACGCAAAAAAGAAGAAAAATCTATGCCGGAATATCAAAATCCCATTTTTTTCTTATCTTTGCAAATTCAAAAAATAAATCAGTTTAAATATGGAAACATTATTATTTTTAGGCACGATTGGGTTACCGCAAATCATTATTATCGTATTCGCGATTTTACTTCTTTTTGGCGGAAAAAAAATTCCGGAACTAATGAAAGGCATTGGAAAAGGCGTTAGAAGCTTCAAAGAAGGCATGAAAGAAGTGGAAGATGAAATAAAAGATGACGTAAAGTAATTCTGGATTTCAAAATTCAGGTTTCAAATTTCAAATTGACTTAGGTCGATTTTTGATTTAGACTATTGAAATCTGAAATCTGAAATCTGAAATCTGAAATCTGAAATCTATGGCTAAGGAAATGTCTTTTTGGGATCACCTCGAAGAACTGCGCTGGGTTTTTTTTCGCGTAGCGGCTGTTTTGTTGGTTTTTATGGTTATCTCTTTTCTGGCAATGCCTTTTATTTTCGACCGTTTTATATTAGCACCAACAACATCCGATTTCTTTCTGTACCGAATGTTGTGCGCAATAAGCGGCGAATCGGCTTTTCTGCCCGATTTTTGCGATGATTATTTTCAAGTTGATATTATCAATATTAATATCGCTTCGCAAATTCTTACACATATCAGCACTGCGTTTTGGCTTGCCTTTGTGCTTACTTTTCCGTTTTTGATTTATCAGATTTGGAAATTTATTAGTCCCGCACTTTACAAAAGCGAGAAAAGAAGTGTTGGTTGGGCATTTGCCTTTGGTACAGTAATGTTTTTTATCGGTTGCGCCATTGGTTATATGTTTATATTTCCGGTGGTCTTTCGTTTTCTTGCCGGATATCAAATCAGCGAAGCAATTGTAAATCATATCTCGCTCGATTCGTACATTGGTACTTTTTTGATGCTTGTATTCGTTATGGGAATTGCTTTTGAATTGCCTTTGCTATCGTGGCTTTTGTCCAAACTCGGCTTGGTTAGCAAAGCTCTTTTCAGAAAATACAGACGGCACGCAGTGGTGGCACTGCTTATTCTCTCTGCCATTATCACGCCTGCACCCGACCCTTTTACGCTGATGATTCTTTTTACGCCCTTATATTTGCTGTATGAATTAAGTATTTTGGTAATAAAACAATAAATTGAAAAATTAGTAGTTAATATACAAGCCCCATAAATCCCCCACAGGGGGACTTGCGGATAACCGTTAAGGGGACAAAAAAACAATAAAAAGAAAACAATAACAAAAACGCCCCTTAGGCTAAGTCCCCTTGTGGGGGATTTAGGGGGCTAAATTAAAAAATAGAATGAAAAAATTATTTTTAGTATGCGCACTTGCGCTAACAACAGTGATGCTTCGGGCAGAATTAATAAATGAATTTTTAGACCCGATTGTTACAGGTATTCCTTCCTTGATGATTGCCCCCGATGCACGTGCAGGCGGTATGGGTGATGTGGGCGCAGCAACTCGCCCCGATATTTTTTCGCAACATTGGAATCCGGCAAAATACGCCTTTATGGAAAGTCCGGCAGGATTTGCTTTTTCATACACACCTTGGTTAAGTGCCTTGGTTGATGATATTAACTTGTTTTATGCCGCCGGATTTTGGCGATTAGACGAGTTTCAAGCATTTAGTGCATCTATTCGTTATTTTTCACTCGGAAGAATCGTTATGCGTCAAAGCATTGACGACAATACAGGTATGATTGCCAATCCGAATGAATTTGCCATCGACTTGGCGTATTCACGTCGTCTGTCTGAGCATTTTTCGGCTTCGGTTGCATTTCGATACATTCGTGGCGATTTGAATGTGCCGCAAATGAGCGCGAGCGATATTCCGATGGTACCTGCAAATGCCTTTGCGGTTGACGTTTCGGCTTTCTATACCCGTCCGATTACTATGGCTTCGGGCGATGGAATTTTATCCTTTGGTGCAAACGTTTCAAACATTGGTAACCGCATCACCTACGATGAGATGACTTACAATTTCTTGCCGACAAATTTCCGTTTGGGAGGCTCGTTTGATATGCCGCTTGATAATTTCAACCGCATTTCGATAAATGCCGATGTAAACAAACTGTTGGTTGTATCCAGAAACGGAAGATTCATGCAAGGAAGACCCGAAGGAGAAAAGTTTGGCGATGTGAGTGTTCTACAAAGTATTTTCGGTTCGTTTAACGATGGTCCATTGGGCGAAAGACTGATGTGGTCTCTCGGTGCCGAATACGCTTACAACAACCAGTTTTTTGTACGCGCCGGTTATTTCCACGAACATCCAAATCAAGGCGGTCGCCGCTATTTCACAGCAGGTGCAGGTTTCAGACTCAATGTATTCGAGTTGAATGCCGGTTATGTTATTGCAACCACGCCAATGAATCCGCTCGACCAAACTTTGCGTTTCTCGCTTTCGTTTGACATGGATGGTTTGCGAAATTTGATGAATTAATATCCACAAATTTTACGAATTAAAAACGAATTAGACGAATTGTGCAGATTTGCACAATTCGTTTTTTTTTTGTTAATTTGCATTCGCAAAATTCGTAATAATTCGTAAAATTCGTGGATATAAAAATCGGTTTCGGATATGATGTACACGCTTTCGCGCCAAATCGCGAATTGTGGCTCGGCGGTATTCGCATCGAGTATCCGCTTGGCTTGCTCGGACATTCGGATGCCGATGTGCTGATTCACGCCTTGTGCGATGCCTTACTCGGCGCAGCAAATTTGCGCGATATTGGTTTCAATTTTCCCGATACCGACAGCGATTACAAAAATATCGACAGCAAAATTCTGTTGAAAAAAACAATGCTTTTGCTGCGCGAAAAAGGCTACGAATTTGGAAATGCCGACTGTACCATTTGCGCCGAACAACCCAAAATAAATCCGCATATCGAAACGATGCAAACCATTTTGGCTGAAACGATGAATGTGGATAAAAACTCTATTTCAATCAAAGCAACCACCAACGAAAAAATGGGATTCGTGGGCAGACAAGAAGGAATTTCGGCGTATGCGGTGGTGTTGATTTATTATGGCTCGAAAAAATAAAACACTTCCGATTTTTGAAAATGTAACCATCGCCGATATTGCAGCCGAAGGAAAAGCGATTGCAAAAGTGAACGATGTGGTGATTTTTGTGCCTTTCGCTGTGCCGGGCGATGTGGTCGATTTGCAGGTGGTGAAGAAAAAACGGCAATATATGGAAGCGCGTGTGCTGAAATTTCACAGCTATTCCAAAAATCGACAAGAGGCTGTTTGTCAGCACTATGGCGTTTGTGGCGGATGCAAATGGCAGATTTTGCCGTATTCGGAACAAATTAAGTATAAGCAACAGCAGGTGGTTGATAATCTCACTCGGATTGGGAAAATAAGCCTACCGAGCCCCCTAAATCCCCCACAGGGGGACTTTTCAAATAGTGGATTTTTTCCGATTTTAGGTTCTGCAAAAACCGAATTTTACCGCAACAAACTTGAATTTACCTTCTCAAACAAGCGTTGGCGTACTTATGAAGAAATGAAGTCGGAAAAAGAATTTGATACGATGAATGCGGTCGGATTTCACATTCCGGGAATGTTTGACAAGGTGCTTGATATTGAAAAATGCTGGTTGCAAGATGATATTTCAAACCAAATCCGCAATGAATTTCGCTCTTACGCGCTCGAAAACAACCTGACTTTCTTCGATTTACGCAAGCAGGAAGGATTTTTACGTACCTTGATTATCCGCACTGCTTCAACGGGTGATTTGATGGTAATCGCGGTGTTTTTTTACGAAGACGAAACACTTCGCGAAAATTTGCTGAATCATATTTACACGAAATTTCCGCAAATTAGCTCGCTGTTGTACGTTATCAATTCCAAGGCAAACGACACGATTACCGACCAAAAAGTGTGTTTGTTTCGAGGAAACGAGCATATTTACGAAGAAATGGAAGGCTTGCGCTTCAAAATCGGCGCGAAATCTTTTTACCAAACTAACTCGGAACAGGCTTACGAATTGTATAAAATCACACGCAATTTCGCCCAACTCACCGGAAACGAACTCGTGTACGACCTTTATACCGGAACAGGAACGATTGCTAATTTTGTGGCACGAAACGCAAGGCAAGTGATTGGAATTGAGTACGTTCCTGAAGCGATTGAAGATGCAAAAGAAAATTCAAAAATCAACGGCATTGAAAATACGCTGTTTTATGCCGGCGATATGAAAAATATTTTGAATGCCGAATTTATCGCACAACACGGCAAACCCGATGTGATTATCACCGACCCGCCACGCGCCGGAATGCACGATGATGTGATTAACGCTATTCTTTTTGCCGAACCAAAACGGATTGTGTACGTGAGTTGCAATCCGGCAACGCAGGCACGCGATTTGAGTCTGCTCGATGCGAAATATAAAGTTACCGCCGTTCAGCCGGTCGATATGTTTCCGCATACGCATCATGTTGAGAATGTGGTGCTTTTAGAGTGTAAAGAGTAAAGTTTAAAGTTTAAATCATGGAAAACAAGAAGGAAAATATCGCGATTATTAAAAGTAAAAAGTTTGCTGTACGAATCGTAAATCTTTACAAATACTTGTGTGAAGAAAAAAAAGAATATGTATTGTCAAAACAACTATTACGTAGTGGCACAAGCATTGGTGCAAATCTGTCAGAATCTGAATACGCAATAACCGAAAAGGATTTTTTGAACAAAGTCTATATTGCATTGAAAGAAAGTGCCGAAACGATATATTGGTTAGATTTGTTATTTGAAACCGGATATCTTTCCGAGATAGAATATAATTCAATTAACAAAGAGGTATTGGAATTACTCAAAATTCTAAAAGCAACCACCAAAACAATGAATAACAGAGTGTAAACAGTAGAGATTAAATAATAAAGTATAAAGTGTAGTTGATTTATGCTTTACTATTTAAACTTTAAACTTTAAACTTTAAACTTTAAACCAATGACAGTTTTTCCCAATGCAAAAATAAATATCGGTCTGAATGTGGTTGAAAAGCGTTCGGACGGTTATCACAATATCGAAACCGTGTTTTATCCGATTGGATTGAGCGATGTGTTGAGTGTGGAAATTTCCGAAACTTGCTCGGATTACAGTTTTTCGTCTGCCGGAATTGCGGTTGATGGCGAGCCGGAAGATAACTTGATAATCAAGGCTTACCGCCTGTTGCAGAGCGAGTACGAAATTCCGCCGATTGATATTTCCTTGGTCAAAAACATTCCGTTTGGCGCAGGTTTGGGCGGTGGCTCTGCCGATGCTTCGTTTATGCTCAAAGCCTTGAATGAACTTTGCGAGTTGAAGATTTCTGTGAAAAAACTCGAAAAACTCGCATCGGAACTCGGTGCCGACTGTCCGGTTTTTATCCGCAACAAAGCCGTTTTTGCTTCGGGCATCGGCAATGAGTTTACGCCGGTAAAACTGTCGCTGAAAAATTATTTTCTACTCTTGGTAAAACCCGACATCCATATTTCTACGCCCGAAGCTTATTCGCTTGTCGTACCCGAAAAACCGCAGTTTTCACTCTTAGAGTTGATTCAACATCCGATTTCGGAATGGAAAAGCACGATTAAGAATGATTTTGAAAAGTCGGTTTTTGCGCGTTATCCCGAAATTGAAAAAATAAAATCAAATCTGTACGATTTAGGCGCAGCTTATGCTTCAATGTCGGGCTCAGGCTCGTCGGTTTACGGTATTTTTGAAACCCCGCCCGAAAAAAAGGACACGGAAATTTTCAGTAAATATTTTGTTTCGGGCGGTTTATTGAAATAGTCAACAAAGTGAATTTGCAGTCATGAAAAAAAATCGTGCGTTGTTCCACAAAAAATGTAGAGACGCAATGCCTTGCGTCTCTACAAAATAAAAAACATTCAACACAAAGACGCAAAGCATTGCGTCTCTACAAAATAAAACATTCAACACAAAGACGCAATGCCTTGCATCTCTACAAAATAAAACATTCAACACAAAGACGCAATGCCTTGCATCTCTACAAAATAAAACATTCAACACAAAGACGCAATGCCTTGCATCTCTACAAAATAAAACATTCAACACAAAGACGCAATGCCTTGCGTCTCTACGTTTTAAACCACTCCTTGCGCCAACATTGCTTTCGCTACTTTGAGGAATCCGGCAATATTTGCGCCTTTCATATAATTCACATATCCATTTTCTTCGCGACCGTATTTTACGCATTGGTCGTGAATGGCGTGCATGATTTGTTGTAATTTTGCATCCACTTCTTCGGCTGTCCACGAAAGATTCATTGCGTTTTGCGTCATTTCCAAGCCCGAAGTCGAAACGCCACCTGCATTTACAGCTTTGCCCGGTCCGTACAATACTTTATTGCCAATAATCAAGTCGATAGCTTCCGGCGTACAACCCATATTCGAGATTTCGGCAACGCAAAGCACACCATTGTCAACCAATCGCTTAGCATCTTCTGCATTCAGTTCGTTTTGCGTGGCGCATGGCAAAGCAATATCCACTTTCACTTCCCAAGGACGTTTTCCGGGATAGAATTTTGCACCGAATTTTTCGGCGTATGGCGCAACCACATCATTATTAGAAGCACGAAGTTCGAGCAAATAATCAATTTTTTCGCCTGAAATACCGTTTTCGTCGTAAACATAACCATCAGGACCGGAAACAGTAACCACTTTCGCGCCCATTTCTACTGCTTTTAGAGCTGCGCCCCAAGTTACGTTTCCGAAACCCGAAAGTGCAATCGTTTTTCCTTTAATATCCATGCCGGCAGTTTCGAGCATTTGTTTTACAAAATACAATCCGCCAAAACCGGTCGCTTCGGGACGGATGAGCGAACCGCCGTATTCAAGCCCTTTGCCGGTAAAAACGCCCGTATTTTCCAACGCCAGTTTGCGGTACATTCCGTACATATAACCCACTTCGCGTGCTCCAACACCAATATCGCCGGCAGGAACATCGGTTTGCGGACCAATATGACGCCACAATTCGAGCATATAAGCTTGGCAGAATCGCATCATTTCATTTGCCGATTTTCCGCGCGAATCGAAATCTGCACCACCTTTTGCACCGCCCATCGGAAGTGTGGTCAAGGCATTTTTGAATGTCTGCTCGAAGCCCAAAAATTTCAAAATTGAAAGATTCACAGACGGATGAAAACGGATTCCGCCTTTGTACGCGCCAATAGCGTTGTTGTACTGCACACGGTAGCCGAGATTTACGTGCACTTCGCCTTTGTCGTCAACCCACGGCACTTTGAATGTAAAAATTCGATCGGGTTCAACCATTCGTTCGGCAATTTTTGCCTTTTCAAATTCTGGATGCTGGTTGTAAACTTCCTCAATAGAAGATAATACTTCGCGAACAGCCTGTAAGTATTCCGGCTGTCCCGGATGTTTCGCTTCAAGCGACTGCATGATTTTTTCAATGTTCATAGTAAAATGAGATTTTATGGATCCTGAAAATTGGATTAAATTTTACTCCGTCTTCTTTCTCCGGTTTGAATTTTATGCAAATTTATGATTCTTATTTCGCATTATCAAATTATTTGGCGTAAATTTGAAAACTTTTTTCACGAAAAAACAATTTAGTTAAGTTTCTGATTTTTAAGCATAAAATCAAAACAAAAAACAGATTTTTGCTTACAAATTAGCAGATTGAAATTTATGGATTTCCTCAACGAATTAAACCAAAACCAGCGCGAAGCCGTAACCTATTGCGATGGCGCGTCGCTGGTAATTGCCGGCGCAGGCTCGGGCAAAACGCGCGTATTGACC
>Ga0209737_10002138_pt1 | contig 13898 bp, 13 predicted proteins | sample TergutCu122P3_FD_187284 | JGI IMG/M metagenome (GOLD analysis project Ga0209737, IMG submission 187284) | Cubitermes ugandensis P3 segment gut microbial communities from Kakamega Forest, Kenya - Cu122 P3 (SPAdes) (version 2) | ecosystem: Host-associated > Arthropoda: Insects > Digestive system... | reverse complement strand
TTTTTCCTGAATAAAGATTTTTCCTGAATAAAGATTTTCCACTGAATAAAGATTTTCCCTTGTAGATTTTTATGTTTGATGATAAAATATGTTAGGTATCAGGCAGATACAATCTTTTTGGAATTTCTGTTTTTTTATGACAGAATATGTAGCACACCGGGAAACATGGGGTAACTGATTATGGATACTAAAGCATTATACAATTTATCTTATGGTCTTTACATTATTGGTACAAAAGACGGATCAAAGAATGTCGGGTGTGTTGTCAACACGGTAACACAATCCACTTCAAAACCGGTTACAATAACTGTTTGCGTAAATAAAGGAAACTACACGAACTCCTGCATTAAAAAGACAAAAGAATTCGCGGTATCAATTCTATCTGAAAAAGTAAAAGAAAGCATATTCAGTGTTTTTGGGTTCAGCAGCAGCCGGGAAAAGGATAAGTTTTTGGAGTTTCCGTTTAGCTTAACACCGTCTGGGTTGCCGTACATAACCGAAGGTGTCACAAGTTATCTTCAATGCAGAGTGATAGATTTTATTGATAACTTTACTCATACCATTTTTATAGCGGAGGTTCAAGAGGCAGAAAATCTGTTGAAAGAACCGCCTATGACATATGCGTATTATCACAGCGTTATAAAAGGAAAGACACCGCCTAAAGCTTCAAGCTATATAAGTGAAACAGCAAAAACAAACAATATTAAAACAAATAAAAATAATGAAGGAGGAACATCAGTTATGAAAAAATTTACTTGCCTTATTTGCGGTTACACCCATGAGGGGGATGCACCGCCGGAGAAATGCCCTCAATGTAATTCCCCTGCTGAAAAATTCAAGGAGCAGGATGGTGATATATCTTGGGCGGCCGAGCACACACTCGGTATTGCGAAAGACATCCCAGAGGATATTATAGACGGACTGCGGATGAATTTTACCGGCGAATGCACAGAGGTCGGCATGTATTTAGCAATGGCGCGTGTCGCTCACCGCGAAGGTTATCCTGAGATTGGCTTGTATTGGGAGAAGGCTGCTTATGAGGAAGCCGAACACGCCGCTAAGTTTGCTGAATTATTGGGTGAGGTGTTGTCCGACAGCACCAAAGAAAACCTTGCAAAGAGAGTAGAAGCGGAAAACGGTGCGACTGCGGGTAAATTTGAACTGGCTAAACGAGCCAAAGAATTGAATTTAGACGCAATCCATGATACTGTTCATGAAATGGCCCGTGACGAGGCTCGGCATGGAAAAGCATTCAAAGGCTTGTTAGAACGGTGTTTTAATTAAAAAAAAGGAGCAGAGAATATGTTAAATGAAAAAATTACCCAGGCATTAAGCGATCAGGTAAACGCAGAGTATTATTCGGCATACTTATATCTTGCCATGTCTGCGGCAGCGGATAAAATGGGATTGAAAGGAACATCAAACTGGCTTTTTGTGCAGGCACAGGAAGAAATGGCACACGGTACCCATATGTATGAATATATCCTGGAAAGAGGAGAGGTTCCGACTTTCGCGGCTATTGAAAAACCTCCGGTTGATTTTGAAAATATTAATCAAATATTTGAGGAAGTCCTTGCGCATGAACAAAAGGTAACACAGCGTATAAACAACATCGCTACCATTGCAATGCAGGAATCCGACCATGCCTGCTATCAGTTTATGATGTGGTATGTAGATGAGCAGGTCGAAGAAGAATCCGGTGTCAACAGTATTTTAGACAAATTGAAACTGACCGGTAGTGAAACAGGCTTGTTATTTGCGCTTGATAACGAACTTGCCGCCAGAGTGTTTGTTAATCCTTTTCCGGCGAAAGCAAATTAAGCAAAGTGCCAGCCGTTGCTATCCTTAATTTTACGAGAGTTTTATAACTTGAAGAAAGTGGAATGATTATGTCAGAAACGGGAGCAAAAAAAATATCAGAATCTCAGACAGAGCAGGTGCATATTATTATGCCCGGGGATATAAACGGCACCGGGCGTCTGTTCGGCGGGCGGTTGGTTGAGTGGATTGACATTGTTGCCGCAGTAACAGCAAGGCGGCATTCTGAAAAAGAAGTTACCACAGTGTCTATTGACCATCTTAACTTTAAAGCACCGGCTTACGCTAATGATACCGTTGTTTTAATTGGCTGTGTTACATATACCGGCTGTACTTCTGTTGAGGTTCGGGTAGATACATATGTCGAAAACTTAAATGGTAAACGTAGTATAATCAATCGGGCGTATATCGTTATGGTTGCCCTTGATAAAAATGACAAACCTTCGCCTGTACCTTCTTTGATTCTCGAAAATGAAGAACAGAGAGCGGAATGGGCGGCAGGGGAGAAACGCCATAAAACCAACAAGGAAAGGAGAATGAATTTATGAAATACGAATGTGTATGCGGGTATGTATATGATGAAGTTGTCGGTGATGTTGATAATGGAATAGAACCCGGAACAAAGTGGGAAGATGTACCCGAAGATTTTGCATGCCCGGAATGCGGCTTGGGAAAAGATGAGTTTTCGTTGGTAGAATAAGAGGATTATCTTAATGAGTAAAATTGTTATTATGGGCGGAGTTGCCGGTGGTGCTACAGCGGCAGCCCGTCTGCGCCGTTTGGATGAATACATTGAAATTATCATGTTTGAACGCGGAGAGCATATTTCTTTTGCTAACTGCGGTTTGCCTTATCATATCGGTGGAATAATTTCCGACCGTGAAATCTTATTACTGCAAACGCCCGAAAGCTTTCAATCCCGTTTCAATGTTGATGTGAGGGTGCAAAGTGAAGTTTTGTCGGTTGACTGTAAATCAAAGTCGGTAACAGTGAATAACAGGCAAACGGGTGAGACCTATATTGAAGGTTATGATAAATTGATATTAGCACCCGGGAGTATACCGATAAAACCTCCGATAGAAGGGATAAATTCACAGCGCGTATTTTCTCTGCGGAATGTAGCGGACACTGATCAGATCAAAGCATACATTAACAAAAATCATCCTAAAAGAGCGGCAGTGGTCGGCGGCGGTTTTATTGGAATTGAAATGGCCGAGAACTTAAAATCTGCCGGATTGGATGTCAGCATCATCGAATTATCGGATCAGGTTATTACCTCTTTAGATATAGATATGGCTTGTGATGTTCATCATTATTTACAACAGCAGGGTGTTTCCCTGTATTTGAACAATGGATTACAGAAAATTACCGAACAGAACGGCTGTTTAAATATTAAATTACAAAACGGTTCATTAGAAGCAGATATGTTGATACTTGCCATTGGGGTCAAGCCGGAGAGTAAAATCGCGAAGGACGCCGGATTGAATGTAAACAAGCGGAGCGGAATTATAGTGGACAAGCATATGTGTACTTCCGACCCGGATATATATGCTGTCGGAGATGTTATAGAAGTAACCGACTTTGCAGCAAGGCAGCCTGCAATGATTCCGCTGGCAGGCCCCGCTAATAAACAAGCCAGGATTGCCGCCGATAATATATGCGGTATATTATCCGAATACAAAGGTACACAGGGTTCTGCTGTTATAAAAATATTTGATATGACAGCGGCATCTACCGGTATGAATGAGAAAACAGCAAAACGGCTTAACCGGAACTATGATAAGGTGTTTCTCTGGCTGCCGGGGCATGCCGGATATTATCCCGGTGCAAAGGTAATGTCTATGAAAGTAATTTTTGAGAAAGACAGCGGAAAAATATTGGGAACGCAAATAGTTGGATTTGACGGAGTGGATAAGCGTTGTGATGTGCTGGCTGTGGCAATTCGCGCCGGGATGACAGCGTATGACTTGACCCGGCTGGAGCTTTGTTACGCACCGCCGTATTCCTCTGCGAAAGACCCGGTGAACATGGCAGGATATGTTATTGAAAATGTATTGACCGGAAAGGTAAAGAATTTTCATTGGCACGAGGTGGATGAGCTTCCCCGCGACGGAAGTGTAATCCTTCTTGATGTTCGCAATCCACAGGAGACGATGAGAAGGTGCATAGATGGATTTTTAAACATTCCTTTGGATTTTTTGCGGGACCGTATGGGTGAGCTGGATTCTTCCAAGCCCGTTTATGTTCATTGCCACAGCGGAATGCGCAGTTATATTGCCACCCGTATATTAGTGCAAAGCGGATTTGATGCCTATAACCTCAGTGGCGGGTATAGATTATATAACTCAATGAAGAAGGAAAGAGGCAGATAAATAGAAGAACCGGCAAAACTGCCTCATACTTCATTATCCTTCACAACATACTAACTGATCATCTTTTACATCTATTTTAATCGTATCTTGCATCCCTATGTTGTTTGCGATTATCATCCTACCGATCAGTGTTTCCACTTTGCTTTGAATATACCTTTTTATCGGGCGGGCGCCGTAGACAGGATCATAGGCCTTCACTGCGATGAACTTTTTGGCGGCATCCGTAAATTCAAGGCCGATTTGCTGTTCGTTCAGTTTTTTGGCTAACCTGTCGACAAGCAGTCCGACAATTTTTTCTATCTCATCCATATTTAACGGTTTGTAAAATACGATTTCATCCAGCCGGTTCAAAAACTCAGGACGGAAGCTCACCTTCAGTAAATTCTCCACCTGCTCCTGTGCTTCTTTCTTTATGTTCCCTTTCTCGTCAATCCCATTCAGTAAATACTCCGAGCCTATATTTGAAGTCATAATGATAATCGTATTTTTAAAGTTTACCGTCCGTCCTTTTGAATCCGTTATCCTGCCGTCATCCAAAACCTGAAGAAGAATATTAAAAACATCGGGATGCGCCTTTTCCACCTCGTCAAGAAGCAATACGGAATAAGGTTTGCGCCTGACCGCTTCGGTAAGCTGCCCGCCTTCGTCATAACCGACATATCCGGGAGGGGCACCTACAAGCCTCGACACCGAATGCTTCTCCATGTATTCGCTCATATCTATCCTGACCATATTTTGTTCATCATCAAACAGATTTTCCGCAAGGGCTTTGGCAAGTTCGGTCTTTCCAACACCGGTCGGCCCCAGGAAAAGAAATGAGCCTATTGGTTTGTTCGCATCCCCTATTCCTGCCCGTGAACGGATAATGGATTCGCAGACTTTTTCTACCGCATAGTCCTGCCCGATAATTCTTTGGTGTAGAATAGTATCGAGGTTCAATATCTTTTCTTTTTCACCCTCCATCAGCTTTGAAACGGGAATACCCGTCCACCTGGCGACTATCTTTGCTATTTCTTCTTCGGTTACTTTATCACGAAGCAGAGCGAAGGATTTTTCCGGATTATCTTTTTCAGCATTTGCGATCTGCTCCTGCAGCTTTGGTAAAACCCCATGTTTCAATTCTGCCAGTTTGGTTAAGTCGTATGCCTGTTCCGCTCTTTCAATATCTGCATTGACTTTTTCTAATTCTTCTTTTAATTTTTGCACATCGGAAATGCTCTCTTTCTCATTTTCCCACTGTGCTTTCATGGAATTGAAATTATCCCGCAGGTCGGACAGTTCTTTTTTGAGGTCGCCGAGCCTTTCCTTTGACAGCTTGTCTTTTTCCCTTTTTAACGCCGCTTCCTCTATTTCAAGCTGCATGATTTTTCTTTGGATTTCATCAAGCTCCATCGGCATGGATTCTATTTCCGTTTTAATCATCGCGCAGGCTTCGTCAACCAGGTCGATTGCTTTGTCCGGCAAAAACCTATCGGAAATGTATCTGTCGGAAAGAACCGCTGCCGAGATTATGGCGTTATCCTGAATCTGAACGCCGTGAAACACCTCGTAACGCTCTTTGAGTCCCCGAAGTATAGAAATTGTGTCCTCGACGGTTGGTTCGTCTGTAAATACAGGCTGGAAACGGCGCTCTAACGCGGCATCTTTTTCGATATACTGGCGATACTCGTCAAGAGTGGTCGCACCGATGCAATGCAATTCTCCCCGCGCAAGCATCGGCTTTAACAAGTTGCTCGCATCCATCGCTCCGTCTGTTTTACCGGCTCCGATAATCGTGTGCAGTTCATCAATAAATAAAATCACTCTGCCATCGCTTTCCTTGATTTCATTGAGGACAGCTTTTAGCCTTTCCTCGAATTCTCCCCGGAATTTCGCTCCGGCTATCAGAGCACCCATGTCTAAGGCGAAAATGGTTTTATCCTTGAGGCTTTCAGGAACATCACCCTTCACGATTCTCATTGCAAGCCCCTCAACGATGGCGGTCTTTCCAACGCCCGGTTCACCGATTAGCACAGGGTTGTTTTTTGTTTTACGCGACAGAATACGGACAGCGTTCCTTATTTCCTGGTCACGCCCAATGACAGGATCAAGTTTTTGGTTTCTCGCTCTTTCCACCAGATCGTAACCGTACTTTTCCAACGCTTCGTATACACTTTCGGGGTTATCGCTTGTAACATTGGCATTACTGCGAACTTTCTGCAGCGCGTCTAAAAACTTGCTCTTATCCAATGAAAGCTGCCTGAAAACGTCTTTAACCGCACTGTTCCCATGTTCGAGCAATGCTAAAAATATATGCTCTACGGAAACATATTCATCTTTATACTGCCTGGCGATTTTCTCGGCCGCCGACAATGCTTTGTCCGTACCCTGGGAAACATAAATCTTGTCCGGTTCCCTGCCGGGGCCGGATAAGCCCGGAAGTTTACTTATATACTCGTCCGTCATGGCGATTGCCCGGTCAGGTTCGATTCCCATTTTAGTGAAAAGCCGTGGAATCAGCCCGCCTTCCTGATCCAGAAGAGCGTACAGTAAATGCTCCTGTTCTATATTAACATTTTGGTTTTCAATTGCGATTTGCTGCGCGGTATTGACCGCCTCTATTGATTTCTGTGTGAATTTTTGCATGTTCATTGCTGCCACCTCCTTGTCTAATTAGATGATTGTTTTTGTTTTCTTAATATATTGCTGGTAAGCACGCTCCATGTCTTTATCTGTAATATATTCATTTAATAAATAACCTTTGATTAAACGGTCAAAAGCTTTTATATAATCAGCAATAGCGCGGCTGATTTCTTTATTGTCTAATTCATTTGACTTCGGCAATACAAAGGTTCGTTTAAGGCCGTTTTCTTCTATAGAGTATACTATTTCCTCACTTCGGTTAAGGGCTGAGAAATAACTTCGTTCAATCTTTATCAAAACCTTTAAAAATTCTTCTAATTTTAATAGAAGGGTTTTGTTCTGCGTTCGGAAGGATATCCGTATCTCTCCTATCTCCCTGTTATCTGTGCGATACAATTCCACCGCATACCTTATTGTAGGCCGATATTTATATTGAATTGCGCTTTTTATCGACACCATAAAGTCCGACGACGGGTTCTGAACCTGAAAAGAGCTTGTTCCGGCTATCCTGTTTGCGATTGAATCCAATATCTCTTGTGCCTTCAGTTCAGGAGTGGTGATGGAAACATACTCCGCCAATATCTGATTGATCAGATTTGACCGGTTTGTGTTTTTCTCATAGGCAATCCTGTCAATTTCATTAACAACCTTGTCCATAAGCATCAAGCTGTACATACTCTTATTCATTAGTAGCACCTCCCATTTTAGTTGTGGTTTTGATTGGTTTTACCGTTCAATATAATATTTTTTCACAAACGGATTTTTTTATTCCATATATTATTATACATATTTCATTTAACATGTCAACCCGTTTATATAAAATAATATGCGAGTATTTTGCGCGTGAGTTTATTAAATCGTTAATCTATTTACATAAATAAAAATACGATTATAGGCTTTCATATTGGTTTTACAGACTTTTTAATCCCTGTAAAACCGCATGTACAGAGGTTTTAACGGTATTGCGATTAAAAATATAAAAAATTAAAATATTTTCAAAAAAGGGGTTGACAAATAAAAATAGTTTGCTAAAATATGTATTAGCACTCGACGCGCGAGAGTGCTAATAAAAAACAAGTAAAGGAGTTGGTAATTATGGCAGGACTTATTCCATTCAACAGGAAGAACAGCAATTTAGCTCGTACAGAATCAGGTTTTGAAGATTTCTATAACATTCTTGATGATTTTTTTAATGACGGCTTAATGCCAAGCCGCAACTTGTTGAAAGATTCCTTTAAAATCGACATTCAGGAAAAGGAAAAAGAGTATATTATCGAAGCGGAGCTACCCGGAGTCAAGAAGGACGAGATTGATTTAAGCATCGACGGTGATAATCTTTGCATCTCAATCAACCGCTGTGAGGAGAAGGAAGAGAAGGATGAAAAGAAAAACTTCATTCACAAGGAACGGCGCTCAAGCTCCATGAGCCGCGTGGTTCGTTTAGCCGGTGCAAAGTTGGACGAAATCAAGGCGAAACTTGACGAAGGTGTTTTGGCTGTCACTATTCCGAAAGAAGAGAAGAAAGACAGCAACCGCAAGATCAACATAGAGTGATTGTTGTTTTTGAACGTATGAACTTAAAGGGAAAGTAAATATCATCCCGAAAAGCAAAAGGTATTCAGTCGCGCGTAATAAGCTAATCGGGGTGATGTTTACGAAACTAACGAAAGGAGGGTGAAGGTTAAAATGGCAAAGAAAGAAAAACAGGAATTACAGGAAGAAAACTGCTACGAGGAATGCAAAAGCTGTGAAAATGAAACCCAGGCTGCGGTTGGCAGTAAAGAAATTTGCAGAGAGTCTGAAACGGAAGAAAACAATACGTTAACCGAAGCCCTGCAAGCTGCCGAAGAAGCCAATGACAAATATTTAAGACTGGCTGCCGAATATGATAACTTCAAAAGAAGGACAAGAGACGAAAAGGCTGCAGTATATAGAGATTCAAAAGCGGATGTGGTCTTGGAGCTGCTGCCGGTCATGGATAATTTTGAAAGGGCTCTTTCCGCTGAGGCAGATGAAAAAAATAATACTCTGGCGGCATTTGCCAAAGGAGTTGAAATGATATACAAGCAGTTGGGTGAAGTTTTTGATAAATTGGGAGTAAAAGCAATAGAAGCAGCCGGAAAACAGTTTGACCCGGACATCCACAATGCGGTAATGCATATACAGGATGAAAGTGTTGGTGAAAACATCATAGTGGAAGAACTTGTTAAGGGTTATTCGATTGACGAAAAAGTAATTCGTCCGAGCGTGGTGAAGGTTGCCAACTAAAAACTAATAAATAAAAATATGTAAGGCAATCATTGCTTTTTCATATTTGTAGATTGGGTATACAATGGCGGTAACAATGGAAAAGGTGATTCGCCTAAGAACAATAACAACAGATTAAGAAGTGTCTAATAAAAACAAAAACATTTACAAGGAGGTTGATGATAATGGCAAAAGTAATAGGAATTGATTTAGGAACAACGAACTCATGCGTCGCGGTTATGGAAGGCGGCGAACCGGTGGTAATTCCAAACCCGGAGGGTGCGAGAACAACACCATCAGTCGTAGCGTTCACGAAGGCGAACGAAAGACTGGTCGGCCAGGTAGCGAAAAGGCAGGCTGTAACAAATCCGGACAGGACGATAAGTTCTATTAAGAGGGATATGGGTTCGGATAAGAAGGTCAAGGTTGATGATAAAAAATACACACCGCAGGAAATATCCGCAATGGTTTTGCAGAAGTTAAAAACGGACGCGGAAGAATATCTGGGTGAAAAGGTTACACAGGCGGTAATTACTGTTCCGGCATATTTCAGCGACACACAAAGACAGGCAACGAAGGATGCCGGTAAAATTGCCGGGCTTGAAGTTCTCAGGATCATCAATGAACCCACCGCCGCCGCTCTTGCGTATGGAATGGACAAGGAGAAAAGCCAGAAAATATTGGTATACGACTTAGGCGGAGGAACATTCGATGTGTCCGTGTTGGAGATCGGGGACGGAGTTATCGAAGTGCTGGCAACAGCCGGGAATAACCGGTTGGGCGGTGATGATTTTGATAACAAGATTATGGACTGGATCGTATCCACCTTTAAACAGGATTCAGGGATTGACCTTTCGGCAGACAATATGGCTATGCAGAGAGTGAAGGAAGCGGCGGAGAAAGCCAAGATTGAGCTCTCGGGTGTTGCGACAACAGAAATCAACCTTCCGTTCATCACAGCCGACGCGTCCGGCCCGAAGCATCTGAACCTGACCCTGACGAAAGCTAAATTTGATGAAATGACAACAGAGCTTGTGGAAAAAACAATGGGTCCGGCAAAGCGGGCAATCAAGGATGCTGAAATTAAGCCGGATGAAATAGACAAAATACTTTTAGTGGGCGGCTCGACAAGGATACCTGCTGTACAGGAAGCGGTAAAAGCCTATTTCGGCAAAGACCCGTTCAAAGGAATCAACCCCGACGAGTGTGTGGCTATTGGTGCCGCTGTTCAGGCAGGCGTTCTGACCGGTGATGTCAAGGATATCCTTCTGCTTGATGTAACGCCGTTGTCATTGGGAATTGAGACGATGGGGAATGTATGCACGAAGATAATCGAAAGAAACACGACCATCCCCACCAAGAAAAGCCAGATATTCTCAACGGCGGCCGATAATCAGTCGGAAGTGGACATCCACGTTCTTCAGGGTGAGAGGGAGTTCGCTAAAGACAACAAAACACTCGGACATTTTCAGCTTGCCGGAATACTGCCCGCACCGAGGGGTGTTCCGCAAATCGAAGTTACATTCGATATCGACGCCAACGGCATTGTGAATGTAACCGCCAAAGATATGGGTACGGGCAACGAGCAGAAAGTAACGATAACCTCGTCTACCAACCTGAGTGAAGCGGATATTGACAAGGCTGTCAAAGAAGCGGAGCAGTTCGCGAGCGAGGATAAGGCGAAGAAGGAAGAATGGGATATCAGGAATAACGCGGATACAATGGTGTACCAGTCGGAGAAAACTCTCAAGGAATTGGACGATAAACTGGAGGATTCTGATAAAGCTACTGTGCAGGATGGAATCGATAAAGTAAAAGACGCTCTGAAAGGTACGGACACCGAAGCGATTAAAACGGTAACGGAAGAACTTCAAAAGGCTTTTTATGAGATTTCCTCAAAGGTATATCAACAAAATCCGCAGGATGCCCAGGGAGCGCCTTCGCCGGGCAGTTCAGACACGGCTGACGATGTGACCGATGCTGACTACACCGTTATAGACGGTGAAGACGAATAAAATGCGGGTTGTGCGTATGAATCATAATCTGCATCAGGAGGTGTGTTTAAATGGCAAAAAGAGATTATTATGACGTTTTGGGAATCCAGAAGGTAGCGTCAGATGACGAAATCAAAAAGGCTTACAGAAAAGCGGCTATGAAATATCACCCGGACAAGAATCCGGGTGATAAGGAAGCCGAAACAAAGTTCAAAGAAGCAAACGAGGCGTATCAGGTTTTGAGCGACAAAGAGAAAAGGGCTGCTTATGACAGGCTCGGACACGCAGCGTTTGACCCGGCTGCCGGCGGAGGAGCTGGAGGAGCCGGTGGATTCGGTGGCTTTGGCGGTTTTCAAAATGTTGATATTGACCTCGGAGATATTTTCGGTGATCTTTTCGGCGGCGGTTTCGGTTCATCAAGAAAACGCAACGGCTCAAGAAAAGGACAAAATGTTGAATGTGAAGCAAATATTTCTTTCATGGAAGCCGCCTTCGGTGCAGAGAAAGAAGTCACATTCAGGCGTTTCGAGGATTGTAAAAAATGCAGTGGTTCCGGAGCAAAGGAAGGAACATCACCGAAAACCTGTTCAAAGTGCAGTGGCACAGGCACGATAAAAACAAGCCAGCAATCCATGTTCGGTCAGGTTATGCAAACGAGGGAATGTGATTCGTGCCGTGGGACAGGCAAGATAATAGAAGAAAAATGTCCTTTGTGCAAAGGTAAGGGCAAGGTTATCAGGAATGTTAAAAAGAAGATTAAAATTCCAAAAGGTATAGATAACGGGCAGGCAATTTCATTACGCGGAGAAGGTATGCACGGTGAAAACGGAGGCCCGGCCGGTGACCTTGTAATACACGTTTCGGTAAGGCCGCATGAACTGTTTGTAAGAAATGGCTTTGATTTGTATTATGATATGCCGATTACATTCACACAGGCCGCTTTGGGTGCGGAGGTTGAAATACCGACTGTAGACGGAAAAGTTAAATTTAAAATTCCCGAAGGTACGCAAAACGGCAAAGTATTCAGACTGTCCGATAAAGGAATCCCAGTGTTAAACGGCAGAGGAAGAGGCAGCCTGTACATTAAGGTTCAGGTGGAGGTTCCGGTCAAATTAAGCAGGGAGCAAAAAGAATTGCTGCGTGAATTTGAAAAGCTTGGAACACAGAATACCAATGCACAGCAAAAGAGTTTTTTTGCTAAAGCAAGCAGATCAGCATAATAAAGTGTCATAAATAAACTAAAAAAGATAGGGGGTTTTACAAATGAACACACAGGGAAAGAAATCGTTTTACACCGCACTGACAGGAACTTTGGTAGGGATATTGATAGGCGCGCTGCTCATGTGGGGAGGGTTTACCGTGTTTGCACCGAATTCCGGTAACAATAAGCAGCAGGTCATAATAAATGATGAAAGTGACAGCATCGGCAGCACTGTGGCTAAGAAGGTTTCGCCTTCGGTAGTGGGTATTTCGGTCAAAGGCAATATTCGTGATTTTTTGGGAATGCTCAGACAGTCGGAGGGTACCGGATCGGGTGTTATTGTTAGGGAAGACGGATATATTTTGACAAATTATCATGTCATCGCGAACGCTTTGGATGAAACCGGTAAAATGTCCGATGATGCGGAAATTGATGTAACTTTCCTGGGAGACGCTCCCGCTGTGCCGCCAATTGCGTCATTACCTGCTGCGCCATCTCTCATACCACCGGTTAAAGCAAAAGTTGTCGGCAGTGACCATCGAACGGATTTGGCAGTTCTTAAAGTAGACAAAACCGGACTGGCAGCTATTGAGTGGGGTGATTCTTCAAAACTGGAAGTAGGAGAAACTGTACTGGCTATCGGCAACCCCGGCGGTATGAACCTTGCATGGTCGGTTTCAAAGGGTATAGTAAGCGGGCTGAATAGAAAGGTGCGTGCGGAATATAACGAGTTTTCATTGATTCAGACAGATGCGACTATCAATCCCGGTAATAGCGGCGGAGCGTTGGTAAACAGCAACGGTGAACTCGTCGGCATTAACACAATTAAAATGTCCGGTGAAGGCTTTGAGGGTCTCGGCTTTGCTATTCCAAGTAATGAGGCGAAGGAGATTATAGAGGATTTAATTGTAAACAAATATGTCAAAGGCCGTCCGTATCTCGGTGTCATTATTAACGAAAGATTCCCGGCAGAAGCACTAAAAGCACGAGGATATCCGGAAGGGTTGTTGGTTGACAAGGTACGTCCGTTCAGCGGGGCTTCCGAAGCAGGGCTTCAGACAAATGACATTATTGTGAAAGCGAACGGGGTTGAAGTGAAGACTTTTGCGGAATTGTCGGAAGAAATAAAGAAACACAAAGTCGGCGAAAGCATAGAGCTGGATATTTACCGGTATAAAGAGGAAAAAACCGTCAAGGTCAAGGTGACATTGGGCGAGGAAACAGGAGGACAGCAGTAATGGTTTCAATATACGATTAAAACGTCAACGAGGTTATGTAAATTAAAGTACGAGTAAATGACGAAAAAATGCGTTTAACCGGGTTCGAGAATATGCATAAAACCCCTATATACAGCGGTTTATACGCTGACAAATCAAAGAAGGCTTCGGATGATGAAAAAAATTGAAATATTTTCAAAAAAGGGGTTGACAAATAAAAAAAGTTTGCTAAAATATATATTAGCACTCGACGCGCGAGAGTGCTAAAAAATAAAAAAATAAACAGTAAAGGAGTTGTTAATCATGGCAGGACTTATTCCATTCAACAAAGCAAACAGTAACTTAGCACGCGGAACAGGTTTTGGAGATTTTTACAACATTATTGATGACTTTTTTAATGACGGCTTAGCGCCGGGTCGCAATTTGT
>Ga0209737_10002137_pt1 | contig 13905 bp, 14 predicted proteins | sample TergutCu122P3_FD_187284 | JGI IMG/M metagenome (GOLD analysis project Ga0209737, IMG submission 187284) | Cubitermes ugandensis P3 segment gut microbial communities from Kakamega Forest, Kenya - Cu122 P3 (SPAdes) (version 2) | ecosystem: Host-associated > Arthropoda: Insects > Digestive system... | reverse complement strand
AAACAGAAGTGTATGCCCTTGCTAAGTTTTTGTTATCAGAATGTAACGACCAACAAAAACACGCCTTGCAAATGTGCATTGATGCTGTTCCAGTGGATGGCTTGGGTATCAGTTCTTGCGACTGTGAGCAGTTAGGCGTAAAAGACTACTACGAAGCGGATAGAATTTTTGAACGCTATTTTATGGGTAATGAAGAACTGAAAACACACCCGCTCATAAGGCGTTTTCATCAATCGCATTACAAACGGAATAACCCCGTTATAATTAGTAGAGAAGAAGTAAAAAAATTGCAAATAAAAACCCAAATTAACAAATTATGAAAAAGAACATTTTAAGTTTCATCCCTATTGCTTTATTTGTGATAATTTCAAGTATAAGTTGCAATAAAGAAAGACATGTTATCGGTGTTATCATTCCACATGATTCTTTTGTAATCAATGTGGGTACAACTAAATCTTTACCGGTAGTAGTATTTCCACCTGATGCCACCAACAAAACAGTAACTTGGTCGAGTAGTAATACTGCAATAGCGACCGTGGATAATGGCAATGTAACTGCTATTGCCAAAGGAGATGCCGTGATTACAGTTACAACAAATGATGGTGGCTACCAGGCAACTTGCGCAGTAAAAGTAATTGACATTCCTGAAATTGAAATGGTTTTTGTGGAAGGTGGTACATTTATTATGGGGTGCACCGATGAGTTTTGTTATAGTGATGAACTGCCTGCTCACCAGGTTACATTAAGTCCTTATTTTATTTCAAAATATCTTGTTACCCAGGAACTATGGGAAGCTGTGATGGAATATAACCCCAGTTTTCATCAAAACCCTGACAGTAAAAAACACCCTGTTGAACAAGTTTCCTGGTATGATGTGCAAACTTTTCTCAGTATATTGAATCAAATTACCGGTAGGTATTACACTTTACCTACCGAAGCGCAATGGGAATTTGCTGCACGAGGAGGAAACGAGAGTAAAGGATATGTTTATAGTGGGAGTAACAATCCCGAAGAAGTGGCTTGGTATGCTTTGAATAGTAATAATACAACCCATCCTGTTGGCACAAAATTACCCAATGAATTGGGTATTTATGATATGAGCGGAAATGTTGATGAATGGTGCTACGATATGTATGCTTTCTATACAGAGGAACCGAAAGTAGACCCAATAGTTCTAACAAGCTATTATTACAATTATCACAGAGTAATTCGTGGTGGTAATTTCTATGATGAAGCTGAATATCCTCTACGCCCCATTCGTAGGGGACTTAAATATGAAGGTGAAGGAAAAAACACAATTGGTTTTAGATTGGTAGAAATTCCGATGGCTTATTTAGAAAAATAATATCTCCCGATTTTTCGTATTAATACAAATAATAGATTTATGGCAATAGAATTTAACGGAAAACTTATTGAAATGGACGGCGATGGCTTTATGCTTGAGCCGCAATTATGGAATGATGACTTGGCAACATTAATTGCCAAAGAGGATGATATTCAAGATTTAACAGAAAATCACTGGGCGGTTATTAGGATTATTCGGCGTAGTTTTGAGGAGACCGGTATGGCTCCGATGATTCGTTCCATTTGCAAAGAAACCGGACTAAAATTAAAGGATATTTATGAACTTTTTCCGTTGGGACCTGCCCGTGGCGCTTGTCGTGTTGCAGGATTACCCAAACCGGACGGGTGTGTGTAACTGTCGTCGCTGCGCGACTATGCGGCGGAAAAAGCGGTGTTTTTGTGGGAACAATCGGAAAATCGGGTTGGAAACAAACGACAGTGCTTTCGTTTATGCAGTGTTCTGCGCTCGGAGAGCGCAAACCTATATAAGCAGTAGCCTCAGGCTACTGTACAAGGGAAATGCCAAGTACCCCCACGCCTCCAGCGGAGGCGAACTAAAAATCTCGTTAAGCAAACAATATACTCCACTCACTGTACGTTCAAAAACGAACTAAATAAACTAATATGGCTAACTCTTTTACTCAACTGTACGTGCAAATGGTATTTGCAGTCAAAAACAGACAATCGTTAATCTTTGACGAAAACAAAGATAGAATTGAAAAATACATTTGTGGCATTGCCGAAAATGTCAAATGTGAGCCCATAAAAATTTATTGCAATCCCGACCATACTCACCTATTGGTTAGTATGAAACCGGTCGTTAGCATTGCTAATGCAATAAGAGACATCAAATCATTTTCGAGCCGATTTATTAATGAAAACAGGTTAATGAAAAGTCGTTTTGAGTGGCAAACCGGGTATGGTGCTTTCACTTATGGCCAGTCGCAGATTAATCAATTGAAAGAATACATTACAAATCAGGGTAATCATCATAAGAAAAGAAAGTTCAAAGATGAATATATTGCCTTATTGGAGGCTTTTGAGATTGAATATAACGAAACGTATCTATTTGATTGGATAGATTGAAGTTCGCCTCCGCTGGAGGCGTGGGGAGTGTGGCGAGTTTCAATACAGTAGCCTGAGGCTACTGCTTAGATAGGTGTGCGCTCTACGAGCGCGATGGGTAACAAATTTCTCTTTGCTAGTTTTTCAACGTTACAGATCGTTAAAAGTTTTTGAAATTCCGGGTTCACATAAGAAACTAAGTACAACAAATTCAAGCCATTCATCACAATAGTCATCAAAATACAATGTTTTTAGTTTCATTATACGACTTAAATTCTCGTTATATTCAAATTCGGTAACAACTCCGCTATTACCCCTTCTTTTTCCTTTCTTATTTGCCCAAATCTCCGCCTGTTCTCGCAGATTTGTTACATAAAAACCTTGTCCAAAATCTTTTCCTGTTTCGCAAAACGAAAGGTCAATAATGTCTATTTCTGTATAACTTCCGTGATAAACTTTCATTTAATACCTCCATTTTCATAACAAACTTCGTACAAATCTCTGATAGCCCAAACAGGATTGTCTGTGTGTAATGCCCACCAATGTTCATTAAGAAAAGCAATTCCTCCATATTTTTTCAAGTACAAATAGGCTTGTTGGCTATTCATTTTATAAGCACGAGCAAATTTCGTAATGATAAAAGTCATAAAATTGACTTTGTTGCTTGTTTCTTTATCTATTGTTTGTGCATTCATTCTTTTTTTATCAAAGTGCGAAATTAGACATTTTTTTTTAATACCCACAAAAGTAAAATTTTCTATCTATTTGAGGTACTGTCCCACTACTGCCTGCAACAATCAAGTCTGCATCATTTGTCTGCAAAAAAAGTTTGTTTATTCGTACCTCAACGCTTCTATCGGTTTTATTTTCACTGCTTTACGTGCAGGGAAATAGCCCGCCAATACGCCGGCGATGATTAATACTACGGTGGAGGCTGCCGCAATTCCCAAATTTACAGTAGGATTAGAAAATACCTGAAATCCGGTGTCGCTTCCCATTGCAGCTTTAACCAACACTAAATTAATGAGTTCTGTAACGCCTATGCCGGCAACCATTCCAATATACCCGAACAAACCGGTAATAGCGAGTGCTTCGAGCACAATTTGGCGTAATATCACACCCGGTTTTGCACCCAGCGCTTTTTGAATTCCAAACTCTTTGGTGCGTTCTCTTACCGTAATCAACATAATGTTTCCCACCCCAACAATGCCGGCAATGAGTGTTCCAATGCCAATTATCCATACAAAAATGGAGATAGCATTAAAAATTTGCATAGTTTGCATATAGTGTTCCAACATATTCCAGATATAAACCGCGTGCTTGTCCTCTGGGTCAAAACCGTGTTTTCTGCTCATACGTTGGCGCAAATCATCTTCAAACTTTTTATTTGCTTCTACGGTTTCCAGATTTTTAACCGTAAAAACAAACTGGCTGAGTTTGCCCGAGGGATTATAGATAGCGTTTAAAGTAGTGAAAGGAATAAAAGATTGATTGGTCCAGTTGGCACCTCGGGTTTTGTAAATACCCACCACAGTAAACGCGATGCCGTTAAAATTGATAGTTTTTCCCAAGGGTTCGTCATTGTCAAACAAAACCAATGCGTCTTTATCGGCAATAATGGCTACTTTTCTTTTCTCTTTAATGTCTATATCGTTAATAAATCTGCCGGAGGTAATTTTAACATCTTCAAAACCTTGATATTGAGGAAAAACCGCCCAGGGTTGTGAATCTACTGTCCTTTTTTTATAGGAAATTTTGCCCCAGGTATTATAGGAGGGAATAATCTCGTCCACTTCTGTTAAAGTGTTCAGAAGTGCCGAGTCGGTGTGGTCGAAAATAACTCGCTGCCACATCTGTTTTCCTGAAACGGGTTTAGAAATCCATCCGGCATACATTGTTACTTTATTTTTGGATTGAGAACTGAAATTGGAGGTTACTCCGTTTTTCAATCCGTTTCCTGCACCCAACAAAATCATCAGCATAAAGATACCCCAGGAAATAGAGAAACCCGTCAAAAAAGTTCTCAACTTATTTCGCCGCAAAGTCGTTCCAATCTCTCTAATTAACTCAATCACAAAATTTTAAATTTTAAATTTTAAATATTAAATATTAAATATTAAATATTAATTGTCCATTGTCAATTCTCAGTCACTTATCACTCCATCTTTAATCCGAATCACCCGATGTGTGGCTTCGGCTACAAACTGTTCGTGGGTAACCACAATAATCGTCATTCCGGCTTGATTTACTTCTTTTAGGAGGTCAATTACTTCGTAAGAGGTGGCACTGTCTAAAGCACCTGTGGGTTCATCGGCAAGAATAATTTTAGGCTCGTTGATGAGGGCTCTTGCAATAGCCACGCGCTGTTTTTGTCCTCCGCTCAGTTGGTTAGGAAAGTGGTGCGACCACGGGCCCAACCCCACTTTTTCCAAATACTCCATTGCGGTTTTATTTCTCTTTTTGCGTGAAATATTTCTGTAATACAGCGGTAACGCCACATTTTCCAACGCTGTTTTATAACTGATGAGGTTAAAATTTTGAAAGACAAACCCGATATATTTGTTTCTAAACTCAGCCGCTTTAGTTTCCGAGAGGTTTTTTATCAGCGTATTATCTAAAATATAATCCCCAAGGTCGTAATTATCCAAAATTCCCAGAATATTAAGCAGTGTGGACTTTCCTGAGCCGGATGCGCCCATAATGGAAATCATTTCCCCTGCTTCTACTTTCATAGAAACTCCTTTCAACACGTGCAGTGGCGCGGCTCCGAAGTAAGTTTTGTGAATATTATTGAGTGTAATCATAATGTTCAGATAAATAATTGATAAATCTCTTTCAATCTTTTTGCCACGTGCTCCCATTTCAGATTATCCACATCCTCTTTTCCTTTCACGGCAAAGAAGTTGGATAGTGCGGGGTAGTTGACGATGCCGTAAATGGCATCCGCCATACCGTCAATATCCCAGAAGTCAACTTTGATAGCGTGGGTAAGCACTTCGGCAACGCCGGATTGTTTAGAGATGATAGTAGGCACATTTGCCCGCATTGCTTCTAACGGCGAAATGCCAAATGGCTCTGATATAGAGGGCATTACATACACATCGCTCATTCCAAACATTAGGTCAATGTCGCTGCCTCTTAAAAATCCTGTGAAATGAAATCGGTCGGCAATGCCTAATTCTGCCACGCGGCTTATGGTTTGCGCCATCATATCGCCATCGCCGGCAAGCACAAAACGTACATTCGGCACTTTCTCCAGCACTTTTTTCGCCGCTTCCACAAAATACTCAGGTCCCTTTTGGAAAGTAACACGCCCTAAGAAAGTTACAATTTTTTCTTCCACATATTTTTCACGAACCACCTCTTTTCCTGTAGGTTCCACGGCGTTGTGCAACGTGAAAACTTTCTCAGGGGAAGCGCCATATTTGTTAATGACGATGTTTCTTGTGAGTTCGCTCACAGCACAAACGGCATCTGCTTCGGTTATTCCGTATTTTTCTAGTCCATACACGATGTCGTTGCGGTTGTGTTCGCTTGAGCGGTCAAATTCGGTGGCGTGCACGTGAATTACCAACGGTTTTCCGCTCACTTTTCGCGCGGCAATACCGGCTTTATAGGTAAGCCAATCGTGGGCGTGAATAATATCGAACTCGTAATTACGTGCAATCTCTGCAGCCACGATGGCATATTGTTCCACTTCATTCATCAGGTTTTCGGTATATTTTCCGGAAAACTCGTACTTGCGTTTTTCTACAATCTCCTCTTCTTCAAAAATACCACTATTCAGTTGGTCAACAATGCGATAATACTCATCCATTCCAATATAAGGTACTAATTTCGATTCCACTTCTAAAAACTCTACCTTATCGGAAAAAGTTTCCAAGTGAACTTGCCGTGTATTTACTTCCACATCGCTGGCATTGATGATTTTAACATAAGATTCATCTTCATCTTTCGAGGCTTTGGGCATCACAAAAAGCACCTCCACATTACTTTTTGCCAATCCCTTTGTGAGACCGTAACAGGCTGTGCCCAAGCCGCCTGCAATATGAGGGGGAAATTCCCAACCGAACATTAGTACTTTCATAGTATAATTATTTACATTAATATCGAACATTCTTAATCTTTATCCACAAAACCTCAATCTTAAATGTGGATAATAAGGTTTCCGTTTCTCCGTTTTCGTAAACAACCACCATCTTAACATCGTAAGTTCCAGTGGCAAATTGTCTGTTCCAAGTGAGTTGGTCTCGAGCAGATTCTTCCTCAATAAAACCGTTTCCATCCCTACTGTTAATATACCATTTCAAACTGCCTTGTGCCGGATGAGGTCCCCCTTCTACTTCCGCTCGAAAATTCACTTTTTTGTTACAGAATGCTGTATCATTCAATTCTAAATAGTGAATATCATTAACATAAAACTCAGCGTTATTATCACAGGACTTTACATTTAGTTTACGCCTGCCATCTACTTCACATTGTGCCTGATAAGGATAAACTCCGTTGCGGTCGTTGATACTAATCCAAATGCTCTTATAAGGGGCATAGTTGTTAATATTCTTAATGGTAAATTTAAAACATAATGTACTGTCCACCTGCAAGTTTTTTTGCAAAGTAGTCAATGAGATAATATTAGCAGCAATGGTATCATTTTTATAGAATGTTACATAAATGGGTGCTTGAAGGGCAGCATCGCCTATGTTGGTAATACATCCTGTAACAACTGCCGAGTCGCAAGTTGATGTTGCCTGGGGGGTACTTGCAAACACAATATTTGCCTGAGGCCAGTAGAGATCCCCAATGGTATTTAACCAGGTTTGTTGTTGTAAAAAGCTATTAAAAGGCTTTTTTCCATTTGGAAACTGTGTAGCCGGATTTATTTGATAACGAGGAATCGTTAAATCTTCGTTAACACTTGCAGTCTGATAAGCATACTGATTCCAGACTTTCCGTGCAGGTGCCCAAAGAGAACCATTGGACTTAAAAATCTGTAGAGGTCCTGTATTAGCATATCCCGAACTACGCCCACCAATTATTATTTCCGCTTCACCATCTCCATCTATATCGGCAACTACAGGATATTCCCTTGCTGTAGAAGATGTTGATGTGTAAACAAACAAATTATAAAATGCAATAGTGTCATTACCTGTAATATGGCTTTTCCCGCTGCCGTTAATAATTCGAAGATTTGTTATGTCACGGTAAACCAACTCGGAAAGTCCATCCTGGTTAAAGTCGAAAGCCGTAATACCTGTGGCTCCTGAAGCATCATCATGAGGTATCTGCCACAAAATCTCCAACTGCCCGGTCGCTGAATTAGGATTGTACTTTAAAGCTGTAATAAACAAACCTGCAGCACCTTCATTGAATTCAGCTCCATGAATAAAAACAATTTCAGGATGTTCATCTCCGGCTATATTACTAATGAATGGCATACTTCGTTTATATACAGGTTGAGGCATCTGAATTGAAGCTATGATTTGGTCTTTAAAGGGCGAATAAACATAGAAATAACAGATTGTACCGGTAGTCGTATTATTTGTGCTGACTACAACGTCTAAATGTCCATCCAAATCCATATCTACCAACTGTGTAGCACCGTCAGTAGTTGGAATTGTGGTTCCATTCCAAAGTTTAGGCGTAAAAGTTCGAGCCAGGGTCATTGTTCCGCCACCGGCATTACGGTTATTGATTGTTACACTATAAATTGCGTTCCCAACAGCTACCTGTTTTTTGCCATTACCCAAAAGGTCGCCTGCACTGGTTTGAACTAAATCAGCTCTTGCGTTCCATCCGCGAATAATACCTTGATTTGTTCCTGCCGAACACAATAACTTTCCGCTTTCTGCTGCATATACTCTGTTTCCAATAACAATTTCCGTATATCCGTCTCCGTCTAAATCAATTAATTGAAACGAAGTACCGTAGTCTATAAAGCCCGAAGCGGTATATACCGTATTACCGTATGCATTGTAAGCATATAAAGTGGTGCCGGTTTTAAAAAATATCAGCGTTGTATCAACAGTTGCAGAGTATTTTATTCTTCCGATGGCTGCTAACGGGTTATCTCCTGAAAACGAATTTGCAACAGAGAAATTTTTTATCTCTGTAAGAGTTTGTCCATCTATAATTGACATAGTGGTTGCTGCATTGTTGCCGCCGCCTCCACGAATGGCAACGATAGCAGTCTTTCCATTATTGTAAATGTTACCTACTAAAACATTATGGGTAATAGAGTAGTCGGTAGGCAAACTATGAGGGATGTTTCGTATTCCCCAAGTGGTTGGAGGCGGTTCCCCAAAACAATCTACCTCCTCAATATTATCAGGACATTCTACTACAATAATAAATACCATAGCCGTATAAACTACACTATTACATACCACAGTGTATCCCAATGTATCACGACCGGTAAAACCGGCAGGAGGTGCATAGACAATATTCTTATTACCATCTACTGAGGTCGTTGCACCAATTTTGGAGCCATTAGTTATAGTTAATACTATTTCGCTACGGGTACAGGGTATCATCCAATCATTTGCAAAAACATCAAGGATTGTGCTTGAAAAACAAGTGGTTACTTGAAGATAATCGTCTGTAGCAAAGGCTCGAGTTGCTGCGAGAGAATTTGTAAAGTGTACCTGAGGCGAGTCGTAAGCAGATTTTGCACTTGCTCCATTGAATACAAAACCCAACAGAATAATAACCTTCAGGCAACATTTGTAACAAATTCCACAGCACAAAATAAATTGTTTCATCGCAAGCAATTCGGTAAATTAACACGCGAAAGTAACTATTTTTTTTAATAACGAAAAAAATTAACTTTCAGAAAATTGTTAACTATTAGTTATGAGTTTTCTTAATTTGTTAAAATTCAATATTTTACCTTTTTTCCCCTTGAGCATAATAACATCATCCTGAATCATTTCTGAGAGACTTCTGGCTAAGGATGGACGGGTAACCCCAAGGTATTCAGCTAAATTTGTTTGATTCATATCCATAGTAAACTCCATATTATCACATTTTGCAATAATATATTGAGCGAGTTTCCCTTTGATGGTTTTAGTGGAAAGAAATTTTAACCTTTCAGACAAAAAATGGGTACGGTTGGCGTTGAAAGCCATAAACTCCTGCAAAAAAGTCTGGTTGGTAGCAAGTAGTTTCATTACCGATTCTTTTGATATTACTACTACTTCGCACTCCTCCAGGGCAACCACATCAACGGGAAAGCGGTTGTTTTCGGCAAATAAAAACGCAGGTGCTAACGGACTGGGGGCGGGAATAATTTCGATGTTCAAACCTGTTCCTGTTCCGGGTTGCATTTCGGCTTTTGCACTTCCTTTCAATAAGATGTATAAAGCATTTACAATATCTCCCTGCTGGGCAATCCATTCTCCCTTCTTATATGTTTTTATTTTGAACTTCAATTCGTTATAAAAATTCTCCCGTTCATCAAGAGGGATATTTTTACAAATGGGGCATAAAAGTAAATCGTTGATATCCATAATTTTTTTGCAAAATAACATATAATATCGTATCTGTAACAAATGTTACACTTTTTTCGGTTTTATTGTTACTTTTTTGCCGAAAATTTGAATTGAATTAATTGTTTCACTAAAAAGTAAAAAAAATGTATTGTTATCAATGTCAAGAAACAGCCGCAGGTAAAGGCTGTACACTAAAAGGAGTTTGCGGGAAAACCGAAGACGTGGCGAATCTGCAGGATTTGCTGATTTACCTAATGAAAGGATTGTCTAAATTGAATATCCGTTTGCGAGAAAAGGGCGAAGAGATGCCGTATGTGAACAAGTTTATTACAGACGCGCTCTTTATGACTATTACCAATGCCAATTTCGACAGGCAACGTTTCATTAAAAAGATTGAAGAAGCGTTTCTTATTCGGGAAAAGATTAAAAACAAACTCATGGAAAGGGGTGTTAAAGATTTTGCGTTGGATTGCAACTGTTTAACCTGGAAAGCCGCAACGGTTGCCGAAATGGAAGAAAAAGCCAAAGAGGTGGGTATTCTTTCTACCCAGGATGAAGATATTCGCTCTTTGCGCGAACTGCTTACCTACGGTATCAAAGGTTTGGCTGCATACGCTGAACACGCTGCCAATCTGAACTTTGAAGACGCCGAAATTTACGCTTTTATGCAGGAGGGGTTGGTTGCCACGAAAAACGATGCACTTTCTGTGGGCGACCTTATTGATTTAGTACTCAAATGCGGAAGTATGGGGGTAAAAGTAATGGCATTACTGGATAAGGCAAACACCTCCACTTATGGCAATCCCGAACTGACGAAAGTGAATATCGGAGTTCGCAATAATCCCGCGATTTTAATTTCGGGGCACGACCTCCGCGATTTGCAGGATTTGTTGCAGGAAACAGCAGGAACAGGGGTTGATGTTTACACACACAGCGAGATGTTGCCCGCACATTACTATCCGTTTTTCAAGAAATACAGCCATTTTGCAGGAAACTACGGCAATGCGTGGTGGAAACAAACCGAAGAGTTTGAGACTTTTAACGGTCCTATTCTTTTCACAACGAACTGTCTTGTTCCTCCAAGACCCAATGCAGGTTATGCAGACAGGGTTTATACTACAGGCTCGGCAGGGTTTTCAGGTTTTCCGCATATTGAAGACCGGAAAAACGGACTACCCAAAGACTTTTCCAAAATTATTGAGCACGCCAAAAAATGCAAACCTCCCACAGAAATTGAAAAAGGCGAAATAGTAGGTGGTTTTGCTCATAATCAGGTATTTGCTTTGGCAGACAAAGTGGTTGAGGCAGTAAAGTCAGGGGCTATTCGTAAGTTTTTCGTTATGGCAGGCTGCGATGGAAGAATGAAAAACAGGGAATACTACACTCAGTTTGCGGAAAGATTACCCAACGATACTGTTATTCTTACCGCGGGATGTGCCAAATATCGCTACAACAAACTGCCTTTGGGCGACATCGGCGGAATACCGAGAGTATTAGATGCCGGTCAATGCAACGACAGCTACTCCTTAGTAGTCATCGCCTTGAAATTGAAAGAGATATTTGGGTTGAACGATGTAAACGACTTGCCGATAGCCTACAATATTGGCTGGTATGAACAAAAAGCGGTTATTGTACTGTTGGCACTTTTGTCTTTGGGTGTAAAAAACATCCATTTAGGAACTACACTACCTGCATTTTTGTCGCCAAACGTAGCAAAAGTACTCGTGGAAAACTTTGGAATTGCAGGAATTGGTACCGTTGATGAAGATTTGAAGTTGTTTTTAGGATAAAGATTGTTTAAGACCTCAGATTCTCTTTGATTTCGGGCATGTGTTGCAACACAGCACCAACAATCTGACAGGTATCCAACTCTTCACAATCTCCGCAGGTGTTAAAGCCCTTAGCGGCAACGCAGGTACGAATTTCGCACACATTGCAGTAGTCAAATTTTACGCCTTCCACACGACAGCCTGAGCAATTGATGGTTTCGGCAGTAATGTGGGGGGCGTTATAATTTTGGCTCCACATTTTTGCGGTTTTTTCTCTTAATTCGTTGTCGTTGTTTACGGTAGCAATGCGGGCATCGCAAAATTCGCAATCCAATCCGCAGCAGGAAATAAGTTGTTTCATAATGATTTTTTTTTGAGGGTTAATGATGGTTAAAATTATTTTCCAAAAGTGGTAAAGCAGCATTTCGGCAATATTCTAGTTAGAGGCAGTTTTAGCCATTTTTCTTTATGACGGTTATCCATGATTTATCAAATCCCAACGACTGTAAAACTTGTTCTTTGTCAAGTTTTTCAGGTTGTTTTATTCGAATTATCAGGCTTCTTTCTGGAACTTCTTCAATGATAGTGAATTGCGAGCCGTGTGGTTGCCATGTAAAACAGTGTTCATTAGTTTTTTTGTCAACACCAATCAAGTTATTATTCTTGTTCCACTCCCATTTATAAAGTTCATTTTCATATCGGATTGTCTCAAATTCAAAAACACAAACTTCTGATAAATCGTTGGATTTTATTAAAACTACTGTGCGAAGATGCTTAAATTTTTCTCGAATTGCTGAAACTCTCTCATTCCAAATATCCAAAACCAGTTTTCCAATGAGTTCAGGATTAGCTTCTATATCAATTCTTTCTCCAAATGAATATACTGGAGAATTCCTTCCCGATATTAATCGTACTCTTTTTTGTAAAGCCGGGTTTGTCGCCTTTACGGTCTTTGCACCCCAAGCAGTATTGCCCATAACAACATCATCAAGTCCAACATTTGATGGTTTCCATTCAGCGCCAATACAATTGGAAAAAATATTTTCCCAATCAGAGCCCTCCAATTCAGGCTTTCCTTTAGATGCCAACAGATAAATTAATTCTTTTCCAAGCAGAAAAGGAAAATCTTTTGGAAATTCATTCAGTGGAAATGCTGCTATTGATTTATTTACTGTTCTAAGTTTGGGTGATTTTTCTTGTGACATGTGGAATATCCTTTTCTCTTAATACCGAAGTTGGGTCAAGGGTGGCCGTAACATACGGTAATAATTTTAATATAACTGCTTTTACAATATTAACAGGGACTGCATTACCTGCTTGTTTACGTGCTTGAGAATCATTAACAACAATTTTGTAACTATCAGGAAACCCTTGTAATCTGAACATTTCTCTTGGGGTAAGCCTTCTTTCGCCATTTACGAGTAAATAGTTATAAGAAGCTCCAGCACGCAAGGCACATGAAAATGGGTAGGAAGAAATGTTGCCTGCTTTATTTTCATGCCATATTGATAGTTCGTAATCAGATTCGTGTTTTGTTTTTCTTTTTTCTATAATGTAGTCAGAAGCATAATGTTTTTTGTCAACTTTTTTTTCTAATATTTCAGAAAGAGGTTTATATGGTTTAATTGGTGAAGGAAAAGAAAACAAAATGGGCTCACGATGCCCTACTATAATTACTCGTTCTCTTTTCTGGGGGAGACCATAATCTAATGCATTCAAAACCGAATACTGAATATGGTAACCTAATTCTTGTAAAGTCTTAATAATTATTTTCAGTGTTTTGCCGTTGTCGTGTCCTACAAGTTGTTTCACATTTTCCAACACAAAAGCCGTAGGGCGTTTTTGTTTTAATATTCGTGCTATATCAAAAAATAGAGTGCCGCGAATATCGTTAAAGCCCTGTCTTTGTCCAATAATGCTAAATGGTTGGCAAGGAAATCCTGCAAATAAAACATCATGATCAGGAATATCCTTTTCGTTGATTTTTGTAATATCGCCCTCAGGTTTATGACCAAAGTTGGCAGCATAACTTTCCTGACAAAAAGTATCAATGTCTGATGAAAAAACACAATGAGGAATAAGACTATTTTCAAGACATGCCTCATCCATCGCTTGCCTAAAACCGCCAATGCCACAAAATAGGTCAATAAATCTAACTTCTTCCATATTTTATCGAGTTATTATAGAGTGCGAAAATACATTTTTTAGTCTATTAGCAACATTGAATTTCAAATTATAGA
>Ga0209737_10002136_pt1 | contig 13909 bp, 13 predicted proteins | sample TergutCu122P3_FD_187284 | JGI IMG/M metagenome (GOLD analysis project Ga0209737, IMG submission 187284) | Cubitermes ugandensis P3 segment gut microbial communities from Kakamega Forest, Kenya - Cu122 P3 (SPAdes) (version 2) | ecosystem: Host-associated > Arthropoda: Insects > Digestive system... | reverse complement strand
TGATCTTTCTATAGGAAATCCAACGCTGTGGGTATGGGATTTTGGAGATGGCAGTCCTCAGTCTCTAGAGCCGTATCCTGTGCATACCTTTACAAATCCTGGAACGTATACAGTGACGCTTGAAATCGCAAATTCTGAATCTTTTGATGCGATAACAATACCACAGTATATTACCGTTTTAGGACAACCTGTTCCAACACCAAGTCCTGCACCAGGGCCAATTCCATTGGATTTTCCATTTGATGATTCGTGACACTGGATGGGATATCCTTTTTTCTTTTTTGTTGAGATATTGAAAACATACACTGACATTCTCGATTGAATAGGAGTTATGCAAAATTATACACCTTAAAATTATAAGATCTTAATATGATCAATAAATTAAGTATTTTGAATTGACAAATGTTTAAGTAATATTGATTTTTGGCGTAACTCTTTTCCAATAGGTTAAGAGATAGAACTTCTCGTAATTCTCAATTAAAGGAAAAAAAACATGATTTTGAATAGCTCATAAAGGATCGTTTCTGAGCTATCTCTTTTGGGTACATTTTAACCTCCATACTATTCAACATTTTGCAATCAGAGTTTTATTTCTATTTTAAAATGAAGTAGCTCAGAAACGATCGTTTCTGAGCTGTCTATAATTACGGATAATTCTATGACGATTCATGAAAAGGTGACATCTTAATGAAAATTTTATTCTTAACAAATAACAATATTACACTTCCCCTACTCAAATGGCTTAAAGCTGTAGAGGGTTCAGATAATGTTATTTCTCACAGCGAAAATGTTATAGCAAGCCAGTTTTCTGTGGGTGAACGATTTTATGGTATTGAGTATGTAATCAGTTACAATTTTTCTCATATAATAAAACAAGATGTTATTTCTTTATTCCCTCATAAAATAATTAATTTACATACATCAATGCTACCGTGGAATAAGGGTGCAAGTCCAAACATTTGGAGCTTTATAGAGGGCACTCCTACTGGTGTGACTATACATGAAATTGATGCAGGAATTGATACAGGCGATGTCCTAATACAACGGGAAATTGTTTTCGACTATAAAACAGAAACACTACAAAGTTCTTATGAAAAGTCCCATGTAATAATCAGTCAATTATTTCGTGATAATTGGGAAAAGATAAAAAATGGTTCGATTAAACCAAAACCACAAGGCGGAACATTTCATTATGTAAGAGATTCGCACAAATTTAACCATATTTTAGATTATAATGACACAATTGACGAATTTATACACAAATATTCCAAACTTTCTTGTGAAAAACAATGTTAGTTACTTTCGTAAACTCCTCTACACATGAACAAGATCGATACCCTTTTTCATGCCCATGTCTAATGTAGCAATAACGATGGGTGGGGAGATCTATCAGGCACAAGTGCTTCGGAATTTTTTTGACACGATTACGGGAACGGATCGAAATCTGACACGTATCTATATGTGCGTCCTAAGTCTTGCAAAGCTACGCCAGGAAGATCCTGATATTGTTTCTCATTTAGTAGAACAGGTTCAAAAAAGCAAGGTTAAAAAAGAACTCTCAGTTGATATCTTGGAATATATGTGCGACGTTGCGCGTGAGATAGACATGACTGTAGTTCAGACTGCTTTTGGCGTAAAAGAGATAAAAGACATGAACCAGGACTTTGAAGGAATCAGTCTTGATTCTCTTTAAATACATTTCATTTAATTTCAATTATTTTTAAGATATAGAATTAATCAACAGAATGCATATCATAACCTTTTTGTTTTTATCGGTCTTCATTATTGTATGAAAGCCTGCATCATGTGTGGTGGAGAAGGTACAAGACTTCGCCCTCTTACTTTCCAACGTCCAAAACCTTGCATCCCAATAGCAAATATTCCCTCTATTGTCCATCTCGTACGTCATTTGCGAGATGTGGGATGCACTGATATTGTCTTTACCCTTGGATATCTTGGAGGAGAAATAGAGGCACTTTTTGGAGATGGAAGCGCATATGGCGTTCATATCACATATGTATATGAAAATGAGAAACTTGGCACAGCAGGTAGTGTCAAAAATGCAGCAAAATACCTTTCAAATCAACCTTTTTTAGTACTGGGAGGAGATCATCTCACAGATATCGATCTACTCTCCCTCTATCGACAACACTGTACCGCAGATCCTTCTGCCTTGGTTACCATCGGGCTTATTACGGTAGAGGATCCTTCAGAGTATGGTATTGTAGAACTTGGAGCTGATAAAGAGATCATTCGCTTTTTTGAAAAACCAAAGCCTGGAGAAGCATTTTCAAATCTTGTATCAACTGGCATTTATGCCTGCTCTCCAGATATTTTCTCATATATTCCAGAGCATACCAAATTTGACTTTGCTAAAGATCTCTTCCCTCTTCTTATGAAACAGCAGCATCGCATCAATGGCTGGCTTGCCAGAGGAGTCTGGTCTGATGTTGGTAGTCCAAAGTCTCTCCGAGAAGCAACAGCCTGGATACTTCAAATACAGGCAGGGAAAGGTTTGACGGCTCGTTCTGGCTCTATTGAGGTACAAGGAACTATTGAAGGCCCTGTGCAGATAACGGGGCCAGTTCGCATAGGTAAAGATTCTTGCATTGTTGGCCCTGTTGTTATTGATGCAGGCACCGTAATTGGAGAGAATGTTCTGATCGGCCCATATTCAAGTATTGGGAAGAACTGTCAGATACAATCAGGCTCCCGAATCTTTTCAACATCTCTGTATGATGATGTTACTGTTGGGGAAAATTCTGTTATCTGTGGAGCACTCGTCGATGAAAAAGTGAGAATTGGATCCGATTGTATCATTGAGTTTGGTTCTGTAATCGGCTTTGATGCAACAATTGGCGATGGCAGCACTGTTTATTCAAATGTTCGTGTCTGGCCTGAATACATGGTCTCGAAAAAGACACGAGTCGATCATATTTGTTTGAGTGATGGGTATGATCATAGCTATGGAGGATCATAATGACGCCAAAATGGGTAATTAGTACTCTGTAGTCTTGTCTGTCTGACACTGATAATTCCAGTATATGTCGATGCATCTGCTCAGAATCTCGAAGAAATCGAACCATTTGTTACAGATACTATGGCTACCCTCTTCATTCCAGGAGTATATGTTGGTGTTATACAAGATGGACAGATTGTATATTCTAAAGGATTTGGTGTGACAGATATTGCAGAGCCTCTCGAAATAACTCCTGACACGCGATTTCCAATAGGATCAATGACGAAAACAATCACTGCAACAGCTCTTGGACTTGCAACTCAGAACGGTGTGGTAGACTGGTATGAACCAGTGTCATTATATCTTCCTTCCTGGACGCTTCCTGCAAGTGATGGAGTAAGTTCTACTCGTGTTGTTGATCTTTTATCACATTAACACCTCGCTTTTTGCCTATCAAGGAGATCTGCTTGCATTCATGCACCTCACTGATGACGAGATCGTAGAGAGAATATCGTACTTAGAGCCATGGGCAGGGCCAAAAACCGAGGCTATTGGAGCATACAATAATATTGCATTCATTGCTGCAGGATCAATTCTGAATGTAGTATCTGGCATCTCATATGCTCAGTTTATAGAGGAAAACATCTTTGAACCTCTTGGAATGGATCGCTCTTCCGTGCATATGGAAACATTGAAACTGGACGTGCAGGGTGTATCTGGACATTTTCCAAATGCCGATGGTAGTTTGCTTTCATTTCCAATAGAAGCTGTGGGCTCTATGGACGCAGCAGGAAACATCGTATCAACAGGAATAGATATGCTTCGTTTCATGAATTGGTTTATGACTGGGACAGGACATCGTGACGGCACTCTGTTATCACCAGAGGTACATAGCCATTTCGACCTCGTACCGTCCTGCAGACAGAATCATATCATCTGCAAGTGGCATCGCTGATCCAGATGTTGGATTTGGGCTTGGTGTTAAGGTACATACTCTCATGGGTGTGCCATTCCTCACGAAGGGTGGTTCTTTAATTGGTGCTTCTTCCACGATGTACATGTCTCAAAACGATGAAACTGGAGTTGTTGTACTTACAAACTCTAATGGTATTGGAACAGCAGTTATTGCTCAAGGTGTTTTATCGCTTTTATACACTGGAACAATACCAGAGAATATGGTTGGTTATATCCTTGATATCATACAAAATGAACCTGCACAAGCCGAGCTCGTTGGGCTTAATGATCCTGCACTCTATCAATCTGATGATGATCCATACCTTTTAGCCTCTGATATTGCTGGAACCTATGTACATCCTGCATATGGTACGATGATAATCTCAGGGGACGAAGAAACAATAACAGTCACTCATGAGTCAGGAGAGGGCATCGTAATTCGTATTGGAAATAATCTGTTTGCGATTGCTCTTCCCGTACTTGCAAGTTTTGGATTCAGTATTTTTGATATCGATGAAAATGGAACAGTAACGGGATTTTCAACCTTGTCACTTGGGCAGTTTGAAAAAGTGAAAGAGTATCACGAACAAAAGCAGCAACTTTGATTGGAAGATTGAAAAAATGATCAGTGACATATGTTGCTTAATATCGGCATTTTGCAATTGAAATTCTATTTCAATAACATAATAATATATCTTATAAAGGACCGTTTATGAGCTATTAAACTCTTTTCCACTATCCAATGAGGAATTGTGAATCACTCCACCAATTGATATACCAACTTCTGAGTAATAAATGCACAGGATTATCTGCCCGTCAGAGGCAAATTGTGAGCTGTGAATCGTGCACTGTAAATTGGATTCAAGGCAGAGTATTTGATTACATACACAATCAAATAATACACCCGTGTACGTAACACTGACACCACAAGGTGGCGAGCTCGGAGTCGAGGGATATGCACTCTATGATCAGAGTGGCTATGGCAGGAAAACAAAAAAAGGGCTCACCTTGGCTCCTGTTGAGATTTTATACCTTGTATATCGTGATAAAATACAAGTACGCAATCATTCGTATGACTCCCTCCTAGCTGACTTTGCAAAAAATCCTTCATTTTTTCGTTCATATCTCGTGTATCAGGACATGAGGGAGCGCGGATATGCGATTCAGACTGGCCCACATGATTTTCGTGTCTTCAAACGAGGGCAGCGCCCAGGAAAAGGCGAATCACAGTATATGATGCGTGTTGTTTCCGAACGCGATCTTATTGATTTTAGAACCACGCAACGTGAGATCAAAGCAACTGCAAATATGCGAAAACAGCACATCTTGGCTGCGGTTGACGATGAAGGCGAGATAACGTATTATGACGTGCGATTTCATACCCTCAAGCAGTTGCAAGAACTCAAAGAACTTGAATCAAGTGCCAGTCATCTTGCAGGTGTCGCAGTAATGGTGTATACAAAAGAAGGATCTGGATATGATGCAGCATTTTATGGAAAACGTCTTGATGAATCCCGCATCATGCTTTCTACAATAGAAGCGCTGTACCTAGCATATAATAGTGTCATTACATTGACATCAACGCAGGGTCTGCTATCTGCCGACGACTATTATCACCTTGTTCATGGGACTGATGCAGAACTTCCTGAAAAGTATACCGTATACTGTGACCTCAAAAAACAGGGATACACACCAAAGACTGGATATAAATTTGGTCATCATTTCAGAGTGTACGCCGAGATAAAGAGCCACTCAGAGATGCTTGTGCAGGCCGTGCCAAATGGACTTTCTCTTGTCATGAACAGCATATCACGATCTGTTCGCATGGCACACAGTGTAAGAAAAAAAATGCTCTTTGCATGCCTGAATGACGATAGCATTACGTACATCGAATTCGGTAGAGTAAAAATGTAAAGACAATGCACAAAAAAACTGACATGCAATAACAGCATTGAAAAAAGAACAAATGCATTAACCTAAATTCAATAAGAAGATAATACAATATCATGCACGAAAATACACCAAGTACAATAAACCCCTGGTCATCAGAGAATGATGTCTCAATACAGCGACTTTTTGCTGAGTTTGGAATCGAACCCATTGATGACGTAGCCGCAGAACTTCCAGAGATACCTGACTTCATGCGCCGCAATATCGTGTTCGGCCATCGAGATTATGGAAAGATTGTCGATGCAATCAAACATAAAAAAGCCTTCAATGTCATGACAGGCTTCATGCCATCTGGCCCGCCACATCTTGGGCATCTCATGATTATGAAAGAAGTCGTGTGGCATGTGAAGCAAGGTGGGAGAGGATTTGTCGGTATCGCGGATCGTGAAGCACACGCAGTCCGCGGTCTTGATTGGGCGCAGTGTGAAGCATATGGAAAAGATTATTTGACGTGTTTATATGCACTTGGGTATGAGGGAGCTGTTTACTTTCAGAGTAAAAACCGTGGCCTGCAAGATCTTGCATTTCTTGCATCTGAGAAAGTGAACTTCTCAGAACTCGCTGCTGTATACGGATTTGGAGCTGATACAAGCCTTTCCCATGCCGTCACTGTCATGCATCAGGTCGCAGATATCCTCTATCCACAAGTCGCAGAAGGTCCCGCTCCAACTCTTGTACCAGTTGGAATCGATCAAGATCCACACATTCGTCTGACTCGAGGTGTAGCACATAAAATGCGACTTTTCACGATCGAAGACAGAGGAGAATATATTAGCGTTCGATCTAAAAACGCTCCAGAAGAAGCATTATCCTTCATTCACAAGCGATTTACCGGATCAAAAAAATATGCAGGTCATGTCGATATCAAAGGAAGCTCTATGGAGCTCGTTCAGCGAGCTGTGCAGGATGCCGAACTCGCAGAAGGTGGGTATGCATTTGTAACCCCCGGAGCAACCTATCACCGTTTCCTCCCTGGCCTGACTGGTGGAAAGATGTCCTCCTCGATCCCTGCCAGCTTTATTGGATTTGATGAAACTTCAAAAAGTATGCATAAAAAAGTCATGGAAGCGGTTACCGGAGGTAGGCAGACTCTTGCTGAACAGAAGGAACGTGGTGGGCAGCCTGATATCTGTCCGATATTCTTCTTAAACATGTTCCATATGGTAGAAGATGATAAAGAGCTGCACAAAATCAAAGAGCAGTGCTTGAAGGGAGAACTCATGTGTGGTCAGTGTAAAAAAGATACCGCTGCCAGGGTCGATGTATTTCTTACTGATTTTAATGATCGCATTGATTCAGTATTGCACTTGGTAGATGATACATATAAACGATAAGCGATATGATGAATCAGATGAGATATGAACTAAGCTTAAATGAAAAACGCCTGCTTGCAGAACTGTCAAATGAAAATAGTTCTGATCCAGTAGTTCTTGGAAAAAAACTGAACAATCCCCCTGAGTCAGTTATCCAATATGCAAATCTCCTTTCCAGTAAAGGACTCTGCACGATTGAACGGATTGTTTCTACTTCTGTTACAAGAACTGAGGAAGGTGAATTATATGCAAAAGATGGCCTTCCTGAGCGCCAATTATACAATAGTTTCGATACCAGCATCGAAATGAATGAGCTCAATCGGCACCCTCTTGCAAAGATCGGTATCGGATGGATGCGACGCCTGGGCTGGATTACAATACAGGATGGTGCTGTCACAAAAACTGATGCTCCACCTTCTGATCTTGAGCAGGGACTTTTGCGTATCAATGATCATCTGGAATTAGATCCAGACACATCAAAAGAACTCTTAAAGCGAGGTCTCATCCAAGAGCTAGAGACTGTTTCTTATCAGATTCATATCACCCCTGATGGTCAGAATTTTGCAACACAGGGGCTTGATCTTCGTGAAGAACTTGGAACGCTGACAAGTGAGCAGATCATATCTGGTTCTTGGAAAGATCAGCCGCTTCGAAAATATGATGTGACAAAACCTCCAAAGAAGATCTTTCCTGGAAAAATTCATCCATATCAGCAGCTTATCGATGAAATGCGATATATTCTGCTGTCAATGGGCTTTACTGAACTCCATGGTGATGTGATCCAGTCCGCGTTCTGGAACTTTGATGCCCTTTTTCAGCCCCAAGATCATCCTGCCAGGGAAATGCAGGACACATTTCATTTAGCAGGTTCTCGCCCCCTTCCAGATGGATGGGAACAGGTGCGTGATATTCATGAACATGGAGGTCAGACATCTTCAACAGGATGGGGTGGTCGCTGGGATCCAGAAGTATCAAAGGGCTTAGTGCTTCGCACTCATACCACATGTTTATCCGTGCAAACCCTCGCAAAAAATCCAAACCCTCCACAGAAAGCATTCTGCATTGGCAGGGTATATCGCAGAGAAGCTATCGATCCAACTCATACCCCTGAATTTGAACAGCTGGAGGGTATTGTTATGGACGAAGGCCTTACTTTTGGACATCTCATGGGGTATTTACGTGAGTTTTATACCAGAATGGGATTTGAATCTGTTAGATTTCGCCCTGCCTACTTTCCATATACTGAGCCAAGTGTCGAGCCAGAGGTATATGTAGAAGGACTCGGATGGGTCGAGCTTGGAGGAGCAGGTGTGTTTCGTGAAGAAGTAACAGCACCATGGGGCGTCTCATGCCCAGTGCTTGCATGGGGACTTGGTGTCTCACGTGTTGCAATGTTACGTATGGGGCTTCGAGACCTTCGTGAGCTGTACCAGAGTGATATCGACTGGGTTAAATCATACCCCCTAATTTCCACTGGAGGTCTGTAAAATGCCCATCATTTCACTGTCCAATACCTACCTTGAGCGATTATGTGGCACAGATAAAAAAACGATTTTATCAGTTCTTCCAAAGATTGGGAGTGATATTGAACGAATTGAAGATGACCACATAGACACGGAATTTTTCCCAGATCGCCCCGATTTATACTCTACCGAAGGAGTTGCACGTGCAATACGAGGCTACCTTGGTATCGAGACTGGAGAAGAGATCTATACCACAACAGATTCTGGTATCACATTCTCTCTCGATGAAGATATCAAAACAATCCGCCCATATTTTGGAACCGCTGTCATACGTGATATCAACTTTGATAATGATGCAATTTTAAGTCTCATGGGGCTTCAAGAAGCTCTGCACTGGGTACTTGGACGAGGCAGGAAAAAAGTCTCTATTGGTGTACATAATCTTGATTCTGTCACACCTCCGTTTTTCTATCATGCTGTCTCTCCAGATACTTCATTTGTTCCCCTTGATATGGATGAAAAGATGACAATGCGTGAGATTCTTGAGATACACCAAAAAGGGAGAGATTATGCTCATATTGTCTCACATCTTGAGTTGTTTCCAATTATCACTGATGCGCATGATCAGGTTCTTTCATTTCCTCCAATCATCAACGGAGAATTGACAAAAGTTACTGAAAGCACGAATAATTTGCTCCTCGATGTGACAGGGACTGATGAGCGTGCAGTAATACTGGCCTTGAATATTTTGTGTACGTCACTTATCAGCGCTGGAGGAAGGTGTGAGAGTGTGAGAGTAGATAATGTTTTCATGCCTGATCTTAAGCCCTCGGTTCGGTCGGTGTCAGTTGCAGAATGCAATGCCCTGCTTGGTATTTCACTAACACCAAAAGACATGGTAGCTACCTTGGAAAAAATGCGATTTGGTGCAGAAAGTGATCCTGAATGCGAAGAACGTGTGCTGGTGCGTGTTCCATGTTATCGAGCAGATATAATGCATGATTGGGATATTTTTGAAGATGTTGGAATTGGATATGGCTTTGATGCCATTCCTGCTTCACTGCCCCATGTCGCAACAAATGGTGTTGAACATCCAATTATGACAGTACTATCACGGGTTCGAATGGCATGTGCTGGACTTGGATATATCGAGGTCATGCCATTCACTCTGACAAATACAAGAATCCTCTTTGACGCAATGCAGCGTCCACATCATCCAGGTACGCTCTCTATCCTGCATCCTATTCGTGAAGAGCAATCAGTTTTTAGAACAGATATTCTTCCGTCTTTACTAGACTTGTTTCGCATAAATAAACGCCGTGAGCTTCCCCAACGCCTGTTCAGCACTGGAGATGTTGTCATACATGAGACGACTCTTCAAAAAGTGGCACTTGCATCTACTCATCCTGGAGCAGATTTTTCAGAGATTTATGCCGTCATTGCATCATTATGTCATGAGCTTGGCATTGCATATACCGTGCAGGAAGGAAAAGATCCTGCCTTCATCCCTGGACGAGCAGCTGATATCGTCCACACAGACACTGGAACTGTGATCGGACAGTTTGGTGAGGTCCATCCTGATGTGTTACGGGCTTTTGATATTGATCAACCAGTTGCAGCCGTTGAATTGACCCTGTCTGGAGTGTTGTATCCTCTTGAGGAGTGATTATGAGTGAGATAAAAGAACAAACTGTTGAACTTTTTATAACAGGAAGAGTGCAACGTGTTGGATATCGCAACTTCTCCAAACACTGTGCGATAAAATGCTCGATTTCAGGCTGGACTGAAAATCTGCCCGATGGAAGAGTGCATATCATAGCAAAAGGTCAGCCTTCTGATATTGAAGCATTTATAGAGCAGTTATGGGCAACAGGAGATCCAGTTATTCGTGTGAGTGACATTGCTATCCATCCAGTGGATATTGAGGTTTCTCCTGGATTTTTTATTAACAGTTCAAAGCCGCCAGCAGATGAGATGCAGGCAAAAATGGATCTTATTATCGAATATTTTCGCGAAGTCGTAAAGACACAGCAGAAAATGGTAGAAAAAATTGAAGATCTAGCTGAGGAACTCCGACAGATAAAAAAATAGTCCATTAATGTAGCGCGAAAAAGCAGAACTTGTTTTAAATGCTCCAATAGAGACATAGATTAGTCATCTATAACCAACTTCTATTTATGAGATGAACATCAGAAATTAGATTATGGCATTGAAAATAAGAGCAGCAATGCTCTTTCTTGTGATTGCTTTGTGTGCACTGGTAGGTGTTGCAGCAGCAGCTACAGGCACCGGAGCAGGTGTAGTGGACGAAAGCATTATTGAGTCTCTTGCTGAAGAAACCCCCGTTGAAGACGTTGTAGAAGAAGTTGATGAAGCTGAGACAGAGAATGGCACATCTACTCTTATTGAAGCTGAACTTCTCATCGCAGCACAGGAACTCCTCACTGAAGAGCTGACAGAAGAAGAGATCCAATCTGTTCTCAAGAATGTCTATGACAATCTTGATGGTGTTGTCATGGTATATGTTATCAGTCCAAGAGGCATTATTGAAGCAGTCTATCCAGACGAGTTCAATGCAGCTGTTGGTGACTTTATTGCTCGTTCGCCTGTCGGTGGAACGGTCGTAAGGGCTCAAGAATTTTTCATAACCAATGAGTACACCAGTGTACGTGAGAATATTACTGGCTACGATGCAGTCCAGCCAATTATCGCAAACACTGGCCAGTACCTTGGAGCAATTATTGCCAAATTCTCAAGTTAATACGTATACCTTGGATACTATCCAGTTTATTTTTACCATTTTTTTCTTTTTTTCAAAACTGTTGCATATGTTACTCTTGTAGGAGTTGCACAATAAAGATTATATTACAAAAAACCGCATAAATAATGTAATGACCATAGATATGAACATTTTTTCGGATATAGCTTTTATTTTTCTTATATCCATAGTTGTATTAATATTATGTCATAGATTCAAAATTCCTTCTATCATTGGTTTTCTTGTAGCAGGTGTCATTGCCGGTCCATATACACTTGGACTTGTACAAAATTCTGCAAACATTGAATTCCTTGCAGAAATTGGAGTCATTTTACTTCTCTTTGTCATCGGAATGGAGATGTCCATTGATAAGCTGACGAAATCAAAGCGGATGCTTTTCATCGGTGGTGGGGTGCAGGTACTACTTACCATTGCACTCGTCACAGTGCTTGCTTTAGTCTTTGGATATGAATGGCATCTGGCGCTCTTTGCAGGTTTTCTCGTTTCATTTTCATCAACAGCAGTTGATTTGAAAATTTTACAGGAACGAAAAGAAATTGACACTCCTCATGGACAGGCTGCACTTTCCATTCACATTTTCCAAGATCTGGCCCTTATTCCAATGATACTAGTCACTCCATATCTTCTAGGAGAGGGCATGTCAAATGCTGCATCAGCTATTGGAGCATTGGTAATTGGAATTATCATTATTGTAATAGTATTCTTTGCATCACGAAATATTGTTCCAGCACTACTGTACAAAGCAGCCAGAATAAAAGATCAAGAATTGTTTGTCTACATTGTACTTGCAACCTGTATGCTCATTGCATATCTCAGTGAACTCATTGGATTATCGCTTGCGCTTGGAGCATTTCTGGCTGGACTTATTGTATCAGAGTCAGAATACAGTACACACGCTCTTTACAATATCCTTCCTTTCAAAGACATCTTCATGAGTTTCTTCTTTGTCTCAATAGGAATGATGTTTTCAATAGCAGTCATATTTGACTATTATGCGCTCATCATTGCTTTTGTCGTTGGAGCTATTGTTCTCAAGCTCTTTACAGGAATGGTTGGAGCATTGTTTGGAGGTGGCTCTGCACAGGTGGTAATAAAAACAGGCTTTCACCTTTCTTTTATGAGTGAATTTTCATTGATTCTTGCAACAATAGGGTACACCGCAGGTCTTCTCACAAACACGATGTATCAGATTGTCCTTGCTGTTACCATCATCTGTATGGCTCTTGGACCATTCTTAATCAATTTCAGCGATGCCATAGCTCCAAAGCTTGGAAGACGCTTATCCAAACGATTCCGGGTAAAGTACAATGACGATGTAGAGGAATGTGACGAAATCAAAGATCACATTATTATTGCTGGATATGGTCCTTCTGGAAGAAATGTTGCTCACTCTGCAACCCTTGCTCAGATTCCGTACCGTGTCATTGAATTAAATCCTGATACCGTGAAAGAAGAGCGAGAAAAAGGTGTTCCAATTTTATATGGAGATGCAGGACAACAAGAAGTATTAATACATGCAGGGGTTATGTCTGCTCGTATCTGTGTTATTGTTATAGATAATCTCTTTGCGACGCAGCAAGCCGTCAAAATGGCGCGAGAACTCAACCCAGCCGTTCATATCATTGCACGAACACGATTTCTTGGAGAAGTTGAAAATCTTATTGAAAGTGGTGCACATGAAGTTATTTCTGAGGAATTTGAGACATCTATTGAGATATTTTCAAGAGTTCTGCATCGTTATCTTATGCCAAGGGATGAAATCCAAAAGATCATCAGTGAGATCAGATCTGGTGATTATGAGATGTACCGCAGTCTGCAAAAGATTCCATATAGTCTTGCAGATGTACACAGTATGCAGGAAGGTATGGACATTGAGACAATTAGGATCACTCAATTATCTCCATACTCTAATGTCATGATAAAAGACACTGCTCTTCGAACCACCCATAATCTGACAATTATTGCCATCAAACGTGGAAAATCAGTTATCACTGTTCCAGCAGAAGATGAAACAATCCTTGCAGGAGATATCGTCATGGTATTTGGAAAACCAGAAGATGTTATCAGCGCATTTCCATCAGAGAGCGACGAAAAAATTCATGGTTGTGCAACTGTTCTCCCACTTCCTGAAGAAAAACCACCAAAAGGAAGTCCGGGTGTATAGAACTACTGCATAAAAATTCAAGCAATTTCACTCACTAGAGATGCTTATTTATATGTTATAACTCTCACTTTTTGAAGTTAGAACATGTGACTTTTATAATAATGAAAGAATTTTCAGAACAGATATTTAAATAAAATAATCTGTGGAGATTGTTTGACTATAATAAAGGAGATGCCACATAATTCCATTGATTTAATTGTTACTTCTCCGCCGTATAATAGACCTGTTCTAAAACTTATATAAAACATTTTTTTTAAAACCTCTCTTAAAGTGAGCGTGATCTAAAACCTCAACTCAAAGTTCTAAATTCCACAGATCAGAGAGAAG
>Ga0209737_10002135_pt1 | contig 13910 bp, 12 predicted proteins | sample TergutCu122P3_FD_187284 | JGI IMG/M metagenome (GOLD analysis project Ga0209737, IMG submission 187284) | Cubitermes ugandensis P3 segment gut microbial communities from Kakamega Forest, Kenya - Cu122 P3 (SPAdes) (version 2) | ecosystem: Host-associated > Arthropoda: Insects > Digestive system... | reverse complement strand
ACAACAACAAAATCACCGCAACCGTCAAACCTTTAGCCAAATTTGCAGAAAACATAAAAACTCCTTTGTATTCAAACTTAAAACCACCATAAAATAATATATTGCCAAACAAAGAATAGCAGAAAATATAAATTTTCAAACATTTTACTGTCGGCTAATCCCCATTTCTCTTGCGTACGCCCTTACCAGCATTCTTTTTACGGCTGTCAATGCCTCCGGATAAGCGTGTTCCGTCAAAAGCGGTCTGTTGAAATAATATAGCGAATATGCCGCAGAAACCTGCTTTCTTTCAACCAAATCATAAATTTCGCCTATTATTTCTCCTGCTCTCATCTGTTTTGCTTCGGGTTTTTCCGCCTCGTGTTTTTTTCTCATCGCTATAAGTTCGCCGTCTTCGCGGTCGTTTGCTCCCGTTTGCCGGTTTACTCTCTCTTTCACATCGTGATACAATTTGGGGGTAGCGTTTGCAAAACATACCGCCTGCCTGCGATGAAACTGCTTTACCGCCGCCGAGCCCCTTCCCTGTTCAAACATCATTAAAATATTCCTCAAAAAGTCATCACACTGATTTCGCAGTTTTGTTTGTTTGTTTCTGTCGGAAGTATGTTTTTTTATCAATGCTTTATTTCTTCTTTCAAAATGCTCCAGCGACTTTCGTTCTTCATATTCGTTTACAAGACGCATGGAATCCGCCCGCACTCTTGCTCTTGCTCTCATTGCTTCGTTCAAAGCCGCGCCGCTTTCTTCGGAATTTGCGATAACGACCGAACTTTCATACACGTGCTGTCTTTGTCCGCCTTCCGCCTCTATAATTGCCCTGTCGATTCCCGCTATTCTTGACCTGTCCACTCCTGCGGGAAAAAGAACGTTCCTTAAAAAATCCGACGCTTCATTATATCTTTTGGTGTTCACAAGCGCAAACCCGTGCTGGATTAAAGAATCCTCCCGCCTGTCAATATTTGCCGAAAGATTGTTGAGTTTCATTCTCGTGGAACTGACAAAGTTCTGCGTCAAAAGCGCACGCGCCCCGTTCAAATCGTTGTTGAGGACTTCGATATGCCGCTTTGCCTCCAAAAGTCGGTTCTGGCTTGCGATTCCGTTTACGAGAGCGACCCTGTTGTCGATATTTTCCCGAAGATAATCCGCGTCTTTTCTCGCCTGAATCCTTCTTCGCCAATTTTCTATCTCGGTATCGCTTAAATTGATAAATCGGCGGTTTGCGACGGCGTAGTTAAATTCGGTTTCGGCTTGTCGGAAATTATTGTTTTCAAGAGCGGAGTTAATTGCCTGTCTCAAATTTTGGGTAACGCTACGATTTTTTTGGTTTATCAGGTCGGCAAATTCGTTTGTTTTTCTTGTATCTACGACAATCATTCTTTCGTAAAGGGCGTGCAAGTTAGCGAAATTCGGACGCGGCACCAAAAATTCCCTGTTGAACATATCAACCAATTCGTTTATCTGTCTTACTCTTGCGTGCTGCTGTTTCAGGCGAACTTCTTCTTCTTCGAGTCCGATTTGCGCTTCCAACTCCGAGAGACGCCACAAAATGTACCTTCTGTTCGGGTCGTTTTCCGCGAGTTGTTTCATATTCGCTACAATGCCTTTTGCTCTTTCAATAGCCGCAATCTGCGTTGAGCCGCCCGCTTCCTTGTTTGCCGCCACAAACAGATAATATGTATTCTGGATAGTCGTATCAATAAAGTCCCTGCTTAAAAACTGATTTCTCGAAGCAAAAACAGCCGTCGAAACAAACAAAATCGTAAGCAAAATTTTTAATTTCATAACGAGAAAAATCCTTTTTTATTCAAAAACTGACAGAAATATAATTTTTTCCCACACTTGCTTTTGGAAATATTGTATTTTTGGCAAAGAATTTTTATATTGCAAGGAAAAAAGGAGTTTATTTTATGAACAAAGGTTCAAAAAACGCCCGCGAAAACAGAGGTGTTGCGGCTGTGATGAGATGCGCAGTTTGCGGAGAAGAGAGAAAACCCGTCAGAATGATGTCGCTTAACAAAAATCTTATGGGCTACGAATGCAAATGCGGACTTTTGACGAAATCGCGCGCGGCGATAAAAATGTAATAGTTGAAAGTTAAAACAAAACAGGGCAGATTTTTCTTTCTGCCCTTTTTTATTTTGGAAAGTTTGTCGAATTCTATCCGCGTCCGAATAATAGTATTTTGTAGAAATTTGTAAATTTCCCCCTTGATTTTCCGGCAGTAAAAAAAGTATTTTCTTCCTGATTGAACAAAGGCGTTCATCGGATAGTGCTTGAAGGCATTATTTGGTGAGCGCCTTTTTTTTGTGCAAAATTTGCAGAAAAGGAGGTTTTTATGCAGCGGGAAGGACAGGTCAGAATTCCGTCCGGGTGTGCAATATCGGGGATTGTCAGCAAGTCGGGAAAGCGGCTGAGCGGGGAGGCGATTATTCGGTCAATTGCGGTTATGCACGACCGCTCCAACGGCTTGGGGGGCGGCTTTGCGGCGTATGGGATTTATCCTGAATACAAGGATTATTATGCGCTTCATATTTTTTATGACGGCGCTTCGGCGAAAAAGGAATGCGAAGAGTTTTTGGAGCGGCATTTCGATATTATCAACCTTTCCAAAATTCCTGTCAGAAAAATGAAGGAGATTACCGACGAGCCGCTGATTTGGCGGTATTTTGTTGCGCCGCTGCCGACTAAACTTTCCGACAGCCAACTTGACGAGCGTGAATTTACTGCCAAATGCGTGTTTCGTGTGAATACGAAAATTAACGGCGCTTATGTCTTTTCGAGCGGGAAAAATATGGGCGTTTTTAAGGCGGTCGGATTTCCCGAAGATGTTGGACGCTTTTATCGGCTCGAAGAATATGACGGCTACTGCTGGACGGCGCACGGACGATACCCGACAAACACGCCCGGCTGGTGGGGCGGCGCACACCCCTTTGCGCTTTTGGATTATTCGGTGGTGCATAACGGCGAAATTTCGTCATACGACGCTAACCGCAGGGCGATTGAAATGTATGGCTATAAATGCACGCTGCAAACCGATACCGAAGTTATCGCATATATAATTGATTATCTGCACCGCAAAAAGGGTTTGAATTTTGACGAAATTGCGTCAATTATTGCTGCTCCGTTCTGGCAGACAATTTCACGGCAGGAAGCGGACGAAAAAGAAAAACACGAATATTTGCGGACAATGTTTTCGGCGCAACTCATAACGGGACCCTTCTCGATTTTGGTCGGCTACGAAGGCGGACTTATGGCGCTTAACGACCGCTTGAAACTGCGCAGTATGGTGGTCGGCGAAAAGGATGATTTGGTTTATATCGCAAGCGAAGAAGCCGCAATCAGGATTATTGAGCCGAATTTACGGAATGTCTGGTCGCCGAAGGGCGGTCAGCCGGTCATAATTAACATTGAGAAAGAGAAAGGCGGAAAATAATGGCTCTTAACTTTTTATATCCCGAATACGAAGTCGCACGAAACTTCGACAGATGTATATCTTGCAGGGCTTGCGAAAGTCAGTGCGCAAATGAAGTTCACGAATATCTGCAAGAACAGAACAAGATGGTTTGCGATGACCAGAAATGCGTAAATTGCCACAGATGCGTGTCGCTTTGTCCGACTCGTGCGCTTAAAATTGTCAAAAGCGGCAACACTTACAGGGAAAACAAAAACTGGACGGACAAAACTATAAATGAAGTGTATCGGCAGGCAAATTCCGGCGGTGTTTTGTTGTCGAGTATGGGAAATCCCGAAGGCTTTCCGGTGTATTTCGACAAAATTCTGCTTAATGCTTCGCAGGTAACAAATCCGCCGATTGACCCGCTTCGGGAGCCGATGGAAACAAAGGTTTTTCTGGGCGCAAAACCGCACAAAATCGAACGCAGCGAAAACGGAAAACTCAAAAATAATCTTTCACCGCAACTTCCGCTTTCAATGCCTGTAATGTTTTCGGCGATGAGTTATGGCTCAATAAGTTATAACACCCACGAAAGTTTGGCAAGAGCCGCCGAAAAACTCGGAATTTACTATAACACCGGCGAGGGCGGGTTGCACGAGGACTTTTACCGCTACGGAAAAAACACGATAGTTCAGGTTGCGTCAGGCAGATTCGGCGTAAATCCGCAGTATCTCAACAGCGGTGCGGCTATCGAAATTAAAATGGGACAGGGCGCAAAACCCGGAATAGGCGGACATTTGCCGGGCAAAAAAATCGTTGGCGACATTTCACGGACAAGAATGATACCCGAAGGCAGCGACGCAATTTCGCCCGCTCCGCACCACGATATTTATTCGATAGAAGACCTGCGGCAACTTATTTTTTCGCTGAAAGAAGCGACCGAATACAAATTGCCCGTGATTGTGAAAATCGCTGCCGTTCATAATATTGCTGCAATCGCAAGCGGAATTGCAAGAAGCGGCGCAGATATAATTTCCATAGACGGATTTAGAGGCGGAACGGGCGCTGCTCCCACAAGAATCCGGGACAATGTGGGCATTCCGATAGAACTTGCCCTTGCCTGTGTCGATACCCGTCTGCGTGAAGAAGGAATTCGTGATAATGTGTCGATAATCGTCGGCGGAAGTATCCGTTCGAGTGCGGACATCGTAAAAGCGGTTGCGTTGGGTGCGGATTGCGTTTATGTTGCGACTTCGGCGCTTTTGGCGCTGGGCTGTCATTTGTGCAGAACCTGCCACGGCGGAAAATGCAACTGGGGAATAGCAACGCAGGTTCCGGAATTAGTGAAACGGCTCAACCCCGAAATCGGCTACAAACGGCTTGTGAATTTAATAAGTGCGTGGCAACACGAAATTATGGAAATGATGGGCGGAATGGGAATAAATTCAATAGAAAGTCTGAAAGGAAACCGGCTTATGCTAAGAGGCGTAGGTTTGAACGAAAAAGAACTTTCGATTTTAGGAATTAAACACGCAGGAGAATGAGAAAATGAAAAGAGTTTATGTAAATGAAAAATGGTGTTTGGGCTGTCATTTGTGCGAATATTGTTGCGCATTTTCGGGGACAAACGAAAAAGATATGGCAAGGGCGCTGAAAGACGGGAAAATAAATCCCCGCATAAAAATTGAGCAGAAAGACGGCGTGAGTTTTGCCGTTTCCTGCCGTCATTGCCCTGAGCCGCTTTGTGTTAAGGGCTGCATTACGGGAGCGTTGAGCGTTATCGACGGCATTATTACGGCGGACAAAAACCGCTGCGTAAGTTGCTACACCTGCATTTTGACCTGTCCTTACGGCGCAATTTCTCCGTCCAACGACGGCGCAGTGCAGAAATGCGAATTGTGCGTAAAAAGCAATTCGGAAAAACGGGGTGCAGATTTTATGCCGAGTTGCGTGAAGGGCTGTCCGAACGGGGCTATTGTTTTTGAAGAAAGGGGGCAAATGTGAAATATTTAATTATCGGAAATTCGGCTGCGGGGATTGCTGCGGTTGAGGGTATCCGCCGAATTGACAAAGAAGGCGAAATTACGATTGTCGCAAACGAGCCGTATCATACTTATTCCCGTCCGTTAATCTCGTATTTGCTGTATGGAAAAACCACGCTCGAAAAAATGAAATATCGCGCAGACGATTTTTATGCGGAAAACGGCGTTAATTTTATTTGCGGAGAAGCCGTGAAAATCGACGATAAAAATAAAGAAACGATTTTGTCGAACGGCGAAAAAATATCCTATGATAAACTGCTTGTAGCAACAGGTTCGTCGGCGTTTGTTCCGCCTTTTGAAGGGCTTGACGGCGTTAAGGAAAAATTTTCGTTTATCTGTTTAGATGACGCAGAAAATTTGGGGAAAGCGCTTGACAAAAGCAAAAAAGTTTTGATTGCGGGTGCGGGACTTATCGGACTGAAATGTGCGGAAGGAATTTTGAGCAGAGTTGCGAAAGTTTGCGTAATCGACCTTGCGCCGAGAATTTTGTCGAGCATTCTTGACGATGACGGCGCAAAAATCGTGCAAAATCACTTAGAAGAAAAAGGCGTGGAGTTCAAACTTTCCGACAGCGTTAAAAAATTTGACGGCAATTCGGCGATATTGAACAGCGGCGAAAAACTTGATTTCGATATTCTCGTTCTGGCTGTGGGAGTTCGTCCGAATACCGCTTTGCTTAAAGATATTGCGAAAATTGAGCGGGGAATTGCGGTTAATGAAAAATCCGAAACTTCGGCGAAAGATATTTTTGCAGCGGGCGACTGCACTCAAACAAAAGATGCGGAGAGCGGCTGCGAAAAAATTATGGCGCTTCTTCCGAACGCTTATATGCAGGGCGAAACGGCGGGAATAAATATGGCTGGCGGAGAGAAAATTTTCGACAGAGCAATCCCGATGAACGCTATCGGATTTTTCGGTTTGCACATAATCACGGCAGGCAATTACAGCGGCGAAATTTATTTTGAACGGGAAAAACAAAATTACAAAAAATTGTTTTACGGCGAAAATAAATTAAAAGGTTTTATTCTCATCGGAAATGTGGAAAAAGCAGGGATTTATACGAGTTTAATCCGAGAGCGAACGCCGCTTGACAGCATAGATTTTGCACTTGTTTGCGAAAAACCCGGACTTATGGCTTTTACAAGAGAAGAACGAAAAATTAAATTGGGGGGCGGAAAATGAAAATATCAGCAAAAAACATTGATTTCAAGGAATTAAACGAGCAAATCCGTGCAGCAAACGGCGATGTTTGTATTGACGACTGCTGCGGACAGCGTTTTATCGGCACGGCGCTCAAAGGAAAATCGCTCAGGATAAACGGCACTCCGGGCAATGCAATGGGCGCATATTTGGACGGCGGGAAAATCTCGGTTTTCGGCAACGCACAGGACGCAGCGGGCGATACGATGAACGCAGGAAAAATCGTAATTCACGGAAATGCGGGCGATGCTTTGGGCTATGCAATGCGTGGCGGTGAAATCTATGTAAAAGGCAATTCGGGCTACCGCACGGGAATTCACATGAAAGAATACAAAGACAAAAAACCGGCTATAGTAATCGGCGGAAAAGTCGGCAGTTTTCTGGGCGAATATCTTGCGGGCGGACTTATTGTCGTTTTGGGAATAAATGCCGAAAACGAAAGTCCGGTCGGAAATTTTACGGGAACGGGAATGCACGGCGGAAAAATTTTCATAAGAAGCAGGCACGAACTTGTGAATTTACCCGCACAAGTCGCCTTAGAACCGGCAAAAAAAGACGATTTGCTCGAAATTAAGCCGTATATCGCAGAATTTGCCGAAAATTTCGAAATGAACGCCGAAGAAATTTTGAAAGACAAGTTTTATGTTTTGAAACCAAACGCAAAAAACCCGTATAAGGCGATTTATACGGAGAATTAAGTGGAAAAAAATTATTTTTCTTTTGAAATACCTGTTTTTTTCGGAAAGGTTGAAAAAATGACCGCTACAACACTTGAAATTTTGGAGTTCGTTAAGGAAAACGATATTAAATTTATCCGTTTGACTTTTTGCGATTTGTTCGGATTTCAAAAAAATATTGCCATTGTTGCCGAAGAACTTTCGGCAGCGTTTGAAAACGGCGTGTCGTTTGACGCTCACGCAATAAAGGGCTTTAACGGAATTACCGAATCAGATTTGTTCCTCTTTCCCGACCCCGCAACGCTGACGATTATGCCGTGGAGACCGGGGACGGGAAGAGTTGCAAGGTTTTTTTGCGATATTAAAAATCCCGACGGAACGCCGTTTCACAAAGATGCCCGAAATCTGCTGAAACTTGTCGAAAAACGATGCTTGGATTTGGGGTATGTCTGCAAAATCGGTGCGGAATGCGAATTTTATTTATTCAAAACCGACGAAGACGGCGAGCCGACAGACGAAACTTTGGACAAAGGCGGATATTTGGATATTTCTCCGCTCGACAAAGGCGAAAATGTTCGCCGTGAAATTTGTTTAGCCCTCGAAGAAATGGGAATTACGCCCGAATGTTCGCACCACGAGCGGGGTCCCGGGCAAAACGAAATTGACTTTAAGTTCAGCACAGCACTGAATAGCGCCGATAATCTTTTGAATTTCAAGTCGGTGGTAAAAGCGATTGCCGCACGCAACGGACTATACGCTTCGTTTATGCCGAAACCCATTCCGAAGGCGGCTGGAAACGGCTTGCATATAAACATTTCGCTTAACAAAAACGGCTTGAATGTTTTCCAGAAAATTGACGGCGAAAAAGAAAATGTTGCGGAAAGTTTTATTGCCGGAATACTTGAAAGAGTGCCGGAAATGACGCTGTTTTTGAACCCGACGGCAAATTCATACGAGCGTTTCGGGGAATTTGAAGCGCCTAAATTTGTGTCGTGGTCGCACCAGAACCGCTCGCAACTCGTGCGGATTCCCGCTGCTGCCGGCGAAAAAACAAGAATGGAACTGCGCTCGCCCGACCCGTCCATAAATCCGTATCTGGCATTTGCGCTTATCATATCGGCGGGGCTTGACGGAATAGAACGCAAACTTGTTTTACCCAAGCCGCTTGATGTCGATTTGTATTCGGCGGGCGAGAATATAACGAAAGACCTTGTCCAGCTGCCCGAAAATCTGGCGGAAGCGGTAAATTTGGCGCAGACAAGCGAATTTGTTAAAAATGTTGTAGGCGAAAAATTGCTTTCGCGCTATATCCAAATTAAGAAAAAGGAAGTGAGCGAATTTGCACTTGCGGAAGACAAAGTGAAATTCTGTAAAGAGAGATATTTCGGCTGCATATAAAAAAGACAGGCGGTTCAAATGGAAAACGCTCTGATAATTTCGAGTGCCGAAAAAAGCACTGCGCTTTTGACGGAAATGCTAAAAACTGCATTTTGCGAAACGATTTGCATTTCGAGAACCGCAGGCGAAGCACGCCGTCTGCTTTTGGAGCGGGATTTTGATTTAGTGCTGATAAATTCACCGCTGAGCGACGAAACGGGCGAAAATCTGGCAATAGATATTGCTTCAAAAGATATGGCGCAGGTAATACTTCTTGCGGGAAGCGCTTCGTTTGACGAGATGTCGGCAGCAACCGAAAACGACGGCGTTCTGGTAGTTCAAAAGCCGATAGACAAGCCGCTTTTCTGGGCAGCGCTGAAACTCGCACGGGCAGCAATCAGCCGTATAAAAAAAGTGCTGAACGAAAACCAGAAACTTATACAGAAAATAGAAGACATAAAAATAATAAACCGGGCAAAATTCATTTTGGTTTCGCACCTGAAAATGAACGAGCAGGAAGCGCACAGATTTATTGAAAAACAGGCAATGGACATAAGAGAGCCGAGAGCCGAGATAGCGAAAAATATTTTGAAGATGTATGATTGTTAGAGGGGGAAAATATGCTTGACATTTCCATTTCGATTGAAGATTTGACTGCCGATTTGGTTAAAATAAATTCCGTTATCGGAAACGAAAAAGAAATCTGCGATGAGATAGAAAAAGTTTTTATCCAAAACGGCTTGGAGTTTGAGCGTTTGGGCAATTCGATAATCGGGCGTTTGAATTTTAAGAAAGAGCGGACTATCGCACTTGTCGGACATTTGGACTCGGTTCCGCAAAGCCGTGAAAATCAAACCCAGCCGAAAATCGAGGGCAATAAATTGACGGGTCTCGGCGCTTGCGATATGAAATGCGGAATTGCCGCTGCGCTGAAAATTCTCCACGATGTAAAAAGCGGTGCAATTCAACCGAAACACAATTTGCTTTTTGTGCTTTACGACGGCGAAGAAGGTCCTTTGCCCAACGGAATTACTCGATTACTTAACGCAGATAAATTTAACAATGTCGATTTTGCTTATATTTTAGAGCCGACTTCGTCAAAATATTCGGTCGGCTGTCTGGGTTCGCTTATGGTGAAACTTGTGTTTCAGGGAATTTCTGCGCATTCGGCAAATCCCAAAGAAGGTATAAATGCGCTTAGTGAGGCGGCTGAAATCATAAAAAAAGTGGAAGAAATTGACAGGAAAATAAATAAAATGCAAAAGATTGGGGGTTTGCCGTTTTACGAGACCATAAATATAACGCAACTCACAACCGAAAATGCTGCAAATGTAATCCCGCAAACAGCGAATATGACAATAAATTACAGATTTTCGCCGAAAAAAACCGCCGAAGAAGCGGAAAAATTTATCCGTTCGTTCATAAATAAAAATTTAATTTACAAAATAGGCGTCTCAAATTCCTGCATTATTCAGCCCGAAAAAACGCAGGGCTTTTTACAGGACAAAATCGAATGCGAAATTATGCAGGCATGGACAGACATCGCACAACTCAACGCAGCAGGAATTCCCGCAATAAATTTCGGCGCAGGCGACATAAAAATATGCCACAAACCCGAAGAATTCGTGAATATCGAAGAACTAAAAGAGTTCTATCAACTTTTGAAAACGCATGTGTGAAATTCCCTGAAATTTTTTCTTGACAGCGGGATAGAAAAAAAAGTATTTTCTTCTTAGATTTGAACAAAGGCGTTCATTGAGTAGTGCGGGAGCATTATTTGATGAACGCCTTTTTTTTCGTTAATTTTAACCTTAAAAAAGGAGACCGCTATGGATGTGAATGAACTTCGGGAAAGAATTGAAAAATTCGCCGAAATGAATGAAAAGGGAACGCTCGCAAACGAAAGATATGTTGCGCTTGCGATATTCAACCAACTTATGGACGCACTCGAAGAAGGCATTGTGAAAACTGCGGAAATTATTGACGGAAAATGGCAGTCAAACGCTTGGGTAAAAAAGGGAATTATGGTTGGATTTGCTCTGGGAAATATTAAAATCTGGAAAAGCAAAGATGCTCAATTTGCCGACAAGGATATTTTTCCGTTGCGATTGATTTCGGCAGAGTCCGGCGTTCGTGTTGTTCCGCCTGCGTCAGGGCTTCGGCGAGGGGCTTTTGCGGGGCGGGGCGTTGTGCTTATGCCGCCTGCTTATGCAAATGTAGGAGCGCATATCGGCTGCAACACAATGCTTGAAAGTTTGGCGGGAAGTTGCTGTCAGATTGGCGAAGATTGTCATATTTCGGCAGGAGCGGTTATCGGCGGAGTGCTTGACCCGATTGAAGCAACGCCCGTTATCATCGGCGACAATGTGCTTATGGGCGAAGGAAGCGGTATAACGCAGGGCGCACGTGTGGGCAATCTGGCAACGCTTGCTCCGGGAGTTCATATTTCAAAAGCAACGCCGATTATCGACCCGATTAAAGGTCTTGCATACACCACAAGAGGCACTTGCGAATTGAAGGAATATAAAATGGGCGACATAAAAATTTTCGGCGTCGGAAAAATTATCAGCGAAAAAGACGATAGTTATGGTCCTGAAATTCCCGACGGCGCATTAATAATTCCTGGTATTTCCGTTGGAAGTATGGGGCTTGCGAAAATGACCCCCTTTGTTGCGAAATATATCAGCGACAAATCGCAGCGGGCGTATGCTTTAGAAGAAGCGTTGAGACATTGATTATGAAAACCGCCGAGAGATTTTCAGGAATTGAAATTTCCGAAATCCGCAAAATGAATGCCCTTGCAAACGCCGAAACCATAAATCTGGGTATCGGACAACTGCCGGATTTATTGCCCGAATGCGTGCGGGAAGCGGGAAGCAAGGCGTTTTCAGGCGGAGTAGCCCGTTATACCGCAAATATCGGCGATATTGACTTGCGAAAAGCCGTAATCAAGGAGTTTAACAGAGAAAACGGGCTTGATTACAGCTGCGAAAATGTCGTTATTACAAACGGCTCGCAGGGTGCAATCTGGAATATTTTTGCTGCGTTTCTTAATGCCGGCGACAAAGTTTTATTGCCGAACATCTGCTTTTCGGCTTATGAAACAATCGTTAAAATTCACGGCGGAAGCGTTATTTTCTACAAACTTACCGCCGATTTTCAAATTGACATCGCCGATTTTGAGGCGTGCCTGAAAGCAAATCCCGATGTGAAATTTACCCTGATAAATTCGCCGTCAAACCCCTGCGGAAGCGTGGTTTCGGCTGATTGCGTGAAAAAATTCTGCGAAATCGCAAACAAATATGACAATTTGTGCGTTATCAGCGATGAGGTCTATAACAAATTGTATTTCGGCGAAATTCCCTTGTCGCCCGCTCGTTTTGCCAGGAATTTTATTGCCGTAAATGCAATTTCAAAACGCTGTGCAGCAACGGGAATGCGAGTCGGCTGGGCAATTTCGGAGGAAAGCACAATCAAGCCGCTTGTTGTCGCAAATCAATATACAAGCTCTTGCGCAAATTCGATTTCGCAGCTTGCCGCAGTTCAGGCATTCGGAGAGGAAGCCGAAAATTTCTGCGCAAAAGTGCGCAAGGATTTAGCCAAAAACGCAGAAATTGTATATAATTCCCTGTCGCAAATTCCCGAAATTTCGGTGGTTTTACCGCAGGGTGCGTTTTATTGTATGCCGAATATTTCGCATTTCGGCACTTCACGGGAACTTGCGCTGAAACTTTTTAACGAATGCAATATTTTAACAATTCCGGGAATTGCCTTCGGTGCGGACGGCGATAAATTTATCAGAATTTCGTTTGCGGTTGAAAGCGAAATCTTAGAAATAGTAACTGAGCGGATAAAAGAATTTTTCAGGAAAAATATATGAAAACAGACGAAAAACTTAACGAGGAATGTGCGGTTTTCGGGGTAAGTTTGACCGAAAATTACGCTGTCGGAACTATTTTCAACGGATTGCTTGCCTTGCAGCATCGAGGGCAGGAAGGTGCGGGAATTGCGGTCGTAAATGACCGAAATATTGTTTGCCGTAAAGACATCGGACTTGTCAGCGAAGTGTTCGGCGAGGAAGAACTGAAAAAAATGCCCGAAGGAAAAACGGCTGTCGGACATACTCGATATTCTACCACCGGCTGCCACAAAAAAGAAAATACCGGACCTTTTATTACGGAATATTTAACCGGACGAATTGCTATGGCGCATAACGGAAATATTACGAATGCAGTCGAAATCCGCAGGGAATTAAGCGCTTGCGGGCTTCTTTTTAACGCAAGCAGCGACAGCGAAGTCATATCGGCGCTTATAGCGTTCAACATAGCGCAGAAAAATGATGCGCTGGCGGGAATAATAAATGCGGCGTCTGCGCTTCGGGGGGCGTATTCGTTGGTTATCGCAAGCAGCAAAAACAAATTGTTCGCAGTCCGAGACCCAAACGGATTTCGTCCGCTTTGCATAGGAAAAAACGAAACGGGATTTGCGGTTGCCTCCGAGAGTTGTGCGCTTGAAGTTTGCGGTTTTGAATTTATCAGAGATGTTTTGCCGGGCGAGATTATCGTCATAAAAAACGGCGAAATAATACACGAAGGCATACATTTGAAAAACAGGGAAGAAAATCGGGGATTGTGCATTTTTGAATATGTATATTTTGCCCGTCCCGATAGCATTGTTGATGGACTTTCGATATATGAAGCCCGCTACAATATGGGCGTAATTCTTGCAGAAGAATATCCGGTAAATGCCGATGTTGTCTGCGGTGTTCCCGACAGCGGTTTGGTTGCAGCAAGCGGATATAGTGCGGCAGGCAAAATTCCGCTTGCGTCGGGATTTGTGAAGAACAGATATATCGGACGAAGTTTTATATATCCGACCCAAACGCAGCGGGACAGCGCAGTCCGTCAAAAACTTAACCCGCTTTTAGCAAACATAAAAGGCAAAAAGGTCGTTCTTGTCGATGATTCCATAGTCCGAGGCACAACAAGCGAAAAAATCGTGCGGAGTTTGAAAAACGCAGGCGCAAAAGAGGTTCATTTGCGGATTTCATCGCCGCCGTTCCGCCACACATGCCACTACGGCACCGACATCGGCAGCGAAGAAAATTTAATAGCCAACAAAATGAACATAGACGAAATCTGCTGCAAACTCGGTGCGGATAGTTTGGGTTTTATAAGTATGGACGGATTAAAAAAGGCGTGCGAAAAGTGTGTTCTGCCA
>Ga0209737_10002134_pt1 | contig 13918 bp, 13 predicted proteins | sample TergutCu122P3_FD_187284 | JGI IMG/M metagenome (GOLD analysis project Ga0209737, IMG submission 187284) | Cubitermes ugandensis P3 segment gut microbial communities from Kakamega Forest, Kenya - Cu122 P3 (SPAdes) (version 2) | ecosystem: Host-associated > Arthropoda: Insects > Digestive system... | reverse complement strand
GACTACGAATCCGAAGGTCGGAGGTTCGAATCCTCCAGGGAGCGCTCCCTGGAGGGACTTTTTGTTCCCTGGCGAACGAAGCCTCCGGTTTCGCTCTGGTCACGCACCCGAGTGCGCTCCCGTCGCGTCCCCGCGAAGCGCCGCACCCCCTTGAGGGGGATGGGGGGTGAACAACACAGTGTCCACCAGGAAACAAAAATCCTCCTTCAGAGGTCGGTAACAAAGGCTGAAAATCCTCCTTCAGAGGCCGGTAACCAAGGCCAAAACCCGTAAAAGGGGGGACCGGGGTTTTAAAATGCAGACAGCTTGCACAGCGGATGAACAGTTCATGTCCATGGCCTTGGAACAGGCCGAGCTTGCAGCCCGGCAGGGCGAAGTCCCCGTAGGCGCCGTGGCCGTGCTTCACGGACAAGTCATCGGCCGCGGCCACAACCGGCGTGAGAGGCAGCAAAACCCGCTGGCGCACGCGGAGCTTTTGGCCCTTGGCGAGGCCGCAAACCACTTGGGCGCGTGGCGGCTTCTGGGGGTGGAGCTTTTTGTCACTCTGGAGCCGTGTACCATGTGCGCGGGGGCGCTGATTCAGGCGCGCATTTCGCGCCTTTTGTATGGCGCCAGGGACGCCAAAGCCGGCGCGGTGGGTTCCCTTTATAACCTGCTGGAGGACTCAAGGCATAACCACCGCGTAGAGGTGGTGGCAGGCGTCCTCGAAGAGCCTTGCGCGAGGGTGCTCAAGGAATTTTTTTGGGCCTTGCGTCAAAGCAAGGCACGTTGAAGAAGACAGCTGGACTGGTTTTGTATTAATAAACCGGTTCCTGGGAGAGGTGGCCGAGCGGCTGAAGGCACCTGACTCGAAATCAGGAGTACTCGCAAGGGTATCGAGGGTTCGAATCCCTCCCTCTCCGAAGCAGTGGGTTTTTTTGAGGTTTCACCGAGCTTCACAAACCATCACAAAACCACCGAAACTACATAGAACTGAAGAGGTTTTTCGGCTTTCTTGTTGTCTCTAGCTTCCATGAGCTGTCTTGACAGCGCACCCCAAAGCGGGTATTGAAATACCTGGAGGACGGCGAAGGAAGCGGCAAATGAGTTGTTTGAGAAGTCACATGCACGGCTGCAATTTCTGGAGAATGTTTTTGCAGCGATTCAGTTTGACGGCTGCCTTCATTTGAAGGGGTGCGCCAACCATGGTTTGGCTGCAATTCTCGAAGACATTTCCACGGACATTGATGCCTTCCATGCCTATCTCATTGGCGAAGACCTGGTACCCGGCAGACTGGCCGAAGGGAGGCTACCCTAATGGATAAGCCTCCCTCAAGTACCCCACGCTCACTGAGCGCCCAAACGAGCTGCTAAGACCGGTTAAAAACCACCGCCGTGTGGACCTGCCCTCGCCTTCATTCACTTGGAGGCGGGGGCTTTTGTTTTGCAGTGGAAGCCATTGGGCCAAGGACAAATTTCGCGCGTTCTTGCCGCAACATTTCAAAAGGTGTCACAAATTTCAGATTGAATCCGATGCAAACATTGGGGATTTTTATTTTATTCAGAGAGTTTTCGGGTTTTTCGTGTGTCACCACAACACGCTCGGGGGCCGCCAGTGCGTGAGCAATCAGATAATAGTCGGCCGCTTGCAAGAATGTGCTTTTTGCCGCGGGCTTGTAGGGTTGCTGCATTGTCCAGCTGCTGACTTTGCTCAGATGTGAAACCACCAAAGCATCAGTCGGCAAAAACAACTCCTTGGCTTGTTGTGCCCACTGAGTCAACGCATCCGCGCCTTTGGCAATTTCGTCGCTCACTTTGTCAATGCTGAACACTCGCTTGACGGTGTTGCTTTCAAGCAACCAGTCCCAGAAAGCAGGACAGAAATCCAAACCGTAGTGAAGGTTTTTTGCCTGGATGAACACGTTGGTATCCAGTAGATAAGTTGTCACAAAGTCACCCCAAGTTTGCGCGCTGCCTGCTCGAAAGTGGCCGTCTTGCACATGCCCAGCATACGGAAAGCATCTTGAAACAGTGTATGTCCTTCGAGCGTGCTGCAAAGCACAGCGCGTGCAAAGCGCTTTCCAGTGCGTGCCCCTAGCGTGTGATAAAAGTTACCGCTACCACTGCCCTTGCGTTCCAATTTTTGGATGCGTTCCACTTCTTTTTGGTAGTGCTTCCAGAGTGTGTCTTGGTCTATGAGCGCTGCTTCAAACAAACGGCGCAACACAACCAGCGAGCTGACTTTGAACACTCTGGACAGGCGCGCCAAAGCGTCTTCAACCGGCTCGCTTAGACGATATTCACTCTTCAGTACTGCTTTCGGCATGAGTAGCTCAGCTGCCACTTGATTGCACCAACGCTCAATGGTGTCTGTTGGTACCCGTCCGGCCTCGGTATTGGAAATGCCACTTTTGCCAAGCCACAGGTGCGCCAACTCATGCGCCAGGCTAAACATTTGCGCGGATTTGCTGTCATCCGCGTTGATAAACACCAGGGGTGCCCATGCATCCGCGAGGGAAAATCCGCGAAACTCACTCACTTCAAGCTTGCGGTGGCTGTTGCTGCCAACAATGGAGCTGGCCATCACCAGCACGCCAGCGTTTTCCATCTGCTCAATAAATCGCCGCAAGGCTTCAGTCCAGTTGGGTAGCTTGCGGCGTTCGTTGATGGAAAATGCCAGGGTTTGTCGCATGGCGTCTGCCACAGTCTCCGGCTCGTCTTGGACACGCACGCTGCCTATCCATTCAATTTGAGAAAAACCATGCAGTCGTGCGTAGTCATGAAACCATTCTTGGCGTTGTTGGCAGAGATAGAGGGTGTCAAGAAGGTTTGGGCTTGGGCGTTTGGGTTGGAGGTTTGCCAGCGTGCGAAAGTCTGGAATCGGCAGAGACTCACTGGGGGGCTCGTCAAGAAATAAATAACCAATGGGCACATGGACTGCGTTTGCGAAGGCTTCCAGCTGCCGCAATGTCGGCTGCACCTTACCGCTTTCCCAGGCATCAAATTTGGCAAATCGCCCGGACAATTCGAGCGCCGAAACTCCCGCACGCTCACACGCCCAGCGCAACAGCTCGGGCTTCACCTGTACGCGAGTCATGGTGTCAACCCCATCCATCATCGGAAGGCATAAAAACCGCCTATGCCCTCCCTTGTCTCGTTTTATAAATACAGCCGACCGCCTTCAAACTTCAAACAAAATGTGTCTCACACAAGGTTAGATGAAGCCCAGAAAAAAGATACCCCTGGCTCCTCGCGTTTCAACCCCTCAAGCGCTGTGGCTTTTGGCAGGTGCTTCACACCCCCAGGAGTTTGTTATTCAATATGAGGAGACAGCTCCAATGTGGCTGTCTGATGCCCCTCTGTTCTCTGTCCGCCTTGACTGAAAAGTGAAGAACGCGACACGGGGCCGACATGGAACGGCATGCTGCCATGAAGCAAAGGTGCTCATAGCTGCCATTTGTCAGCTCCTTTGAGAAGTTTCAAGTTGTTGCTTATTAACTTTTTGTGTTTCACAAGAAGATTCTGCAATTCTTGAGAGATATCATAGATTTTCGGTTTGATTTCATCGCGTATCTTGTTTGTTATTTTTTCTCTTTCTTCCTCTGGAGTCGGAACTTTGAAGTAAAAATCTTGTAGGACTCTAGTGTCATGCAATTCTTTGGCGAAATCTTCAATAATTTCCATTTTCTCCTGAATTTCTTTCATTGTTTCGTTATGAATGCATGATAAAATTTCCCATTTGTTTTCAACAAGTTCTTGTATCATATTGTCGGCATGTTTTGTGTCAGGAGGAGCTGCTTTAGAATCTGATTTGTGGTGCGTGGATTCAAGAACTGAAGTGAGAATGGATGCTATTCCAAAATATTTGCCACACGCCTTTGAGAACGATTCGATGTCCTCTTTTTGCTTGTTGAAGAGGGTTAATTCTCGGTTGTTTTTAGCTGTCTTATAGACTGGATACCAAGAGACTGTGGCAACAGCTATCACAGACATTAATGGTGTCATCTTTTCAATAAGTTGAATCCAATCCACAATAGAACTCCTGTATGTAGTTTTAATAGAAAAAGCTTATGGTTAGCAATCCGATGATGGCTTAGGTGTTTTTCCGGCGCACCAAGTTGTTGTCCCGGCAATAGACCAAAAAATCCTTGGTAGCTCTGTATTTAGCTGAAATGTCATCGTTCTCGGCCGCGCTCTCAGAGTTTTCTAAAGATTGATACAACTCATCAAATCGGCCTTCGTAATTAAAATTGATGGCATAAGAAGGGATTTCTTTCTTTTCCCCCTTACACTCTATTGGAACCTTATATTCAACTATCAAATTGTCTGCTTTTAGCTCGTCTATAATTCCTCTCATGTTGCTGTTCATGTACTCATAGGTTTCAGGAGTAAACGATGCTCCGAGCCATTTTTGTTTCTTTTCCCAGTCATAGGCTCTAACAACTGCTTTCCCAACAATCCCGAAAGGAATGGTCTCCTTTGTGAGCCCAACAGAAGAACTGAGATAACCAACAAGAAAATTCTCACTTCCAAAATATTCATCAAATGAAAATGAAGCTCTTATTGGAACTACAGGAGAATAATCACCTCTTGAAAGGTCATGAATAGATTGAAGCATTATGTTTGATAACATTGTAGTCATGAGTTTTATTTGGATGCTGTCATTGAAGTTTTGGACATCCGTTCGGACTTCCGCTCCGTCAATGTATATGAGCGCTGAATCAGACATGAAGCTTACTTTTGGACGAATAGTTGTGCTTGAACGAACATGCATTGAAGACGTTACTTGGCTGTGAAACCAACAGTAATGTCTGATGGCGTCTTTGAGTGAGCGGTTGACGACTTTTGTGAATCCAAGTGCATCTGCCATGATAAGCGGCAGTCTTCGATCCGTTTTATCATTCATGCCGTGACACCATCTCTTGCCGCCGAATTCCTGTCAGCAGGAGAACTTGCTACACACTCTTCTCCCCCAATTTTTTCAGCTTAAACACGCTTCTTGCTCAGTCAAGCATGTGTCGCAAACCAGCTCAGAATTCCACCCACGAAGTCTGAGCTGCGGGAAACGTCGAGAGGAGGGAGCTGTCTTGAGAGAACGAAGAAGAGTTTCCTGGGTTGTATGCTTGTGATAGAAGACAACCTAGCGAGGTTGGGCCTGAAAAATGCGCATCGGCGGGAACAGGTAAGTATAGTTGACAAGAAATTGGGCGCTTCAACTATATAATATGCAACAGCTTATTTTCTAGTTCGAATCCCTCCCTCGCAAGGGGTTGCCCCTACAACCCCTGCACGGCGTTGTGCTGGAAATGTAGGGGCGGCCATGTCGAGCCCGCCCACCTCCTGCAAAACACCGACGAAACGGCGAGACATTCCCAGCGCCCGCCCACGCCCACTCAAAACACCAGCGAAACTGCGCGTTGGGAGCCGCCCGTGCTCCCGTGGAGCGGGCTTCCAGAAAGGCTCTTAGACAGGCACCTCAGCCGGCCACATGGACAAAGTCGATGAGCTTCATTTCCCCGTCCTCCATTTGGAAGTAATAAACAAATGCAGACTCCGATACAAAAGCCCCATCCTCGTCTTCGTCGTCTTCTGTCGTTGTGGCTGTGAGAACAAGAATGTTCAATCCGCATGCGGAGGCAGAGGTGTCGTCACCAGAGTCAGGAAAAACGGAGGCGCTCGCAGGGTAGACATAAGCGTAAGTCTCAGAGGAATGGTTGCCCTCTGAAAACGTTCGGCGGGAAGTCCCTGCATGCTCATCGGCGTCCTGGAGAATGGTGACATCCGACAGATATGCTTTCAGGTTTTTGGAGGCACTCAAGTCTTGCCCACGCGGGGTTTTGCTGACTATCTGCGCCGACCACTCCTTCAGGCTGACGGTTGCCCTGGCGCTTTCTTGAAGCCGTACAACCGCTTTGTCCATCCCCGCCGGGCAACCATGCTCGTCGAGCTCCTCCTCCGTGGGCGACACAGAGGCAGCCTCCGCAACCACCGCCTTCATGGGTTGTACTCTTTTTCCCGCAAGGCAGGCTGTCAGCAAGGGAAGCACACACAAAGGAAAGAAAACGGCGAAGGGGAAAAGTCGTCGAGCAAAAGGTGGTTTCATGGCTTTCCACAAAGGAGGGGGCCAAGGGTTTATGCTACATTGAGGCAGTTGTCTCGAAGAAAGGGGAGGCGGGCAGTGGGCCTGCCCTCGCCATGGATTTCTTCCAAATGAGGAGGGCATGCCACAAAACCGTTTTTTTGTGCACAACACCCCATCTGTTAGCATTCAAAGCAAGCCATGAGCTCTGAAAACTCCGAAATCATCATCTACCAAACCGAGGATGGACGCACGCGCATCCAATGTCGGCTTGAGGCCGAAACCCTTTGGCTGACACAGGTGCAAATTGCACAGCTGTTTGAGGTGACAGTCCCAAACATAAACCTTCACTTAAAGGCCATTTATGCCGAAGGTGAGCTGCCGGAAGCGGCAACTGTTAAGTCTTACTTAATGGTTCGAAATGAAGGCAGACGCCAGGTTTCGCGTCCTGTTTTGCATTATAGCCTGCCGGCCATTCTCGCCATCGGCTACCGCGTGCGCAGCCACCGCGGCACGCAGTTTCGCCAGTGGGCCACCGCGCGGTTGAATGAATATTTGGTGAAGGGTTTCACTATGGATGACGAGCGGCTCAAAAACCCGCCCGGCAAAGGGCACACCGACTATTTTGATGAGCTGTTGGAGCGCATTCGCTGCGCCTCCCTCAGAAGCAACTGGGCATGTCGGCCGCCTTCACCGCGGAGCTGCTCGTATTGCAATTGTCGTGAAAAGCTTTGGGCCAGTCTGCTTTTTTGCTCAGGCCCTCGCTGGCTACGCGGATGCCGCGCACCTCGCCTTGGGCGCCTACCACCCAGAGGGTGCCCCCTCCGTGGGGGTTGGGTACCAAAACTGGCTGCGCTGTGGGTGAAACGCGAAAGCCCAAACTTTGCACCCACAAAGGAATCAGCCACTCAGCGTCCAGTGCCAACACCGTGCCGTTGATGCCCACAACATATATTTCAGCCCTGCCGTTGGCTGCGGGCTCGCCCAAAAGGGGACTGCCGACGGGTGCCTCAGAGAAAGGGGCTACGCTGCTGATTTGACACATGCCCGGCGCGCCAGGAGCGGTGTTGCCATTGAGACCTACACATCTTTCGCCCGGTATCCCTGGTACTGCTGAGGCTGCACAGCTGCCGTCGCCAATGCGGCATGGCGTCGAAAAGCGCTGCATTTCATAGTCACCCGCACTGGTTTGCACAACAACATAGGCGCGACCTTGGCTGTCAATCACCGCGGGGCTCGTGCGGGCTTCTGATACCTTTCCGTTCCATGATCCTGTGAAACCATCGCCGCTTAGCCATATCTCCCGACCCAACGCAATGCCTGAAAGGCTTGTTAGTGGAAATGGAATGGGCCATTCGCGCATCGGGTGCAAAAGCCAGCAGGCGTCACAGAAAATCCAATCACTCAGCAACGGTTTGTCGGCCTTTTGTATTGCCAGAATGATATGCTCATAGACAGTCTCACCGTCTTCTTCGTGTTCGGCAATGTATTGTGCCGGTGTCAGCATGAAGCGGGTGTTGAGCTTCTGTTCCTCTGCCTTTTGCGAAGCACAACGCCCACCCGGTGTCGCTGCATGGGGTGTGTACAACATAAGTCGGCTTGCATTCTCAACTGCACTGTTTGCCGGCGCCGCAAAACGCCAGTCCGTGCTGCTCGCCCCGCTTCCCTGGCTTAGCAGGGTCAGCCCCTTCTCAAAAACGGCCCCTGCTTCGCTTCCGCCTGCGCCTGCGACACAATCCCTGCTGCTGTCGCCTACAAAGTCCGGTAAGGCCCCCGCCATAGTCACCAAGGCAAGACGCTGCCCTTGGCGGCCTTCGGGGCCTCCTCCTCCTAGGGCTGTTGCTATCTGCCCGCTTGCCCCCAATACCACCATCGGGCCCTGCAATGCTCCTGTGTGTAACGTGGAATGCAAGGCGCAACCCTCCGCGTCAAAAAAATAAAGCGAATTGTTGGCCGCCTTCGCCCCTTCCCCCTTGCTTGTGCCAAACAACAACTGGTCTTTTGAGTAGGCCAGCGGCGCTTTTAGCGCGTTGACGGAAAGCCCCTCTGCAACCAGCGCGCTGCACAAAATGCGCTCAAAACTTCCATAGCTTGTTGAGTCCCACAGGTTGCCTGCCTTGTCCCTTGCCTTCATGTCCATGCTGAAAAATACCGCGTCAATGTCGTTGTGGCCCGCAGGCATGGTTCCTGTCCAGCACGAGACAAACGGACTTCCCGAGTCCTCTCCTTGACGCCACCCCATGTTCAGCGGGTTGCCGGCAATGGGCCTCGCATCCGGAGGCGTCCGGTTTTCAAAAAACGCCATCCCGCTCTGCGTGTCTTGTACCTCGGCGCATACGTTGAGTTGTGTCCCAACGGCTACCGGCATGCTTCCAGGGCATACCCCCACGTGCCCGCTGCCTCCCAGAGGTTGGCATTCCTTGCCCCCTTCACAACTGTCCGCCCCCACCCCGCACTTTGTGCCTGAAAAAACCACCAGGCCTACCAGGGGGGGCTGCACATCCACGCGGTAGGTGCGGGAGCGCTCTTCGGCGAGGGCTCCGGGTTTGAGCTTTACTTCCACCACCTCGGGGGTTTCTTGGGACTCCTCCCCAAAGTTCCAACCGCTTTCAAAAATACACTTCCACAGCTCCCCACGGGCCCCCTCTGTCGGCCCCTGAGCGCTGCACTGGGCTGCCAGGCCATGGCCTGTGTACACCTCCACGGCCTCGCCTGGCTTGAGGCCCAGCACCTGTGCCTCTACGACGGCCCCGCTTGCGCCTGTCCAGTCTGCATCCGCATTCTCCAGGTTCTCCCCCTGGGCAATGTCCCTCTTGTCCCAATGCAAGGGGGCTACCTCCGCCTCCCCGGTGGTGGGCAACAGCAACTTCCAGGCCCTCACTGCCGCTACAATCTCCCCTGTGGGCGAACGCTCTCCCTCTGCGCATATGCCCCTTGCCCCCTTCTTCGGATTCTGGCCGGTATAGCAAACGACTCCAAACTCTTTGCAGTCGGCGTCTGTTTTGCATATGCCCGGCGTCTCGCAGGCGGAAGCCAAAAACAGCAAGGCAAAGGCTTGGCTGAGCATTCGTACTTTCATGGACTTTCCTCTCGGAAATTTTTTGTGTTGATTGCCGCTCCACCGACAGGGGTATTGCTTTCCCCTTCGGCTTCCCCCAAAAAAACCGCACAAATTTCGATGATTCGTAGCGCAGAATGTTTTGGGGCTCAAGGCATTTTTTTCATGCGCTTTGTTATGCTGCCCTTCTGGCAGCGAGGTTTTGCTGTCGCCTGGGTTTTCGTCACAGCCATCGTCCGGGCCCCTTGTACGAGCGCAGGAGGCGTTTCCCCCTCGGGGGCGAGGGGGGAGGAAACACAACCTCAGAAGCTCCAGGGGGCATTGGGCATGGAAAAAGAGATGGGCGGAGGCGTCAGAGAGCCACTTCCACCCGGGCAAAAAGGCGGGGGCTGGTTGCAGCTGTTGTAGAGTTCTCCGGAAGGGGGCATCGTTATCCCCTGGCATGAATTGCCGGCGGACCCTCCTTCGGGTTTGATAATGCTACCGCAGCTTTCGCAGCAGCCCCCGCTGTATTTTCCTCCGAGGAGATGGCTGGGGGGAAACACATATGTGCCGTCGCAATAGTACATGTTTGAAACTGCCCAGCTGTGGCATTCCCTGGCTACAGGTTGATTGCCTTCCAGCTGGCCGCAAAACAAGCGCGGAAAGCTTCTTTCTCTGGCGAAAACGATTCTATGCCCACAATTCTTTTTTCTCTCAAGATTGTCCGCGCAACGCGCGCAGTCGGTGCTGCTTTGTGAAGGGGTGCGACCAGCGCAGCCGGTGCAATAGCGGCCACAGGCATAGGTTTTGTCGTTTTGTTCTCTGTCATGTTTGGCGCCGCTGTCGATGTCAAACCCCACCGTATGTAGAAACTCATGAAGCATGGTTTCTTGCAACTTCATCTCACTTAATGCGTTGATGCGGGTTGAGTTAAACCAAATCTCACATGGACGCTTGGCTGTGCAACCAGTTGTATAAGCTTTTGTTTCAGCTCGTGTGTTTGCGGCCAGACTCTTGCAACCGATGTTCACAACATAGTCTTTAGATGACATGACTCTGTCGATTTCTGCTGTCATCGTGGGGTTGGTTTTGTGAAGGCATCTCATGTAGAGCTCGAACATTGCTTCCAAAGCTGACAAAATCTTCAGGCCTTGTTCCGGGGTGCAGTGTTGAGTGACATCTGAGCCGGTGAGAATGGTGATTCCAAGCTCTCCCTTTCCACCAAAGGGTTCATAATTATAAAGGATTTCAGGCCTCGCTGCTGTAGATTCTTCAAGGGCCGCACCATGGGGTTTCTGTTGCACAAAGGGCTCAGGCGCTGGAGGCATTGTCATTTTTGAGGTTGTGCCTGCATCTGCCGAGTCATCATCCAAGTTGCAGGAAATCAGGTTGGGTCGAACAAAATCTTCTTCCTTTTGCCACTCGCCTCCAAGCGTTCTCTTGTCGATGACAATGCGGACGGTGTCTTCTTCCGGGCCTTGGGTATATGTCACACGCTTGTCGAAGTCGCCGCCGCTTAAGGTGCCATAGTGATGCTCAATGACTGTTCCGTCGGCAAGGCGTTCTTTTTGAAAATCAACAATGCCCTCGACAGATGCAGAATAGGTGGTTTCAGAAGAGCCGTCTGGATAGGTGGCAGAAACACACCGCCAGCAACGCACTCAACAACACCATGCTGCTTCTTCTTCGCATTCTCCTTTGCTCTCCACAAAATTCATTCATTGAAATCCCAATGTATGTGCAGACGATAGTCATAGGAAACTGTTGCCTCTCGCATTTTTTTCCAGAATATGCCGAACCTTCTTTTTTCAAAGACACTGTGTATCTTTTTGTTTTCTAAATCGAATGTGTCGGTGATGCGCTCATCAAAAACACCATCGCCGTCGGTGTCAATCTCCAGCACATAGGTTTGGCTGGCAGGCCTTTTTTCAACCCGCTTGTCTATTTTTCCATCGCCATCTGCGTCATAGAGGATAATTTGGGTTCCATCGGGCTGTGTTTTTGAGGCATAGCGGAAGGGGTTGCTTGGCGGCCCTTTCACCTCCACATGACGCACACCTTTTTTGTCTGTCCACTCGCGAAATGTGTGGCCGTCCTTGCCAACACTCTCCTCCATGAGGGCCCTGTCAATCTCGAATTCCAGTGTCCAGATGACTCTTTTTTCGTCATCCATAAAAAAAATTCGTCTTCGGGGTTTCTTGCAGGCTCTGGCCTGTCATAGGCGGGGCCTTTGTCGCAGCCGCCGCAGCCACCCATGGACATGGCCAGCAAGGCACTCAACACCAACACACGGCTTTGGCGTCTATGCATTGCCTTCCTTTTTTCGCGGGCAAGAGCGCCACTTCTCACAACTTGGCTGCGGATGCACTGCGTTGAGGGAGGGCGCTTGAAGCTCCACGTGGTTATGGTGCAAGCAGGGTATTTCCAAGCGCTTCGAAAAGCAAACGAAACGGGTGCTGAAGGGCTGTGCCGTCCGTTGGCAGACAAAGCGAGGCAGGACAGAAACCCACTGGGCGAAAAACAGCAACGGGTAGCCAAAACCTCAGCCTGTCTGCAAGGCTTTATTTTTCAATTTGCATCCGGCTTGGGCACTTCGGCTTTTTGGGGCGGCACAGGGGGCGGTTGAGCAGGCGCATGCGGTTGTTTGTGGGGGAGCATTCTCTTCACCACACTTTCAATCAGCAATTCCTCCGCCGCTGTTTGTGCCCGCTTGGCCCAGCCTGAGCTCAACGTGGTGAGGAGGGTATGGGGCGGCAGGAAGGTATGCTGGAAATAGGGGTAGTTTTCCTGCAACACCTGCCATTTGTTTTTCTGCAGTCCGAATTTCGCATGGTAGTCCTGCGGAAGCATGTGGTTGGCGGGCAACCGCATGTCCAGGGTTGCCACCACCTCCCCGCCCATGTCAATGACACGTCCCGTAAACCTCAGTTCGTTCGCGGGGTATTGCATTGAATTGGGTTGAAAAGGGTTTTTCGAGGTGAAGTCCAAAAACACATCCTCTGAAACTTCGCGAAAGGGCGCGCGCTTGTCCGCCTGGATGAAAAAGCGCGAAGGAATCAATTCATCGGCCCATGCAAAGGTGCCTATTTGCAAAACGGCTTCTGCCCCTGTCTTTTCCGCCATAATCAGCGCGCGCTCCAAGTCGGAAAGCTGCGAGGCGCTCTCGTCCTTCCGGTCGTCCACCGCCCCCGCTAGGATGACTTTTCCTGTCACCGCCCCTACAATAACTGTGACGCCGTGCTTCAAAAACTCGCGCTCAAACAGCTGAATACGTGACTCAAATTCGCCGCGTACCACCCCGGAGGGCGGGAGGACCATGACTTTGGAGTACTTCTTGGCAACTACCTTCCCCGCTCCCCATGGCTGCAGGCGCACAGGAGCATAGGCAGAGGAATAATACAATAAGTAAATTGTTGCTCATGCCCAACCGGGGACGGACGTACGCGCGTTCAATGCCGGCCCAAGGTGCCAGCCCAAAAGAGGGCGTTATTCCAGCAACTTCCAGGAAGGGGTGGCCAGGCGGCCCAAAAGATGTTGAGCTTGACGGGTTGAGGAAAACATTGGGAGGAGTTTAGCATGAGCAAACTTTTTGAGCCCGTCTGCGTTGGTTGCTACACCCTGAAAAACCGCCTCGTCATGGCGCCGATGACGCGCTCTCGCGCCCAATATGACGGCACCCCCGGCGAGGGGGCCGCCGAGTATTATGCGCAACGCGCCAGCATTGGCCTCATGGTTGCCGAGGGCACCCAGCCTTCGGAGGACGGCCAGGGCTATTTGTACACACCGGGTATTTATACCCAGGCGCACATCGCCGGGTGGAGGCGGGTTGTCGAGGCCGTGCATGCCAAGGGCGGCCGCCTCTTCCTCCAGCTTATGCACGCTGGGCGCGTCTGCCACCCGGAGAATACGCCGCACCGCCGCCAGGGGGTTGCCCCTTCGGCCATTGCCCCGGGGGCCCCCCTCTTCACCGCCAAGGGCATGTTGGACATTCCTCCCCCGCGCGCTCTGACAACCCAGGAGGTGCGCCAAACCGTCCAGGACTTTTGCCATGCGGCCCGCTGTGCCGTGGAAGCCGGTGCCGACGGCGTGGAAATTCATGGCGCCAACGGCTACCTCGTCCAGCAGTTTTTGGCGCCAAGCAGCAATGCCCGCACGGACGAATACGGCGGCCCCCTGGAAAACCGCTCCCGCTTCGCCCTCGAAGTTGCCAGCGAAATTGCCAAAGAAATCGGCGCCCAGCGCACCGCCATCCGCTTATCGCCCGGCGCCACCCTCCTGGGCATTGACGAAGGCGCCGAGGGGCCGGCGCTCTATCGCTACCTGGTTGCCAAGCTTGACAAGCTGGGTTTGGCCTATCTGCATATTATGCACTGTGGGAATGAGGCTTTGCTTCGCGACATTCGCAAGCATTGGAAGGGGACGCTGGTGCTCAACCGGCCGGGCCGCCCGCGCGAGGAGGTGGGGGCCGACGTGGCCAAGGGTTTGGCGGACCTGGAGTCCTACGGGCAGAGGGTGCTGGCGAACCCGGATTTTGTGGAGCGCCTTTTGGCCAACGCGCCGATGAATGAAGCACAGGCGAGCACTTTTTTTGGCGGAGGGGCGCAGGGCTACACGGACTATCCGCGCCTTGCCTCGTCGTGAGGGTGGCGTGCTTTTCCTGCACCGCGTCGGAAGGAGAAACACATCAAAAGAAAGAAAAAAACCCCGCCCCAAGGAGAGGGGGGCAGGGGCGGTACCGCAGCGGCAGGAAAGACCACCTTCCTGAGAGGTGGGCATTCCGCTGCGCCACCTATAAGCAGTACACCGCTAGGCGGCCGTCT
>Ga0209737_10002133_pt1 | contig 13918 bp, 10 predicted proteins | sample TergutCu122P3_FD_187284 | JGI IMG/M metagenome (GOLD analysis project Ga0209737, IMG submission 187284) | Cubitermes ugandensis P3 segment gut microbial communities from Kakamega Forest, Kenya - Cu122 P3 (SPAdes) (version 2) | ecosystem: Host-associated > Arthropoda: Insects > Digestive system... | reverse complement strand
GAAGGGGTGATTACAACCGACATGGCCAACTTTTTAGGCAGCCTCATCCTCTCCTCAGTGTATAACGCTGGCATGTCCCGTGAAGACCTCCCTGAAGAAAAACGCCAACCCTTCTACGTATACGTAGACGAAGCCTACAGATACACTACAAAAAGCATACCTGAAACATTGCAGTCTCTACGTAAGTTCAAAGTTTTCATAACCCTCGCAAGCCAATACTTAACTCAATATCGAAGAGACATCCAAGACGCCATAACCCAAACCTGCGAAACCATCATATCCTTCCGCGTAGGCGAAGACACCGCCCGAACTCTTGAAAAGTTTTACCCCAAAAAATACGGCTACCAAACCCTCATGAACCTACCTAGATACCTATTTTTCGTCTCAACCCCATTTTGTGGCAACCGCGAATACCAAGTCCTAGAAACCATAGACCACAAAACAGGCAATAGCAATCCTGAAGAGGTGATCCGTTACAGTCTTGAAAGATACGGTCGTCATGTTGATGTTGATGCTTTAATGGGTCAGGTGAAAGATAGGTCGGTGCAGGAAGAGTTTTTAGACTGGCCCATAACCCCAGCCGAATGGCTAATACTGCTCACTATAAGACAACACAGTGGAACCATAACCGAAGAAACACTAAAAGAACAACTCTTCTACAACCCAACAACCCCCAAACCATACGCCCTAACAGAAACAACCCTAACAACATCCCTAAAAAACCTCACAATAGACACACAAAAAAGAGACCCATGGTTAACTTGTAAAGAAACAACACAACAACCACAACAGCAACAAGAATACAAAAATTATCAGCTAAACAGTAAAACAGAAACAAACTCCCAAGAAAGTCGTACACGGGTTTGGTGTTTAGATTTGAGTGATAAGAAAGCTAAAGTGTTGTTGGATCCACGTTTTTGTGGTGAAAAGTCAGGTGGAGTAAAACACATCCAAACCATCATGTCACAATGCAAACTATATTGGCTAAACGGCTGGATAACCAGAGTAGATACAGGTGAAACCGAAAAAAGCTTAGCCGACATATACGTCACCCCCACCCAACCAACCGCCCAAACAGAAGAAGCAAGAAAAAGCTACATCAACCCTGATAGTTGGAACTATCCGCAGAGCTTTGCTGTAGAAGTAGAAACCTACCCATCTAAACATTACGACCGCCTAAAAAACAGTTACACACGAAACAAAAACATGGGCTTCCCAACACTTTTCATAGTACCAACCCAAATCGACCAAATTAAACTAAAAGAAAAACTCGCCGAATGGCAAGCCACCTACGTACAAAGCACTGCCCAATTCAAACCAGACCATCCCGAGCAAGCCACCATCGAAATCAACAACACACTAAGCGACCAAAACAACCAAATAACAAAATCAACCCAACCACACTCACCCAAACCAATTGAAACACCTCTGGAATTATCCAACCAGACTCCGTCTAAACCAATTTTAGAAAAAAACGGCTCCTCTGAGGATAAAGCAATCAAGTTGTCTTTTGAGGGTTTAGAGAAAGAGTGTTTAATACTAAAATTTGCAAGTGAAGGTTGGTATTTTAGACTAAAAGAAGTGAAAAACAAAAGCTATCTTTGCGTAAGAAAATCCAAAGAAGAGCACAGCCTTGGTCAATTCACCAACGAAATAAGATACATCGCTGAAAAAAACAAAATAAAAATCAAAAAATGCAAAAAAACAGCATGTTGTAACGTCTAAATATTTACACACATATAGAAATTCAAAGTGTGATTGATTTGTTCCGCTTCACATGTGCCAATACACTATAAGGCATAATAGTGCCAAATAAACTACGTATTACTATCGCACAAAAAATAAGGGCTGTTGTTGATTAGCTCATTTAATCTGTCCCATTTTGGAGTGTATCGTCAAGTAACGATGTTATTTCATCAGAACGTACATTCAACCATGTGTTATCATGTAGCACCAAATTAAACAAGTTTTTCATGCAACGAGCTATATAATAAAGCATTAACTTTCGCTCTTTGTAAGTTTTAACAGATGGTGAACAGAACTTTTTAACTCCTGCAGCTATTCTTGCGCATGCAAACTGTATTTCAATGTCATCAAAATTGTGCTCATGTTGGTTATTACCCCAATCAGAAATACTTGTACAAATAGCATTCCTGAAAGACACTAATTCCGTGTAGTAGTTATCATTATCTCCTTCAGCCGGTTTTACGATCTTATTTATGCGCACTTTTAGTAAGGTCAGTTGTTCTTTCCATACTTTTTCAGTTTTATCTTTAAGAATATGATAATAGTTATCAGCTTCTAAAAACGCATGGTCATATAAAACAAACGATTGTGGGTTATAATGCGAATAATCAATTATCACATAGTTAAAATCCTCTGATGAGCTATCACATATCATATTCTGAGCGTTAAAATCTCCATGAGTTTTCCCTGTGATAAAGGATGTCGTTAGATGTGGCTCTATTTTACGTATAAGTTCAGAAATATTCAGGATATAATAATGAGGATTTGGACACACACGACTACTGCTTAAAAAACCCGTGATAATTTTGGCTTGGGGCTTCTCAAGCAACTGTTTAATACGTCGTGTAAACTCGCCGTTAGCCTCAATGCGTGTACCTAATAAGGTAGAGAAAAAAGACGAGATTTCACCGTTACTCTGGAAGTTCTTGTTCCATTTTAATAATACATCATCAGAAATACACTTAACGTATTTAGCTTTTTGAGCCGTTGTTAACTCGCATAGCATTTTCGAATGTAGATAAGATCGTGTAGCTAATTCAGAGAGAATTATCTGTAAATTGTTATGATAAAAAACTTTTGAGTCAACAAGATGTTGCCTAAAGTCTTTAGGAGACTGTATCAAAATATCTTGACACGCCTTGTTTTCTACGTCAGCATATCTTGCCTGTGTATCGTTTACTTTCGATAATTTTACAATACGCCAACCCGTTACATGACTATCGTGACTAATACAGCTAATTAGAAAAACCTGAGAGCCACTACGACCTACGCTCAGTTGTTTAACAGACTTAATACGCTGCCCATTTAAACGTTGAAGAACGTAATCTGTTACTTCTTTAGTGAATAAACTTTGCTCATCCTCTGTTTTGAATGTATCACAACCATTCTCATTACCTGTATTATCTTCTTTTAATACCGAATCTATGCGGGCTGTTCCCAGATCTGAACATTTATTTACTTCGTTACTTTGGCTTCCGTTTTGCGCGCGATTAGACAAAGGGATGTTTACGATACCATAGTTACCGCCTATAACACCTACAGATCCATAAAAGGTCATGTTGTTTTTTCTTTCACCAGCACATTTCTTCTTTTTCACTCGTATCAACCCCACTTAACTAGCAAATAGTCCTCTAATAAACCCCCATAAAGTAATGCCGAACCCTGTTATTGAAGTAAGCTTATGTACCCAACTAACAACCTCTTTAGAAGAAATTTTATTCGATTCATTCTTACTGACTGTTTGTTGAAGGGATTCTGTTTCGTTTATAATCTGACTTTTGACTTCATCGGGAATTTCTTCAAGGGCGCCATTTACATACGCAAAAGTTTGTTCAATAACAGCTTCAACTTTTATTTTATCAAAAAAATCGGGAACTCTAACCACTACCTCAATAACTCTTGCCTTTTTTACAACTTTCTCATTAATGTTGACCGAACCAAAATTATCGCCGATCACACCAACAGAACCATAAAAAGTCATGGTACTGTTTACATTGGTTTCGGTGGTTGTTTGGTTCCCTTGTGTGATGTTATTTTTTCGAGAACCATAAATGTCCTCAGTACCTTTGGTTATTGGGTATAGTTTAATAACTGTTGATTCCGTATTACCCACCACTTTTTAGTCACTAACTTTTTTCTTTAAACGCATGTTGACAACACCACCCGCGTTATTTGTGCCAAACACGCCAATATTTCCATTAATATCTCCAAAGATTTGGTACGTATTTCCACTTGTGTTTGCTCCATCACGGCTATTGTGTCCATTGATCTGCTTTTCAGAGTTTTGTTCCATACAGTGACTAATATCAATCAGGTCTATCCCGAATTTATCCTTTAGGTACGACTTAATACATACATAAATTTGATAATCATGCTTCAGTCCGTATGAACACATAAAGACTGCCTCAATTTTTTGGGGTCCGTAATTTACAAGTGCTTTAATTGTTGCATTATTCTTCAATATTTCTTGCACTTTTTGCGGATATTTTTTATAGGTCATGGGTTTAATACGATATGTTTCAAAATAATGGAATAGTTCCAACAACGGCATAGTTAAATCCTTTTCATTACGAGCTGTTCTACAAGTGTCACGGTCTTTAACAAGATACACACCCACCATTTTACAACAACTCTCTTGCTGCGTCTTCTTTTGAAACTGGGCTATAGAAACGCTCAAAAATGAAAGCACCAAAACCCAAATTTCCACGACCATCATCAATAAATTCGCAGGCATCATTCACTCCGGCATTATTCAAAAACCTAAAAGTGACGCCTCCATCTTTTATACGACCAATATAAACAGCCTTGTAACGACCAACAAATACATCCACTACCCCTGGCGCGTGACTTGAAATTATTAAACGAGGTTCATTCTTTCTTAACCATTCAGGACGGCGTTCAACTTTTTGAGAGTCATAATTATTTCTGATATTGTAGTTTTTTTCATCTAAACAATCAAAGAAAACGTTCAGTACTTCCCGATAGAGTGCAGGATGAAGACCTGTTTCTATTTCTTCTATGGAAACAAGAGGAGTTTGATTTAGACATATTTGACTTAATAACTTAAATGCTCGCCTTGTTCCATATGAAAGTGTCGAAATGTTTTCAGGCTTTCCGATTTTTCTGGTAAAACTAATTTCATATTTCTCACTCCCAATGTCAGGAAAAGTAAAATCGTTAAACGTGTCAAAAATTTTAAGAAAACGCGTTTTGAAAAAAGTATATTCGCCTTCAATAGCTGATGTTTTTGTTCTTTGTTCCTTTTCCTCTGCTTCGAGTTTTTGTGCATCAATAGCCAAATTAGATGGAGCATTATATACTGACCCCTCTCCAGAAATAATCGAACCAATATTTTCTCTTGTGAGACTAGTGAGAACACCTGAAATTTCTTTCAGAGTGGTTGACCATTTATCTGTTGTTTTTTCTTTTTCACCCTTACACACAGTATTTCCTAATTTGTGTAAAAACAGGCAGTATGAAGCAGGATAAGGTTTTTCACCCCCATCATCATCAACATGACTTTTTGTGCTATGGAGAATGTTAACCTTTTTTTCAAGAGAACCTATTGTTGCAATTGCCAAGTTTTTAGCATATATATCATTGCGTTCATTAAACTTTAAACTACGCGAAAACAGTATTTCTCCACCGGGCAGTTTGTTTGGCTCTGTTAATTTAGCATCTGGATTTTTATCGATATCAATATACTCAAGTAATTCATGACGAATGCCAAACGCAGAACCATCCTTATCATGTTCGTTTATTTTGACTTTTTTTCCATCTATGGTAAATGTATAATGATATAACCGATTCTTCTTACGCTTGTAAAATTTTACTCCAAAAATGAATGGCCTCTTGTGTTCTTCAGGTAAAAACTTGTCTACATAACTTATAGATCTTATATAATCTACAACTGCTGTGCCTTGACTACGAATAAAATTAAAACTCTCTTGAATTCCCAATAAAAGATTCGACTTTCCAAAATTATTGGGCGCCAGTAAAACAATAATTGGGTCTTTCGAGAAATCAAGACATGTATCTCTAATGTTCTTAAACCCATCAAGATAAATTTCTGTTATTTTCATTGTCGCATCTCCTTTAGCGTTATGAACTGCGTACAGTCCACACAGTGTTCAATGTAATATTTCAGCTTTTTGACTGTTTCATATAAAAGTGATGTATTCCGTTTCCTTACAGCATCTTCAATTGAAATAGCCATCTTTCCAAAATGTGTGCAAACAGATAGTTTCATGTCTGGTGTAAGCAAAATTGGGTGAAAAGTCAAAGCCTTTGTGCAGTACGTTATTCGTGCTGTCACATCAGAATAATGTTCCACCAATTTTATGTTTGACCTACCATTTGAATATACCTTAGAATTTATGTTTTCAGTAATTTCAATTAGCCCTTTTTCTAATAATTGTTTACGGATATCATCCAAAGAACAAAAGCTTTTTGCATATATTACATCTGTATTGCCTGCTTGTAACAGGTCCAACAATAACAAATTAATACCGTGTTCAATGGCGTAGTTAACAATGCTCTCGACATTTGCTTTATTTTGAGTCATGATCACGATATTGAATTTAACAGAAGGAAACTTTTTAATGGCCCATTTCATAAAAGCGGTTTCTCTTCGATAGCTCATTTGTTCAAAATCAATACGGTTCAAATGGATTGCATAATTGTCAATTCCACATGCAAGCAAAGCATCAGCTTTTTCGCGCAAGAGTAACCCGTTGGTCGTTAAGCCTACTTTTTTCACACCTGTTTTCTTTGTTAGCTTAATCAGTTCTTCGATATGAGGGTTAATTAAAGGTTCTCCTCCTGTGAATCGAACAATTTCGGTACCATATTCTGATACTAGCTGATTTATGAGCCATTCAAAGCCATCGATATCTTCAAGCGTTGAATAATCAAATGGTTGGCTTTCGTTAAAACAATACCAACAATTTACATTGCATTTTGTTGTAGCAGAAACGCGAAGGTATTTTATTATTGTGTCCAACAAAACTTTTCACATCAACCGACATATTCTGAGAAATCAAAATCAATTGCAAACTGTTCAACAAGGGTTCTATTTGCATTATTTGTTTGTGTCGTTTTCTTTGGCGGTCCTGCTGTTAACCCGTTTTCAAGAATTGTGTAAAGATACGTTTCTGGTTTCCAGTCAATGCCCATATAATCAGTAAGTGATTTTTTGCGATACCAAAAAATTTCCATATATTTTCGAGCGATGGCATCCTTGGATGTGTTGTTAACCTCATTGGTAAATTTTGTTACTTTATCTGAAAGTAATTCAATAAGCTCCATCAGGTCTTTTTCAGACAAAAGTTGTTTATCAGCAACCGTATAACCGCCTATAAGTGATTGCGTCATAGTGCCTTCGTCATCAAATAGGTTGTTATAGACATCAAACTTTATGTTGAGAGTGTTATTATGGAATGTAACAACACGAATATTCATAGGTAATCCATTAAAATCGCGTTTTTCCCATAATTGACTTGGTTTTAGATTTTTGAAATCGCGGACAACAGCATATTCACCGCTTGGAAGTGTATAAGCTCCATGGTATTCACACGTAAGTTCGTGAGCAACGAAAAAATTAGTCTCACTATAGGCCCATAAAAGTCCCGACAAATGCAAAAACTTGCGAACCCATTTCTTTTCGGTAATTTGAGGCACAGACAGAAGTGAAGGAATACTTTCCTCAGTCATAATTCTATGTGTTCCGACAGTTTCAAAATAATTACCGTTGCATAATGCTGAAATTCCCTCAAGCAGTAGGAGAATTCTTTTTGCTATGATATGTTTGTCAGTATTATCGTCAAGTAGGCCGTTTACTAAATGATGGGACATACGCCACAATTGTGTCGGCCCGTCAAAAGCCTTTTTCCATTCTTGCGGTTTACCAATAATCCCCGATGCTTCAATTTGATTAATAAAATCGCGTACAAATATATTTCTAACTGGGAAAATAACACTCCCAGACCTAACAGGCCATTTTGCACTATCAGTCAACCCAACGGGTACGGCTACCGCTTTTGCGAAATCTTTTAACTGTTTCTTGTTATCTACCAAGTACATGAATTTCCCCCACATTTCCATCTACTACGACTCGATCGCCATCATGCAGTAGGTTGGTGATATTCTCGATATTTACAATCGCAGGTACACCAATCTCTCGTGCAATAATCGCTGTGTGACAAAGTATTCCACCCACCTCAGTTATGAGTGCACCTGCCCTTAATAGTGGAACAGTCCAGGCTGGAGACGAAGAATGTACAACGATAACATCGCCTTCTTGCACTTTGTCAAAATCGTCTATAGAGAGCAACACCGTTACTGTTCCCTCATAAGAACCTCTTGACACAGGTAGCCCGGAGAATTTCTTAATTACTTCTGACATAAGATTACCTTCGTTTGGTGATTTGTCGTATTGTTCTACTCAAATAACTCATAAGAAGGTATTGTAGCAATTGAAATATTACCTTTTCCCAAAAGGGTTCAGTTTAATGTCACAGAAAGACGCTTATCAGAAGTAAAAAGAGCTAATTTTGTGGTTAATATGCAGTTTCAAAAACTATGTCGCGATTTTTTGTATAAACTGTTCTGCTTACAGCTCGCGAAAAACGCATGAATTGGGACATAAAGACATTGTAAAAATTAGCATTTTTAACTATATCTTGTTACAAACGACCAAATTCATCATCATCAAAAATAACAAAAACAAACACTTGAAACAAACCCCCTCTACACAACATTATTTTGAGTTTATTTCATGTATCTGTCATGTATCCATATTTAACACTGAAAGACATTGAACACAGTCTTAAAAACTAAACCAACCCATTTATATGCATTAAAAAACTACAAAATTCAGGCTATAATAAGGAAAAACCAATAAGACACTAACCCTACATAATAATAAACATTAGTGGATTTCAGGTGGTCAAAAATGAAGGTTGTTATATCTTATACTAAGGAGGGAGCTACTCACGCAGACAAGTTAGTACAAGACTTGAATGACCAACATATTGGCGTCTGGATTGATAAACAGGAAATTGAATATGGCAAAAACTGGTTGAAGGAGATAGATAAGGCAGTTTACAAAAATGATTATGTTCTTGGAGTTATCACACCCAATTACTTAAACTCCATAGGCGGGGATGAAGCCTATTCAAAGATAGCGGAAGGTCTGCGGAAAAAGGACATGCGATTTTTACCTTTATTTTTCATACCTATTGAAGAGGTCAAATCCACAATCATTCCCGCTTTACATGGCTTCAAATTTTATGAGGATTATGATGGAGAACTCTATAACCTCGTAGCTTTTCTAAAAAAGCAGCAACCAGAAGACCCCAAGGAGTTACTATCAAGAGTTGAAGGAGCAGAATTTGGAAATCCTTTCCGAAGAGTAAGAACAGAGCATTTTCATGAAGATTACAAACTTATTGCATCTGCTTTCGCTGAACCGGAAACTGAGAAATATGATATTATCAGAGAAGCGAAGCCTGTTGTGATTTACGGCGGAAGAGGTTCTGGAAAAACAATGATTTTGAAATCGCTAGTTCCAGAAGTAATGATTTCAAGATATGGTGCTGAAACGTTTGACCAGGCAAAGAAAAAAGGACTACAATTTTTCAGCATCTACTTTAAATTAAAACGAGGTTCTCTACTAATTTATGATCATCACTTTATTGTGGAAATAACTCGCCTACTGACGAAAAAGCCGAACGACTATGAAGAATATAAGGATTTGACTGAAAAAGCAAAGAAAAACCAGTGTGATAACCTCGTATTAGGTGCAGGGATGAACGCAGTATGGGTAATTAGTTTAAATGAATTTAATTTAAAAATTATTTCCACGACTCTTGAGAATCTTATTAAGATGCAAGCAGAAAAAACGCTAAATATTTCGAGAGAATGTGAAGAGCATATAGTCAATGGAATTCTCAAAAATCTCGATGTACAAAATGGACAAAATGTCAGATCTTTTCAAGATTTGACAGGTTATATTTACAAAGAATTAAAAAAGATTGAAAACTATGTCCAAAGTTTAGTATTACCTTTCGCGAAACCTACGCCAAATTGGTGTCAAACAGGGCTTGAATGCCTAGACAATGTATATAAAACGATAACTGATTGTATTTCTGAATTAAAAGGCGTAAATATCTATTTACTATTTGATGAATTAGAAAATCTCAGGCCTTTCCAACAGGTAATTATCAATGAATGGATAAAAACAGCACGCTTTTTTACCGTAAAAGTTGCCTCGAAGTTTAACGGCATGTATACTTTAATGACTCACCAAGGACAACCGCTCCAAGATGGGCAGGATTATGCTACATTTGAACTGGACTATGACTTATTCAATCCAACAAAAAGTTCAGTATACCAAAACCTACTTCTTCAGATTTGTCAGAAACTTTTGGAAATAGAAGGGTATAAGGAAAATGATTTAAGAAATATACTCGAACCGCAGAAAGACCTGGATCTCCCACTTGAAATAATAAATGAAGAAATTGAACAAATAAGACGATCTGCTGGATTGGAGTTTTCAAAGGATAAACTGGACGATTATAGAAATAAAATGGAACTTGCCGCAATCTTTAGACTTCTTCGAAAAAGAGAAAAAGTAGGCGGAAGAACAAGCAAGAAAAAAATATATGCAGGATTTGAAACCTACGCATATCTCAGTTCGGGTATAATCAGAATTTTTCTAAATCTTGTAGGAATGGCTTTCTACAAGGCATCAGGAGACGGCATTAGGGTTAAAGACGGGCAATCAATTTCTCCCGAAGTGCAAACTTGGGCTGCTATGACAGTTTCTAAAGCATGGCTTGAAAAGATACCTGTGAACATTGAGTCTAATGGAGAAGTAATGTATCAGTTTATCGTTGACATTGGCAGTATACTTAGAGAACGCCTTTTGCATCACTCATCAGAACCTGAAACTCTAACAATTAGTCTACGAGATTCTGCAAATCTGAAAACTGATTCGCTCCTTGAATCATTATTTAAACACTCTGTAATGGAATCTATACTTTACGAGAGAAAAGCTACAAGTTCCATGAAACCTAAACTTGCTGAAAGAACATCAAAAGAGTATGCATTGAATCGCATATATGCTCCAGTTCTGGAGATTAGCTACCGACCAAGATGGCCAAGAGGGAGCGAATTTACAGTTAAAGAATTGACTTCTCTATTAGATCCCACAGAAAGAGATGATACACGGAAAAAATTGCAAAGACAACAGAGAAGTAAGCTACGAGGTGGAACAAAAGAATTGCTTGCATTTGGCGATGGAGATGAATAAATGATGGCTTTGAATGTCCGCCAACCTGAGCAGATTCAATCAATAGAGACTATAACCAAGGGAGTCCCAGATGATATTTTCATTTGTTCAGGAAGTCCTGAAGAGAGATGCGTAGGAATAGCAAAAAAACTTTCACCTGATTACAAGGCAAAAAAAGTCTTGCTGCTCAGATATACTGGACATAAGAGCTTGAAGCGAGAACGAAATATTCAAGAAATCAAAAAATATTTGTCTTCTGTTGGAGAAATAAACGAAATTACATTAGATGAAGAGAAACCTATTCCAAGAATAAAAGAGATTGCTGAACAAATAGTAAGTAATATTTCAGAACATAATCCCCGAATAACTATTGACATTACTACAATCATCAAATGGCATCTTTTACTTCTCTTGAAATCTTTAGACATGAAAGGACTAGCAAAGGTTTGTCGATTTGTCTATACCGAACCAGAGGATTATATGACTGAAACTTTTCAGCCACTATCTTTTGGCATAAATCAAGTTTTCCCAGTTCCAACATACTCAGGCAATTTCAATTTTTATCGTGACCTTTTACTGGTTCTTATGCTTGGCTATGAAGGCGAGAGAGCGTTAGCTATTTTTGAGGAAATGGACCCTGATGAATGTCTATTGCTGATAGCTAAACCATCGTATCATGGCTCGGCATGGGAAGGAAGAACAGAAAAACTAAACAAAGAAGTTATTAATATCGTGGGAAAATCAAAAATTCACTACATTGATGCTCGCAATCCACTTATCGTTCAAAAACAACTGGAAGAGCTTCTCTCAACTAGAGAAAATCGGAGATTTAATCACGCCATCGCGCCATTGGGCACAAAACCTCAAACTCTTGGTCTATACAATTATCTAACAACAAATCCAGATAATACTTTTGTTATTTATGGTTCACCAGCAAGACACAACAAATTTTATTCACAAGGAATTGGACGTTCATGGATTCTGCCATTTCAATAATTGATAACATGAATTTTCGGGCAAAGGATAAGAAACCAAATGCCATCTCTACCCACACAATTCATCCCTACACTGCCAAAATGATTCCGCAAATCTCACAATATTTAATAAAAACATTCAGTCAAGAAAACGATTGGGTTTTAGACCCTTTCTGTGGCTCTGGGACAACGTTACTTGAAGCTAATCTTCTTAGAAGAAACGCTATTGGTATTGACATAAATCCTCTTTCAGTTTTAATCAGCAAAGTTAAAACTACTCCTTTTAATGTTGAAAGAGCTAAATCGCAGATTGAAAATGTGTTTGTAGAAATAGATAAGATAACGGAAAAATGTAGTATTGACTTTCCAAATATTAATTACTGGTTTTCTGAACAGGCAAAAGATGGTTTGAATAGAATCAAACTTGCCATCGAAAATCAAAGAGATTATCTCGATAAAGAAGTATACAACTTCTTGCTAGTGTGTTTTTCTTCAATTATACGTAAAAGCTCAAACGCCGATCCATACATGGCAAAAACGTATAGATCCAAGGGTGTTTTAAAGAAAATTGCGTCTGGCTGGACAGCGACTCCCATTCAATACTTTAAAGAGATAGTTTTTAAAAATTTGGAGAAAATTTCTTCAACATTCAACAATCAGCCCATAAAATGCAGTAGCCAAGCATTTCACGGAGATGCAAAGGAGCTATCATTTATTCTTGATGAAAATAAAACAAAGAATATTGGGTTAGTTGTAACATCTCCACCTTACATAAACGCTCAAGACTACTTCAGGAGTTATAAGCTAGAGCTTTGGTGGTTAGGACTGGCTACTCCAGCTCAAGTGCATGAACTTAATAAAAGAACCATTGGAACTGAATACCTATCAAAGCATAATTATGAAGAAACACCCCAGACTGAGTGTCCTCTTCTCAATGAAACACTTTTCAAAATCTGGTTGAAAAACAAAAAAGGTCGACAAAAATCCTATTTAGTAGCCAATTATTTTGAAGGCATGAACAACATTTTCGAACAAATCAAAAACGTTTTGCCACATGACAAATACCTTTGCTTAATTACAGGTAACAACACAATCTGTGAGACAGAGGTTCCCACCTATCAAATCTTAGCTAGTTTGGCTGAAAAAAACGATTTCCAGATAGTTAAACTATTTAAAGACAAAATTAAATTCCGAGTGCTTTTCAAAAAACGCAACCATAATGGTGGCGTGATTAATGAAGAATGGATAACTGTTTTTAAGCGAAAATAGGATAAGTTATCAAAGTACAAATCTTTAAAAAGGGTCTTCCGACATCTTGTTAATCTTCAGAAAAAAAATAAAACCATGTGGGAAACAAAAAGTGGGAAACAGAACAAAAATATCTGTATACTATAATGGGGGGAATTAAGTACACTTAACAAGCGTCACACACAACTTTCCCGCTAACAGGAATTGTAAATAAAAATTTAACATTAAATTAACACTTTTTACAACGTTTTAACTACAAAATAAACTGTTTAAACAAGTTTCCCATGTTTTCCACATAATACAAACTAATTTAAACCCCCATTTACACAATTAACCACTATAAAAGACCTATTCACATTTCCCACGAGTTTCCCACGAGTTTACCCTAATCAATGACCACTTTTAACGGTTGTCTCTTTCACAACTTAGTTTAAACCACAAACACAACCACACCAAATTTTTAAAACATAACCACCAACCTCAACCACAACACAACCCCAGTCACACAACCGCCCCCACCAACATACTCTCACCCAAAATTTTTCCATGTATAAAGACACCTGTGGGTCAAAGCTGCTTTTTTGCTACAAAAAGAGTGATCGCCACAGAGGGGAAATAAATGAGGAAATAAAAAAGAAATAAAAAAGAAATAAAAAAG